>Ga0310904_10000326_pt1 | contig 12903 bp, 11 predicted proteins | sample C48D1metaG_FD_203746 | JGI IMG/M metagenome (GOLD analysis project Ga0310904, IMG submission 203746) | Lab incubated soil microbial communities from West Virginia University Organic Research Farm, Morgantown, WV, United States - C48D1 | ecosystem: Environmental > Terrestrial > Soil >... | reverse complement strand
GTCACCCAGATGTACAGCAGGAACAGGAACGCGCCGGCCTCGCCGAAGAAGCCGAGGTACCAGCTGATCGCGGCGACGTCGGCGAACTGCGCGAACACGCGCCGCGCGGGCGAAATGTCGTTCGAGTAGGCGATGCGCAGGAAAATGATGAGCGACAGCACGAAATGCGTGAGCATCACGTACAGCGGCCAGGTCTCGAGGTGGCCGAGCGCGTCGGGCAGCAGGTACAGCGCACCGAGCGCGGTGATCACCAGCCGCAGGATGCCCTGCTCGTGCTCGGTGTCCGGGCGCGCGGCGAGGCGCGCGCGCAGCCGCGCGATGAAACCGGTGGGCGCGGCGGCCGCCGCTTCGGTCGATTCGGCCATCAGGCGTGGCCCGCGAGCGGGTCGCTCCACTGATTCTGGGTCTCCAGTACTTCCTTGCGCATGCCCAGGAAGGCTTCGACCATGCGCGGGTCGAAGTGCCGGCCGCACTGCGCGCGCAGGTAGTCGAACGCCTGCTCGCTCGGCCAGGCCGACTTGTACGGCCGCACCGAGGTCAGCGCGTCATACACGTCGGCCACTGCGACGATGCGCGCGCACAGCGGGATGTGGTCGCCGACCAGCCCGTTGGGGTAGCCCGATCCGTCGTACTTCTCGTGGTGGCCGAGCGCGATCAGCGCGCCCATGCGCACGTACTTGGAGGCGCTGCCCTTCAGGATCTCGTGGCCGATCACCGGGTGGCGGCGCATCACCTGCCACTCGCTCTCCTCGAGCGCCTTCGGCTTGAGCAGGATCTGGTCGGGGATGCCGATCTTGCCGATGTCGTGCAGCGGCGCGGCGAGCTCCACGGTCTCGGCCTCGTCGCGCTCGAGCCCGAGTGCGTTGGCGATGAGCCGCGAGTAGCGCGACATGCGGATCAGGTGGTAGCCGGTCTCCTCGTCGCGGAACTCGCCCGCGCGCGCGAGTCGCAGCAGCGTTTCCTTCTCGCGCTCCTTCACCTCGCGCGTCGCGTCCTCGACCATGTGCTCGAGCAGTCGGCGCCGGTCCTCCAGCGCGAGCTGCTGGCGGCGCAGCGTGAGCAGATTGCGGCAGCGCGCGAGGCATTCGCGCGCGTCGACCGGCTTGGTGAGAAAGTCGGTGATGCCGGCGTCGAGCGCCGCATAGCGCACCTTGCGGTCGTCGTGCACCGTGACCATGACCATCGGCACGTGCTCGTAGCCCGGCAGCGAGCGCAGGCGCCGCACCAGCTCGATGCCGTCCATGTCCGGCATCATGTAGTCGACCAGCACGAGATCGCTGACGTTGCGCGTGGCCCAGACCACGGCGTCGACCGGGCGCGCGAAGCCTTCGACCACGACGCGCTCGTCGAGGCTACGCACCACCTGCTCGAGAATGGCGCGTCCGGTCGACTGGTCGTCGACCACCATTACGGTGTTGCGCGCCGAAGGCAGCACCCTCACTTGCGCCTTGGCCATGGAATCCCCCCTCAGGACGTAGGACTACTGGGGAAAAGCCTACCCCCCACCCCCCGACCTGTCCAGCGAACAAGCCCGTTTTGGGGGGTTTCCCTACAGAGTGTGGTGCCGGAAGAGAGACTCGAACTCTCATGGTGTTGCCACCGGCGGATTTTGAGTCCGCTGCGTCTACCGGTTCCGCCATTCCGGCGATAGAGGCAAAAGTATACTTGCCGCCCCATGCTGGTTTCCGAGTTCGACTACGACCTGCCGCCCGAACTCGTCGCCCAGCACCCCGTTCCGCAGCGCAGCGCGAGTCGCCTGCTGCACCTGGATGCCGCCAGCGGCGCGCTGATGGACCTGAAATTCGCCGACCTGCCGCAACTGCTGGGGCCCGAGGACGTAGTAGTGCTGAACGACACGCGCGTGATCAAGGCGCGCCTGAACGGCAAGAAGGCAAGCGGCGGCAAGATCGAGCTGTTCGTCGAGCGCGCGCTCGACACCCATCGCGCGCTGGCGCTCATCAAGTCGAGCCATGCGCCCGCGCCGGGGTCCGAGGTGTTCATCGGCAAGATTGCCATCGTGATCGAGGCGCGCGAGGGCGAGCGCTACCGCGTGCGCTTCGCCGAGCCGATCGACAAGGTGCTCGAGCGCCACGGCGCAGTGCCGCTGCCGCCCTACATCCGCCACGCGCCGCAAGCCGAGGATGCGGAGCGCTACCAGACCGTCTACGCCGCCGCGCCCGGTGCGGTCGCCGCGCCGACGGCCGGGTTGCATTTCGACGCCGGGATGCTGAAGAAAATCGAGCGTACCGGCGCGACGATCGCGAAGCTCACCCTGCACGTGGGCTTCGGCACGTTCCAGCCGGTGCGCGTGGACGAGGTGGAAGCTCACCGCATGCATCGCGAGCGCTACCGAGTTTCTCCCCAGGTAATGAGCCTGATTCAGGGGAAGAGAACTCTTGCGGTTGGCACCACGTCCCTGCGCGCGCTGGAGGCGGCGGCGCGCTCCGGCCAGCTCGAAGGCGAGACCGATCTCTTCATCACGCCGGGCTTCGAGTTCCGCGTGGCGAAGCGCCTGCTCACCAACTTCCATCTGCCGCGCTCCACGCTGCTGATGCTGGTGTCGGCGTTCGCCGGCATGGACAACATCCGCAAGGCCTATTCGTACGCCATCGCCGAGCGCTACCGCTTCTTCTCGTACGGCGACGCGATGCTCATCGAGCGATGAAGTTCCGGGTCCTTCGCACCGACGGCGCGGCGCGCCGCGGCGTCCTCGAGCTCGCGCACGGCAGCGTGGATACGCCGGCGTTCATGCCGGTCGGCACCTACGGCACGGTCAAGGCGATGTCGCCCGACGAGCTGGTCGCGCTCGGCGCGCAGATCGTGCTCGGCAACACCTTCCACCTGTGGCTGCGGCCGGGGCTCGACGTGATCGGCAAGCACGGCGGGCTGCACCGCTTCATGGGCTGGGAGCGGCCGATCCTGACCGACTCGGGCGGCTTTCAGGTCTTCAGCCTCGACACGCTGCGCAAAATCAGCGAAGAGGGCGTGCAATTCGCCTCGCCCATCAACGGCGATCGCCTGTTCCTGACGCCGGAAGAGTCGATGCGCATCCAGCAGGCGCTGAATTCCGACATCGCGATGGCGTTCGACGAATGCACCGCGTATCCGGCCACGGAAAAGCAGGCGGCGGATTCGATGCGGCTGTCGATGCGCTGGGCGAAGCGCTCGAAAAACGCATGGCAGGGTGAAAACGCCCTGTTCGGCATCATCCAGGGCGGGGTCTACGAGGCGCTGCGCGACGAATCGCTCGCCGAGCTGAGCGCGCTCGGCTTCGACGGCTACGCGATCGGCGGCCTGGCGGTGGGCGAGCCGGAAGAGGAGCGCGCGCGCATCATGGGCCACGTCACGCCGCGCATGCCGGCCGGGCGGCCCCGCTACCTGATGGGCATGGGCACGCCCGAAGACCTGATCGGCGCGGTGGCGGCGGGCATCGACATGTTCGATTGCGTGCTGCCCACGCGCAACGCGCGCAACGGCTGGCTGTTCACCCGCTACGGCGACATCCGCATCCGCAACGCGCGCTACCGCGACGAGGCGACGCCGCTCGACGAGCGCTGCGCCTGCTACACCTGCCGGAACTTCACGCGCGCCTATCTGTACCACCTGCAGAAGGCGAACGAGATCCTCGGCGCGCGGCTCAACACCCTTCACAACCTGCACTACTACCAGGAGCTGATGCGGGAGCTGCGCACGGCAATCGAGAACCGGACGCTGGCCTCGATCAGCAAACAACTGCTGGAAGACCGCAAGCGGCTGCTATAATTCGCGCGTTTTTTCCGTGCGGAGTCCGTGGTGATCATCTCCTCAGCGTTTGCGCAAACCGCCCCTGCCGGCGGCGATTCCGGATTCATCGGCCTGCTGCCGATCGTCCTGATGTTCGTGCTGCTCTACTTCCTCATGATCCGCCCGCAGATGAAGCGCGCCAAGGAGGCCAAGGCGATGGTCGAGGCGCTGCAGAAGGGCGATGAAGTCGTGACCGCCGGCGGCGTGCTGGGGCGCATCACCAAGCTGAGCGACGCCTACATCAGCCTCGAGATCGCGCCCAACACGGAAATCGCAGTGCAAAAATCCGCGGTCCAGGTCCTGCTGCCCAAGGGCACGATCAAAAGCATTCAGTAGAAACGCTGCGTGAATCGTTATCCCACCTGGGGCTATGCGCTGATCGCGCTCGCGGTCATCGCGGCGTTCCTCTACACGCTGCCGAACTTCTTCGGCGAGTCGCCGGCGGTCCAGGTGTCGAGCGGCAAAGCCACCATCAAGGTCGACGCCGGCGTGCTCGCGCGCGCCGAGGAGGCGCTGAGCAAGGCCGGCATCGCCTACACCGGGGCGGTGCTCGACCAGACCAGCGTGCGCGTGCGCTTCGCGGACACCGACACGCAGCTCAAGGCGCGCGACCTGGTCGACCGCGCGCTCAACCCGGACGCCGGCAACCCCTCCTATATCGTCGCGCTCAACCTGCTGCCGGCCTCGCCCAACTGGCTGAGCGCGATGCATGCGCTGCCGATGTACCTCGGCCTCGACCTGCGCGGCGGCGTGCATTTCCTGCTGCAGGTCGACATGCAGGCGGCAATTACCAAGCGCCTCGAGAGCATGGCGGCCGACCTGCGCACCTCGCTGCGCGAGAAGAACGTCCGCCACGGCGGCATCACGCGCGAGGGGCAGACGCTGCGCGTGCGTTTCCGCGACCAGGCGACGCGCGACGCCGCGCGCAACGCGATGCTCGACTCGTTCCCCGATCTCGCGGTCATCGAGCGCGAGGACGGGCAGGACCTGCTGCTCGTCAGCAGCCTCAAGCCCGAGGCGGTGAAGCGCACCCAGGAATACGCGCTGCGCCAGAACATCACCACGCTGCACAACCGCATCAACGAGCTCGGTGTCGCCGAGCCGGTGATCCAGCAGCAGGGCCTCGACCGCGTGGTGGTGCAGCTGCCCGGCGTGCAGGACACGGCGAAGGCGAAGGACATCCTCGGCCGCACCGCGTCGCTCGAGATCCGCATGGTGGCGGAAGAGCACATGAACCCGGCGGCGCTCGACGCCGGCGCCAAGGGCCAGCCGCCGTTCGGCACGGAGTATTTCGTCGAGCGCAACGGCCAGCCGCTGCTGGTGCGCCGCCAGGTGGTGCTCACCGGCGACCGCCTGACCGACGCGCAGCCCGGCTTCGACAACCAGACCAACGAGCCGGCGGTGCACCTGCGGCTCGACGGCCAGGGCGCACGCATCTTCCAGGAGGTCACGCGCGAGAACGTCAACAAGCGCATGGCGATCCTGCTGATCGAGAAAGGCAAGGGCGAGGTGATCACCGCGCCCGTGATCCGCAGCGAGATCCCCGGCGGCCGGGTGCAGATCTCCGGGCGCATGACCACCACCGAGGCGAACGACGTCGCGCTGCTGCTGCGCGCGGGCTCGCTCGCCGCGCCGATGGAGATCATCGAGGAGCGCACCGTCGGCCCGAGCCTCGGGCGCGACAACATCGAGAAGGGCTTCAAGGCGACCAGCTCGGGCTTCCTCGCGATCGTGGTGTTCATGTCGCTCTACTACACCCTGTTCGGCGTGATCTCGTCGCTCGCGCTGGCGGTCAACCTGCTGCTGCTGGTGGCGCTGCTCTCGCTGCTGCAGGCGACGCTCACCCTGCCCGGCATCGCGGCGATCGCGCTTACGCTGGGCATGGCGATCGACGCCAACGTGCTGATCAACGAGCGCATCCGCGAGGAGTTGCGCGGCGGCGCCACGCCCCAGGCCGCGATCCACGCCGGCTACGAGCGTGCCTGGGCGACGATTCTCGACTCGAACGTCACCACCTTCATCGTCGGCATCTCGCTGCTGATGGTGCCGGGCGCGGTGCGCGGCTTCGCGGTGGTGCACTGCCTCGGCATCCTGACCTCGATGTTCTCGGCGGTGGTGGTGTCGCGCGCCATCGTCAACCTGGTGTACGGCCACCGGCGGCGCGTCGGCCGGCTGTTCATCGGCAACACCGCGTGGAAGTGAGATAGATGGAGTTCTTCAAGATCCGCCGAACCATACCGTTCATGCGGTATGCGCTGGTCTTCAACATCATCTCGGCCATCACCTTCCTGCTCGCGGTGTTCTTCCTCGCGACCAAGCACCTCAACCTGTCGATCGAGTTCACCGGCGGCACGCTGATCGAGGTCGGCTACCAGCACGCGGCCGACGTCGATGCGGTGCGCCGCACCCTCGACCGCGCCGGCTACAAGGCCGAGGTGCAGAACTTCGGCTCCTCGCGCGAGCTGCTGATCCGCATGCACCTGGAGAAGAACCAGAGCAGCGCGGACCTGTCCCAGAAAGTCATTCAGATATTGAGAGACCAGGACAAGTCGGCGGAGCTGCGCCGCGTGGAATTCGTCGGCCCGCAGGTCGGCAGCGAGCTGGTGAATTACGGCTCGCTCGCGCTGCTGGTGACCGCGGTCGGCATCGTGCTCTACCTGTGGATGCGCTTCGAATGGCGCTTCGGCCTGTCGGGCATCATCGCCAACCTGCACGACGTGGTGATCATCCTCGGCTTCTTCGCCTTCTTCCAGTGGGAGTTCTCGCTGCCGGTGCTGGCCGCGGTGCTCGCGGTGCTCGGCTACTCGGTGAACGAGTCGGTGGTGGTGTTCGACCGGGTGCGCGAGAACTTCCGCAAGATGCGCAAGGCGAGCACCGCCGAGGTGATCGACAGCGCGATCACCGGCGTGATCTCGCGCACCATCATCACCCACCTGTGCACGCAGATGATGGTCACCACCATGCTGCTGTTCGGCGGACAGGCGCTGCACTACTTCGCGCTCGCGCTCACCATCGGCATCCTGTTCGGCATCTACTCGTCGGTGCTGGTGGCGAGCCCGCTGGTGATGTGGCTCGGCGCGCGCCGCGAGCAGTTCGTCAAGCCGACGCGGCGCGCGGGCCGCGACGAGCACGAAGGCGCCGTCGTCTAGGTTATTTGAGAATCTGAATTAGATTGGAGTAGTCGTCGGTCCAGGTGCGCCAGTCGGGCCGGTCCTCGGCCTCGGTCGCTTCCCGCTCCACCATCGCTTCGCGCTTCAACGCCGCCGGGTCGCGCGACACCAGCACCCAGTCGCTGCGCGAGCGGCGATGGTCCTCCTCCTCGTCCGGGTCGTCGCGCACCAGCACCGCGTGCGCGCCCTGCTCCCTGGCGAGGCGCGCCACCACCGGGATCAGGTCGAGGAAGCGGTTGGAGACGTGGAACGCGACGATGCCGTCGGGCTTCATGTGGCGCAGGTAGGTGCCGAGCGCCTCGCGCGTGATGAGGTGCACCGGGATGGCGTCGCTCGAAAAGGCATCCACCGCGAGCACGTCGAAATTCTGCGGCGGCTCGCGCTCGAGGGTCAGGCGCGCGTCGCCCAGCGCGAGCTCGATCTTCGCCGCGCTGTCGCCCAGGTAGGTGAACTGGGTGCGCGCGATTTCCATGACGCGCGCATCGATATCGTAGAAGCGGTAGGTGTCGCCCTTGCGGCCGTAGGCCGCGATGGTCCCCGTGCCCAGCCCGATGACCCCGACTTTCGCCGGGCGGTCCTCGGGCAGCGAGCGGATCGCGGCGCCGATGCCGGAATCCTCGTGGTAGTAGGTGGTGAGCTGCGTGCGGTACTTGTCGTCCAGGTACTGCTCGCCGTGCATGATCGCGCCGTGCACCAGACGGCGCATGTGCGACTCCTCGCCGGGGCGGCCGTATTCCTTCACTCGCAGCACGCCGTAGAAGCTGCGCGTGGCGACCCGCACGTCGCGGTGATAGCGGAAGCTGTCGTACGCGGCGCTGGCGGCGATGCCGAGGAGCAGCGCGAGGCTGACGAATGCGGGTATCTTGCCGACCGTCGCGAGCCTGAGCGCGGCGAGCGTGGCGAGCACCACCAGGCCGACGCCGAGCTCGTAGTAGCCGTTGAACACGAGCGGCGCGACCACCGCCACCAGCAGCCCGCCGATCGCGCCGCCGAGCGATACCGCGAGGTAGAACGAGGTGAGACGCGCGGGCGCCGGGCGCAGCTTATAGAGCTCGCCGTGGCAGAACAGGCAGCCGATGAACATTCCCGGCAGGAACACCGCAAGCTGCACCACCAGGTCGAAGTCGTAGTCCGAATCGACCAGCAGCCAGCCCATCGCGCCGATCAGCGCGAGCAGGATCGCCCATAGCCACTCGAGCTGGTACCAGCCCTTGCCCTCGAAGGCGATGATGAAGGTCAGCAGATAGAGCGTGAGCGGCACCAGCCACAGGAGCGGCACCGCGGCGACGTTCTGCGTGAGATGGTTGGTCACCGCGAGCAGCAGCACCGAACCGGTCGCGGACAGCGCCAGCCACAGCACCCACGGGCTGCGTTCTTCAGTCGCCGTCGCTTCGGCCGCGGACTCGATCGCCTGCCGCGGCGTCATCCACGCCATCGCCGCGCAGGCGAGCGCGAAGGCGGCAAACAGCCACGACCACACCTGCACCTGCTGCACGCCGCCGAGGAACGGCTCGACGATGAACGGGTAGCCGATCAGGGCGAGCAGCGAAGCGAGGTTCGAGACCGCGAACAGCCGGTAGGGGTTCTCGCCCGGTCGCGCGCGCGAGAACCACGCCTGCAGCAACGGGCTGGTGGACGCGAGCAGGAAGTAGGGCAGCCCGACGCTCGCGCCGAGCAGCAGCAGGATCCGGGTGACCGGCTCCTCGGTTCCCACCGGCTTCCACGCTTCGCTCGGCGCGATCGGCAGCGTCGCAACCGCAGCCAGCAACAGGACGGTATGGATCACGACTTCCGCGCGCTTGCTCGACAGCCGCGTGAGCCAATGCGCGTAGGCATAGCCGGCGAGCAGCAATGCCTGGAAAAACAGCATGCAGGTGGTCCACACCGCCGCGCTGCCGCCGAACCAGGGCAGGATCAGGCGCGCGATCAAGGGCTGCACCAGGAACAGCAAGAACGACGACAGGAAGATCGTGCCCGCGTAGAACACTTAGCGGATTTCTTTCGGGACCGGTTTGCCCAGCATCCACGCCGCGATGGCGTCGACGGTTTCGGCCTCCTTGCCGAAGTAGCCGTGGTTGGCGAACGGCTCGCACGGCGCGCTCTCCGGCGGCTTGCCGCCGTGCACGGTGATGAGCGGGTAGCGCGAAGCCAGGCGCTTCGCCTCGAAGTACGGCGTGGCGCCGCAGGCATCGTCCTGGTGGTGTACGACGAGCAACGGGATCTTGATTTGGCCCCAGTTGTACGCGGCGAGCACCTGCCGCGAGCCCTGCCGGACGCCGGAATAGAACAATGACGAGGTGAGCACCGCGCCCTTGAGGTCGTTCGGCAGCGATTTGGCGAGATGCGCCGCAGACAGCGTGCTGCGGCTGGTGCCGACGACGAACACCGGCAATCCTGGATAGCGCTTCGCGAGCTCGGCGCGTACCGCGCGGATGTCGGCGACGTGCGCGGCGCTCTCGCGGAACTCGTCGCTCATGCCCTCGCCCGCCTGCTGGTCGGTGGGATTGTCGAGAATCACCGGCAGGATGCCGTTGCGGATGAACTCGCGGCGCGAGCGCGGCAGGAAGTTGCCCTGGTTGAACTTGGGCTTCCCGTTCTCCACGCCCAGGCGGATATTGCCGCCGCCGCCGATCAGCAGCAGCGCCGCCGCCTCGGGCTTGCGCCCGCCCATGTCGGCGATGAAGAACGGCAGCGTGACACCGGGACGGGTTTGCAGCGTGACCACTTCCTGGGCCGCCGCGGACGCGGCAAATCCCGCCAGCAGGAGCGCCAGGACCTTCAAACGCGTTTGGCCAGCTCGGCGGCGAGCCCGGTGTAGTTGGCGGGCGTGAGCGCAAGCAGGCGCTTCTTCGCCTCGAGCGGGATCGGCAGCGACTTCACGAACGCCGCGAGCTGGCGCCGGTCGAGCCGCTTGCCGCGGCTGATCGCCTTCAGCTTGTCGTAGGCGTCGGGTACGCCGTGGCGCCGCATGACCTGCTGCACCGCCTCGGTCAGCACTTCCCAGTTCGCCTCGAGGTCGGCCGCGATGCGCGCCGGGTCGGCCTCGAGCTTGCCGAGCCCGCGCAGGCACGAGCTGTAGGCGAGCAGCGTGTGGCCGAGCGCGGTGCCGACGTTGCGCTGCGCGGTCGAATCCGACAGGTCGCGCTGCCAGCGCGACACCGGCAGCTTCTCCGCCAGGTGGCGCAACAGCGCGTTGGCGATGCCGATGTTGCCCTCGGAATTCTCGAAGTCGATCGGATTCACCTTGTGCGGCATGGTGGAAGAGCCGACCTCGCCCGCCTTGGTCTTCTGGCGGAAGTAGCCGAGCGAGATGTAGCCCCACAGGTCCCGGTCGAGGTCGAGCAGCACGCTGTTGGCGCGCGCGTAGGCGTCGAGCAGCTCGGCCAGCCAGTCGTGCGGCTCGATCTGCGTGGTGTAGGGATTGAACTCGAGCTCCAGGCGCTCGACGAAGCGCCGGGAGAAGCGCTCCCAGTCGAAGCCCGGGTAGGCGATGGAATGCGCGTTGTAGTTGCCGACCGCGCCGTTGATCTTGCCGAGCACGGTTACGGCGGCGATGCGCTCGCGTGCGCGTTGCAGGCGGTGCGCGAAGTTCGCCATCTCCTTGCCGAGGCTGGTCGGCGAGGCGGCCTGGCCGTGGGTGCGCGACAGCATGGGCACCGCAGCGTGCCGATGGGCCAGTTTCTTGAGGGATTCGATGACTTCGTCGAGCTTCGGCAGCATCACCTTGTCGCGCGACTCGGCGATCATCAGCGCGTAGGACAGGTTGTTGATGTCCTCGGAGGTGCAGGCGAAGTGGATGAACTCGAGCCCGGCCTGCGCCTCGGCATTTTTCGCGAGCTTGCCCTTCAACCACAGCTCGATCGCCTTGACGTCGTGGTTGGTCTCGGCCTCGATCGCCTTGATGCTCTCGGCGTCCTTCTCGGAGAAGCCCTTGAGCAGCGCGGCAAAGCCGTTCAGCGTCCTGGGCGAGAAGGGCTTGAGCTCCTTGAGGCTGCGCTCGGCCGCCAGCGCCTGGAGCCATTCCAGCTCGATGCGCAATCGGTAGCGGATGAGGGCCTGCTCGCTGAAGTAGCCGCGCAGCGGATCCGCGCCTTTGGCGTACCGGCCGTCGAGGGGCGACAGCGCGGCGAGCGGCGATGGCATGGGGCTCTATTATAAGGGTGATGCGAATTTCGCTTTCCGCGGTGAGCCGCGAGGCCAGGGCCTGCCGTTTTTGTGAAGAGAAACTTCCTCAGGAACCGCGGCCCGTGTTCCGCGTCGGCAAGGCCGCCCGGCTGCTGATCGTCGGACAGGCGCCGGGACGCCTGGTGCATGAGACCGGCATCCCATGGAACGATCCTTCCGGCGACGTGCTGCGCTCCTGGCTCGCGCTCGACCGCGAAGCGTTCTACGACACCTCGCGCGTCGCTATCGTGCCGACCGGCCTTTGCTATCCGGGCACGGTAAACGGCGCCGACCTACCGCCGTGCGCCGATTGCGCACCGCTCTGGCAGCCGCGCTTCCGCGCGGCGCTGCCTGACATCAGCCTTACTCTGCTCGTCGGCAGCTATGCACAGGCCTATTACCTGGGTAAATCGCGCAAGAGCACCTTGGGCGAGACCGTGCGCGCCTATCGTCATTACCTGCCCGATTTCTTCCCGCTGCCGCATCCGAGCTGGCGCAACCTCTCGTGGCTGCAGAAAAACCCGTGGTTCGTAAAACAGGTCATCCCGGCGCTCCGGCGGCGCGTTAATGCCTGCATACGACAGGTATAATCCGCGCCCGCCATGAAGCTCCTCTCCTCGCCCGCCAGCCCTTACACGCGCAAGGTGCGTATCGTCCTCGCCGAGAAGAAGATCGAGTGCGAGCTCGAGACGGTCGATGTAAACCCCGCCGAGAACCCGGTCAACTCGCACAACCCGCTCGGCAAGATCCCCACGCTGCTGCTCGACGACGGCAGCGCGCTCTACGATTCGCGCGTCATCGTCGAATTCCTCGATGGCAAGTCGCCGATCAGCCGGCTGATCCCGGAAGAGCTGCGCGACCGCGTCGCGGTGCGACGCTGGGAGGCGCTGGCTGACGGCGTGCTCGACGCGGGCCTGCTGGTGCGCTACGAGTCGCTACGCCCCAAGAACGAGCAGAGCAAGGCCTGGACCGACAAGCAGCTCGGGCGCATGAAGCGCGGCATGGCGCTCCTGTCCGGAGACCTTGGCGAGCGCCAGTGGTGCCACAACGAGCGCTACTCGCTCGCCGACATCGCCGTGGGCTGCTGCCTCGGCTGGCTCAACTTCCGCAAGCCCGGCGGCGGGGACTGGCTGGCCGAGTATCCGTCGCTTGGCAAGCACTACGAGAAGCTGATGACGCGGCCGGCGTTCGCCGATACCGTGCCCGCTGTACCGAAGTAGTTCCCTAGGTAATCACCCCTCCGCCCAGGCACACCTCACGGTCGTAGAGCACGACCGACTGTCCCGGCGTCACCGCCCATTGCGGGGCGGCGAAGTCCACCTTGATTCCCGCGTCCGCCACCCGCGTCAGCGTACAGGACGCATCCGCCTGCCGATAGCGAGTCTTCGCCGAATGGGTTGATTTTTCCGGTGGCGCCGAATTGGCGATCCAGGTGGTGTCGGTCGCACTCAACGTCCGCTTCATCAGCAACGGATGGTCGTGACCCTGCACCACCACCAGCTCGTTCGAGTCGACGCGCTTGTCCGCCACGTACCAGGCATCTCCCGCACCACCGATGCCGATGCCTTTCCTCTGCCCAATCGTGTAGAAAGCCAGGCCGATGTGCTCGCCGATGCGGTTGTTTTTCTCATCGACAATGAAACCCGGCACCTTCGGAAGATAGCGGTTGAGGAACTCGCGGAACGGCCGCTCGCCGATGAAGCAGATGCCGGTCGAGTCCTTCTTCGCGTGGTTCGGCAGCCCGGCCTCGAGCGCGATCCTGCGCACCTCGGATTTCTTCAGCTCG
>Ga0310904_10000322_pt1 | contig 12924 bp, 7 predicted proteins | sample C48D1metaG_FD_203746 | JGI IMG/M metagenome (GOLD analysis project Ga0310904, IMG submission 203746) | Lab incubated soil microbial communities from West Virginia University Organic Research Farm, Morgantown, WV, United States - C48D1 | ecosystem: Environmental > Terrestrial > Soil >... | reverse complement strand
AACGGTCCGGCCCCGGGCAAGTGGACGATCGTCTCGGCGAAGAGCGACGGGATCACGCCCGGCTTCACGATCCGCGACTCCGCGAACCAACTGTGGTTCATCAAGTTCGATCCGCCCGGATGGCGCGCGATGGCCACGGGCAGCGAGATCGTGGCGGCCAAGCTGTTCTGGGCCGCGGGCTATCACACCGCCGAATATCACATCGCGCAGCTGGTGCCGTCGAATCTCGCCATCGGCAAGGACACCAGGATCACGCCGCCAGGGGAAATGGCGCGGCCGATGAACCAGAGCGACATCATGTGGCTGCTCGGCCGGGCCGACCGCGATCCCGATGGCTCGTACCGGGTGATCCTCAGCAAAGCGGCGCCGGGCCGGCCGGTCGGCCGCATCAAGTTTCACGGCACCCGCGCCGACGATCCAAACGACGTCGTCCCGCACGAACACCGGCGCGAGCTGCGCGGTTATTTTGTGTTCGCGGCGTGGCTCAATCACGTCGATGCGAAGGGCATCAACTCGTTGTCGACGCTCGTCACCGAGAACGGACGCAGTTTCATCCGTCATTACCTGCTCGATTTCGGATCGGCGCTCGGCAGCGCCGCAATCGGCCCGCGGGAAGGCTGGGAGGGTTATGAGGCGCTCGTCGAGGAGCCCAGCGAGATCGGCAAACGCGCCCTGTCGCTCGGCTTCGACATCCCGGTGTGGCGGACGCAGGATTATTTCGAGTCACCGGCAATCGGCCGCCTGCCGCGCGATCATTCGAAATGGCATCCCGAGGAATGGTGGCCGCACATCACCAATGCGGCGTTCCGCCATATGCGGCCCGACGACACATTCTGGGCAGCGACAAAGATCGCCGAGATCGACGACGAGATGATTCGCGCCGCGGTCGCCGAGGGCAAGTTCGGCGACAAGAGCTCGGAAGAGTTCCTCGCGAAAGCCATCTCCGATCGCCGGCTGCGAATCCTGCAGACGTTCCTGCCGAAGGTGAATCCCATCGTCGATCCCGAGCTCGATCCGAATGGCCACCTGTCGTTTCGCAATGCCGCCGTCGACGAGGCGGTCGCCGATCGCGCGGCGGGATATCGGGCGCTGTGGTACACGTTCGACAACGCGACCAACAGGGCCACGCTAGTCGCGACCACGGAAGAGACGCAGAGCCCGATGGTGATGCCACTGATGCCGGCCTCTCAGTACATCCAGGTCGACATCTCCGCCGTCGGCGGACCTGAGTCGTGGACGAGGCCGGTTTCCGCCTATTTTCGGAGGAATGCAGAGGGTTGGACCCTGGTTGGGTTTGAACGGCAGCCGTGAGATACTGGAATCCGCGTTTTCGCCCGAAAGTATTCTTAGGAAATCGAGTTAATTGATGTTTCGAGCTCGCCCTCTTGCGACTGCTGTCTTCGTTTGCGCGATCGCCGTCCCGGCGTTTGCGCAGGAACCCGTTCCCGCTGAACCGGCCGATACGGTCGCGACGGGAGCGCCGGACGGCGCGACGGCCGAACAGCGTCCTGCATCGCCAGTGAACGCAATTCCCCAACTGCCCCGCGTCAGTCATGACCCTGAAGGCAATCCCCTGAAGCTGGTGGCGAGCGACTTCAAGAATTTCTTCAGCGGCGATACCGGACGGACCTTGAGCTACACCGCCATCGTCGCCATCGCCTCGGCGCCGTGGGATCGTGAAGGCGTCGACAACGGTTTCGGCCTCCCGACAACGGTGTTCCAGTCGGGCAACGTGATCGGCAGCTTCGCGTTCCAAATGGCCGCCGGCTTCGCGACCTATGGCGCCGGCAAGGCATTCGGCAACAAGCAGGCCGCGTTCGTTGGCCGTGACATGGTGCGCGCACAGGTCGTCTCGCAGGTGATGGTGCAGGCGCTCAAAGTCACCGTGCGCCGCGACCGTCCCGATCACAGCAACAGCATGTCGTTCCCATCCGGCCACTCGGCCAGTGCGTTTGCGACCGCCACCGTGCTCCAGCGGTATTACGGCTGGAAGGTCGGCGCGCCCGCGTATGCACTTGGCAGCTACGTCGCGCTGGCGCGCATGTCGTTCAACCGGCATCATGCAACGGACGTGGTGATGGGTGCCGGCTTCGGCATCGCTGCCGCGCGGACCGTGACGATGTCAGTGGCGAAGACGAAGTTCAACATCGGCGTGCAGCCGCAGGTTGGCGGCGCATCGCTTAACTTCACCAAGATCTACAAATAGGCGGAGGATCCCATGATCAGGTTCGGCGGCGTCAAAATCGTTCCGCTCCTGGTCGTCCTCGCGTTCCCTGCTCTTTCCTACTCGCAAGCTGCCGTTCCGGCGCCGGCGGCGGAACTGTCAGTCGAACAGATCCGGACGTTCCTCAAGGACGCGAAGGTCATCAGGTCCGGCAACACCAGCAAGGGCGTCACGGCTCCCAAGAAGCTGACGCTGAGCGATGGCAACATCACTCACGACGCCGTCTTCCAGGCCATCGACGATCACCAGACGGTCGCCAATCTTGGCGGCGGCGGCCGGCAGGCGTCGACCGAGCTCAACTTCGTCGACTCGTACAGATACAACATTGCCGCTTACGAGCTTGCGGTGCTGCTCGGCCTGGGCCACATGATGCCGGTCTACGTCGAACGCAGGTGGAACGGGCAGGTCGGATCGATCAGCTGGTTCGTGCCGACATTGATGGACGAGAGCGAGCGGTTGAAGAAGAAAATCCAGCCGCCGAACCCAACCGACTGGAACAACCAGATGTATCGCATGCGCGTGTTCTCGTCACTGGTGCGCGACACCGATCGCAACCTGACCAACGTGCTCATCACTCACCAGTGGAAATTGATGATGATCGACTTCTCGCGCGGGTTCCGCCTGCAGGAGGAGCTGCTGCATCAGAAGGATCTCGGAAAGATCGATCGCCAGCTGCTCGAGAAACTCGAGGCGCTCACCAAAGAAGACGTCAGCCGGACGACGAAAGACTACCTCACCAAGCGCGAGCTGGACGCGATGCTGGTGCGGCGCGACCTGCTGGTCGCGCACTTCAAGAAACTGATCGCCGAGCAGGGCGAAGCCAAAGTCCTGTACTAGGCGGGCCTTGGGGCCGCCTCTACGGCCTTACCGTCGTGGGCGGCCGGCGATGATGCGTCGCACGTTCATAGGCGGCAGCTAATTCCAGCAGCCGCTTGTCATCCCACATCCGCCCGAGGAAAGAAATGCCTGCCGGGTAACGGCCGCCGATGAAGCCGCCCGGCACCGTCACCTGCGGCAATCCTGTCGCGGCGCTTTCCTCGCACGTGCCCGGCTCGGACCCGTAACGCTCGAGTCCACCCTCATGGGTGTGCGGACGGGCGTGATTGGCGGGATAGAGCACCGCATCGAGCTTGTGCTGATCCATGAGATCCACGAACAGCTGCCGGAAGGTCTCGCGGCCGGCGACGAAACGCCTGGTCGCCTCATCGAGTGCGTCGCCAGTCGGCGTCGGCGCGAGCGCGCCTTCGAGACGACGCGCGCTGACCGGGGCAAGCTTGCCCGACGCAAGCAGGTCCTGAATCGTCAGCACCCTGTCGCCCGGCTTCGATCCGCGGGAGAGGTACGACGTCCAACCCGCGCGAAGCGAGCCCGGGGCTGATCCTCTCGCTGCGGCGTATTTCGCGTCGTAGTCAGGAATCGCCACGTCGACAACGATCGCGCCGGCGGTTTGCAATTCCTTGATCACCTTCTCCATGTTGGCGGCGACTTCGCGCTCGCCGGTGAAACCCACAAAGCGCTGGCGGAACGCGCCGATGCGCTTGCCCTTCAGCGTCGCGGTGTCGAGGCCCGCTGCGAACGAGCCGGAGATGTGCGCTGACGCGTCGATCGTGACGCCGTCTTCCGGGTCCGATCCCGTGACGAGATCGAGAGCCAGCGCGACGTCCGCCACCGATTTCGCGATCGGGCCGACCGCGTCGTTGTAGGTATTGAGCGGCATGACGCCGGCGCGGCTTAGAAGGCCGCGCGTCGCCCGTATCGTCGCGAGCGAGGCAAACCCGCTCGGGTTCGAGAGCGAGTTGCAGGTGTCGGTCCCGAACCCGAGTGCGGCAAGGCTCGCAGCCACCGCGGTGGCACTGCCGCCGCTCGATCCGGCGGTACTGAGCGACGGGTCGTAGGCGTTGCCGACCGTGCCGCCGACGGTGCTGATGCCAAAGTCGCCGAACGGAAATTCATCGAGGTTTGCCTTGCCCAGGATGACCGCCCCGCCACGCTTCATTCCGGCGGCCACGCGCGAATCGAGGCGCGGACGATGATCGAGCAGCGCCAGCGATCCGCCGGTGGTCGGCAATTCGATGGTATCGATGTTGTCCTTGAGGACAATCGGGACGCCGTGAAACGGACCGCGTGCGCGCCCGGCCGCCCGCTCGGCATCGCGCGCGCGAGCGTCGGCGATCACACGAGGATTGATCGCAAGCACGGATCGAAAGGCCGGACCATGGCGATCGTAGAGTGACAGCCGCGCGAGATACTGCCTGGTGATGTCCTCAGACGTGACGAGGCCATTCGCCATCGCGGCCTGGAGTTCCGGGACGGATTTCTCGAAGACGGAAAACCCGCCGTTCGGCAATGGTGCTACGTTCGTTCTGCGATCGTTCGACGGCAAGGCCCAGTTTGCGATCTGCGAACGTTGCAGAGGCGAGAGACCGCGGAGATCGGGCGTCTTCGCGAGCTCGGCGGCGATGTCGGTCACGCGCTTGATTTCGGATCCCGCGGCGGGAATCCTGGCGTCCGGCGCGGTGTACACGGCTTCGCCGGTCGTGAGCGCGTCCTTGAACGGAATCGGATAGCCGCCGCGCGGATCGTAGACCTCGCTCAAGCCCTTTACAACGAAGGTGACGAGCGCGCGCGTTTCTCCGGGACGAAGCCGAATCGTAAAGACGTAAGCCAGATGGGCGGGATCGAAACCCGGGTAAGCATCCACAAACGGATCGCCGTACATGTCGCCGATTGACGTCAGCAGGCCCGGCTTCGACCCGACCACGTGCGCCGACGGACCGTGGCCAGAAGGACCGAGGGCGGGATTCGCGGTCTTGTTCGCATTCTGCATGACGGTCACGAACGCATCTGTCAGATCGATGCGCCGGTCGCCGTTAGACGACGCCGCAATCGTGACCTGTCCGCCATCTTCGTACGCGCCGGCGGCGCCGCCGAACGCGACCTGAACGATCCGCTCCTCCGTCGAGCTATTGGTGAACGCGTCGAAGTAGCGGAGGTACTGGGTCTCCTTCGTCGTGGTGACATCGCGCGCCACGAGAATGCCTTCCGCGAGGACGGGCGTTGTCGAATCAAAGCGGCCGGCGCCGTCGTGATGCAGGCCAAATCCCCTCAAGTATTGGTTTCCGGCGAGCAGCGAGTTGTCGGCACGCCGCACCTGGAGCTTCAGGTAGCCAAACCCGTTGAACGGGTTAGCGCGGCCGCCGGTCGCGACGCCGCCGCTGTCCTGCGCCCAAGGGCTGGTGTCCTGGATGTCCCAGAACTGGCCGTCTGCCGACGGTACGCGCGTCACCGCGCCGGTTTGCACGGTGGCAACGGCAGCGAGGATCGTTGCGAGACAGAGCACCTTCCAATTGCGCATGGCAGGAATATACTCGCGGCCATGAAAAAGTGGCTCGTTCTCCTGATGGTATGTGCCGCCTACTTTGTCTCGCTGCGGGCGCAGGAGCGCCAGGCGCAAGACGACACCGCGAAACCAGCGGAAGGTTTCACGCTGAAAACGGCGGAGACGATCACCTTCGACACCGACGAAGTGACCTGGATGCAGGTCGATGTGTCACCGGACGGGCAGACGATCCTGTTCGACCTGCTGGGCGATCTCTACACCATGCCGATCACCGGCGGCAGCGCGAAGCGCATCATGGGCGGGCTGTCGTTCGAGAGCCAGCCTGTGTGGTCGCCGGACGGCAAGACGATCGCATTCCTGACTGATCGCACCGGGGTCGAGAACCTGTGGATCGCCAATGCGGATGGCTCGAATCCGCGCGCGGTGAGCAAGGACGGGCGCACCAACGCCGGGCCCCAGCTGATGGTGTCGCCGTCGTGGACGCCCGACGGCAACTACATCGTGGTGTCGAAGTCACGAGCGCCCGATCCGGGCACCTTCTGGCTGTTCATGTATCACCGCGACGGCGGGTCGGGCGTGCGCGTCGGCGCACCGCCGCAACCGCAGCCGGGACCGGATGCACAAGGACCGCCGCCGGTGCCGCCGACCAATCGCATGGGCGCCGTGGTGTCACCTGATGGGCGCTTTATCTACTATGCGCAGCGGACCGGCACCTTTACCTACAACGCGCGGTTCCCGCTCTGGCAGATTTACCGCCACGACACCGAAACCGGCGACGTGATGCAAATCACCAATTCGCAGGGCAGCGCGATCCGGCCCGCACTGTCGCCCGACGGCAAGTTCATGGTGTTCGGCACGCGACACAAGTCGCAGACCGGCCTGCGCGTGCGCAACCTCGAAACCGGCGCCGAGCGGTGGCTCGCCTATCCCGTGACGCGCGACGACCAGGAATCGCGCGCCAGCCGCGATACGCTGCCGCGCTACGACTTCATGCCCGACGGCAAATCGCTGATCGTGCCCGTCAACGGCAAGCTCCAGCGCATTGATTTCGCGAGCGGCGAGGCGACGCCGATTCCTTTCAGCGCAACGATTGAAGCCGAGATCGCGCCGCGTGTCTACACGCCGGTGCGCGTGGACGACGGCAATGCGGTGCGCGCGCGGCTGATCCGCTGGCCCTCGCTGTCGCCTGACGGATCGAAACTGGTGTTCAGCGCGATGAACCGCTTGTACGTGAAGGACTATCCCAACGGTAATCAGCATCTGCTGACATCGGGGTCGAGCGGCGAAGGCGAGTTCATGCCGTCGTGGTCGCCCGATGGACGATCGATTGTTTACGTCACCTGGACGACGACCGGCGGGCACATCAAGCGCGCGGCGGCGTCCGGCGGAGCGCCGGAAACGCTGACCCGCCACGAGGGCTACTACCTCGATCCCACTTACTCGCCGGACGGTACACGCATCGCCTTCATGGCCGGCGCAGCCTCGGACCAGCTGTATTCGATCTTGATGGACACGCCGCCTGCCGACGAGCGCGATGGCGACGATCACGCGCCGCGTGAGATCAGCGGCGTCAACCCGCCAAACACGCTCGAGATCCGCTGGATGCCGGCGGCGGGCGGTGTCTCGACGCTGGTCGGATCCGCGCAGGGAGGCCGAGGGCCGCAGTTCGCGCGCAATGACAACTCGCGCATCTACTTCACCACCGGCCGCGGCCTGCAATCGATCACCATCGACGGCTACGACCGGCGCACGCTGGTGCGGGTGACCGGGGCGGGCTCCGCAACAACCCTCCGGGCGCCGACGACATCAGGCTGTCGCCGGACGGCTCGCGCGTGTTCGTGAACCTGCAAGGCCGGCATCACCTCGTCACGGTGCCGCGCGCCGGCCGCGAAACGGTGGAGGTGCGGATCCAGGGCCGCGGCGACACCAACGTCCCGGTCAAGCCGATGTCGCTCGACGGTGGCGATTATCTGGACTGGACCACGGACGGAAAGGCGGTGACGTGGGCGTGGGGCGCGCAGTTCTTCCGCCAGCCAATCGACGCCACCGAGCCGCAGAAGACCGACATCGTCGTTGAGGCGCCGCGCTCGCGCCCGAAGGGCTCGGTGCTGCTGACCGGCGCGCGCGTCATCACGATGAAAGGCTCGGAGGTCATCGCCTCGGGCGACGTCCTCGTCACTGATAACCGGATCGCCGCCGTCGGAAAGCACGGCTCGCTCACCGCGCCCGCCGGGACGCGCACCATCAATGTCAGCGGCAAGACGATCATGCCGGGCCTGGTCGACGCGCACTCGCACATGTGGGCGCCGCGCGGGCTGCATCAAACAGAGGTCTGGCAGTACCTGGCCAACCTTGCCTACGGTGTAACCACAACGAGAGACCCGCAAACGTCCACCCCCGATGTGTTTGCGTACGCGGACATGGTGGATGCGGGCATGATGCCGGGCCCTCGTGTGTATGCGACGGGCCCGGGTGTGTTCTCGGGTTCCGGCATCGACAGCCGTGAGGCCGCGTTCCGCTTCATCAAGCGCTATAAAGAGGCATACCGCACCAACACCCTCAAGCAGTACGTCGCCGGCGATCGCATCGTGCGCCAGTGGATTATCGAGGCGTGCAAGGAATATGGGATCACCGCAACAATCGAAGGCTCGCTCGATCTCAAGTTGAACCTGACGCAGATGGCCGACGGCTATTCAGGCCAGGAGCACAGCCTGCCGATCGCGCCGCTCTACAAAGACGTCACGACGTTCGTCGCGAAGACAAAGACGTTCTACACGCCGACCATCCTCGTCGCCTACGGCGCGCCCTGGACGGAGAACTACTGGTTCGAGACGGAATCGCCGGCCAACGACGCCAAGCTTCGGCGCTGGGTGCCGTGGGAACTGCTCGACGGCATGGTGCGCCGCCGTCCGCAGTGGTTCCTGCCCGAGGAGTACGGCCACAACCTGATCGCCAAGGGCGTCGCGGACGTCGTGCACGCGGGCGGACGCGCCGGCCTAGGCAGCCACGGGCAGCTGCAGGGCCTGGGGGCGCACTGGGAAACGTGGAACCTCGCGTCGGGCGGGCTGACACCGCACGAAACATTGCAGGTGATCACGATCTTCAGCGCCGAAGCGATCGGCCTGCAACAGGACCTCGGTTCGCTGGAAGCGGGCAAGCTTGCGGACCTGATCGTGCTCGATCGCAACCCGCTGGAGAACATCAAGAACACCAACTCGATTCGCTACGTGATGAAGAACGGCGAGCTCTACGAGGGCGACACGCTCAACATGGTCTGGCCCCAGAGCAAGCCGCTGCCGAAGCAGTTCTGGTGGAACACGGAACCCGCCGCACCTGCGCCGGCGCAGACGGGCAAGTAGTCGGGATGATCGCGAGCGACGTCATCGTTGTTGATCCCTTCCGCATCGTCACGCCGCTAGCAGTTTCCCGCGACCGGCTTGGGGGTAAGCTGTGGGCATGAGATCGGTCACCCCCGCCGCGGGACTCATGCTCGTCGCGGTCACCCTTCGACTCGTTACGGGTCAGCCTTCAACTGACCCGTTATTCGCTCAGGGCAAGGGTCTGACGGCTGTCGAAGGTATCCGCGTGGGTCACCACACCCTTGCCGAACGTCCGACGGGATGCACCGTGGTCCTCGTCGAGAAGGGCGCCACCGGCGGCGTCGCGGTTCGCGGCTCGGCGCCAGGCACGCGCGAGACCGATCTGCTCGATCCGTCGAACCTCGTCGAACAGGTGCACGCGATCGTGTTCGCGGGCGGTAGCGCATTCGGGCTCGATGCAGCGAGCGGCGTGATGAAGTATCTCGAAGAGCGAAAAGTCGGGTTCCCGTTCGGCGGCGCCTACGTGCCGATCGTTCCCGCCGCGGTGCTCTTCGATCTGCCGGTTGGAGGAAAGCCGCTCATCAGGCCCGACGCGTCGTGCGGATACGCGGCAGCGAAGGCCGCGACCGACGGACCGATTGCCGAAGGCAGCGTCGGCGCGGGCGCCGGGGCAACGGTCGGCAAGTTCGGCGGCGGCGGCAACGCGATGAAGGGCGGCATCGGCACGGCGTCGATTACGCTGCCGAGCGGGCTGACCGTCGCGGCGCTCGTGGCCGTCAACGCCGCGGGAGATATCGTCGATCCCGCCAACGGCAAGATCATCGCCGGGGCGCGCGGCAAGGATGGGCAGAGTTTTCTCGATGCGCGAACGTTGCTGCGATCGGGGACAACTGCGGCACAGAGGCCGGGCGAGAACACCACGCTTGGTCTCATCGCGACCAACGCGAAGATCACGAAGGCGCAGGCGAGGAAGATCGCCGAGATGGCGCACGACGGGTTCGCGCGCGCGATTTCGCCCGCTCACACCATGAACGACGGCGATACGATCTTCGCGATCGGCACCGGGACATTCACCGGCGACGCGAACATCACGATCCTCGGCGGACTCGGCGCCGAGGTGATGGCGGACGCGATCCTGCGGGCCGTGCGTGAGGCGACGGGCCTGCCGAACTATCCCGCCGTGCGCGATCTCACCCGCAAGTGAACGTCTACGTCGCGCTGCTGATCGGGTATTCAGCGGCGCTCACTGCGCTCGGCCTGTGGATCGCGCGCAAGGTACGAGGTCCCGCTGATTTTTTCGTCGCCGGCCGCAAGCTGACGTGGCCGTACATCGCCGCGACGATGCTCGCGGCGAACATTGGCGCGGGCGCGACGGTGGGCGCGACCGGACTGGCGTACCAGCAGGGCGTCAGCGCGTGGTTCTGGAACGGATCGGCGGCCCTCGGCTCGCTGTTGCTCGCGATCTTCGTCGGTCCCCGCATCTGGTCGCTGGCCGCGGAACGCGGCTATCTTACCGTCGGCGACTTCCTCGAGGATCGATACGGGCAGAGCGTGCGTGTAATCATCGCGTCGCTGATCTGGATCGGCGCGCTGTTCATCCTGGCGGGCCAGCTGCTCCTCGGCGCGGCCGTCTTTTCCGTGGTCGCCGGCATGCCGAAATGGGCCGGCGTGCTGATCGGCGGCGCGGCGATGACCGCATATTTCAGCGCCGGCGGGCTGCTCAGTTCCGTCGGTGTCAGCGCGGTCCAGCTCGTCGTGAAGTTCACGGGGTTTGCGATTGCGATTCCGATCCTGCTGAGCGCGGCCGGCGGCATGACGACGATCTCGCAGACACCGGGATTACCCGGGACGTTTTTCGATCCGCTGTTTTCCGCGGGCGCCAACTCGGGTTTCACGTTGTTGCTGCTGTCCGGCCCCAACTTCATCGTCTCGCCGGGGCTGATCCAGAAGATCTACGGCGCTGCGAGTCCTCGCGCGGTTCGACTTGGCGTCGGCGCCAACGCGATCGCCCTCATGATCTTCGCGTTCCTTCCGGTGTTTCTCGGACTCACCGCTCGCGTGTTGTTTCCGGACATCGAGCGGCCCGATTTAGTGCTGCCGACGCTCCTGCTGCACGGACTGCCGGTGTGGCTGGGCGCGCTGGCGCTCGCGGCGGTGTTCTCCGCGGAAGTCGGCGCCTGCGAGGCGATCCTGTTCATGCTGTCGACGTCGCTCTCACAGGACCTCTACAAGCGCGTCATGAATCCGAACGCGGGCCCCGAGCAGGTGTTGAAAGTCGCGCGCGTCGCGGCCCTCGTCGGAGGCAGCGCGGGCATGCTGCTCGCCATCTTCGTGGTCGGCGAGATTATCGACGCGCTGTCGATCTTCTATTCAATTATCGGGGCGACCCTGCTGGTGCCGGTGGTGGGCGGATTGTTGGTTCGCAGCGCGGCCAGTCGCGACGCATTAGCGTCGATCGCCGCCGGCATGATCGCATTTCTGGCCGTGCGCCTCGGCACGGATCGAACGGGGTGGCTCAATCCGAATCTCTGGGGTCTCGTCGCTTCCGCGGCTGGATTCTTCCTTTCGCTCGCACTTGCGGGCGGCCGGCGCGAGTCGATTCGAGCGAGCTGATCAAGCGGCCGGCGGCCCTCACAGCCCGCTTCCCGAGCTCCTCGACGAGCAGATACTCGTCATGCGCGATCAATTTCTGCCCGTAGGCATCCGCCATGAGGTCGAGAACCCTCTGCTGGGCCGCTTTCGCGACGCGCACATCGCTGGCGTAGAGAAGCGGGCTGACGCGGGCAAATCCGTCTGCGATCCGGCGGGGTCCAATGGCGGCGACATCGCTCAAGACCGCAGACGACCCGTAGTGCCTGCGGAAGTCCGGGGAGAGGAGAAACAGGTCGATGCGGAGACGGAGACGATGGGCCAGGCGCCACGCCACCACGTCGCGCACATCGATTGGATGCATGCGGATGCATGCTGCAACCGGCTTGCCGCGCGACTCCGAGCAAGTTCAGGCGCGATCGCGCGGCGCCATCAGAAGACGACGCAGAAATCGCTATGCGTGCGGCGCCGGGCTGCCGCAAAAACTGCGATGTCAGTAACGGGCGCTGGTGACCGCGGCCCTCGCGGGCTGCAGTTGCTGCAGCGAATACCTGCCGATGTCGTCGATGATTTTCGCGTAGGCGCGCGCGATCTGCTGCAGTCCGACGGCCGGCACCCACTCGGCAGTGTCCTGTTCGGTGTGCTTGACCTCGGGCGACGAGATCACCTGGATCGACGGCGCGCTTCGCGCCACCTGCCCCATTTCGCCTGAAGCGCCGTCATCCATGTCGGCGGTCAGGGAAACATTGAACCGCTTGAAGGAGTTCAGCGCCACGTCGAGCAACGGCTTGCTGCCCCACACCCACCACCGCATCGGCGCCACGGCAGTTGTCTTGCGGAGCTTCGGGCCCCAGTACTTGGTTCGCACCACGGAAACGTGCTCGAGATTGATCATCAGCGCCGTCTTCGTGAGCTCCTTGTCGCGGTCCTCGTACAGCCAGCGCGTGCCGGGGCCGCCATGATGTCCAGCCGAGGCGATGAAGCGGATGCTGCGCTTGCGTGCGCTCGCGGGCAACTTCGCAAAATGTTCGAGCAGGCCCATCATCACGGCCAGCCCGGAGCCGTTATCGAGCGCGCCGTCGAAAAATGCGTCGAGATGCGCGATGACGATCACTTCCTCGTCGGTCGTGCCCGGCAGCGTACCGATCACGGTGGCGGTCTTCAGGCCCTGAACTTCGCGGGCATCGAGCCGCAGCTTCACGGTCACGCGCTGGCCCTGGCCGATCAAATCGCGAACGACCTTGCCGTCTTCGTAGCCGACGACAAATCCGGGACGGCCGCCGGTGGGCAATTCCCACAACGCGAAATTGTCGGAGATGCCGTACATCATGCCGACGGCGGCGGCGCCGTTGTCGAAGGCGCGCCTGATCGCGCCCTCGAGCACGATCGAATGGCGCAACACGCCCGGGGTCGGGATGTCCTGGATCAACACTGCCTTGCCTTTGACATCC
>Ga0310904_10000315_pt1 | contig 13018 bp, 12 predicted proteins | sample C48D1metaG_FD_203746 | JGI IMG/M metagenome (GOLD analysis project Ga0310904, IMG submission 203746) | Lab incubated soil microbial communities from West Virginia University Organic Research Farm, Morgantown, WV, United States - C48D1 | ecosystem: Environmental > Terrestrial > Soil >... | reverse complement strand
GGCGGCGCCGCGATCAAGACGCCCCAGGCCGATGACCTGAGCCGCCGCTACGCGGAGTTGCTGGCCGAGAATCTCAGCCAGCCTGGCTTCCGCGAATTGCTGCTCGTCGTTCACGATCTCGATGCGAATCGTGATCTGGTATTCGGCCTGATCCGGGAGCCGTATCGCCGGATGTTGTTTCCCGCGCCAGGCGCCGTCTCATCGGCGCGCCGCGCCGAGGCGCAGGATTTATCGAGCGGCACGCAGGGATTCCTGGCCGATGTGCTGGCGGCGGCGTTGACGCTGCCGGGCGTCTGCGAATCACAACTCGTGCGGTTTGCGCCGGATTCGTACTGGCGCGGCGAAGTGCATCGCCTCACCGATCGCCCGGCAGGCATCGGCCGATTGCTCGAAGAGGCCGCGGCTGCTGGAGCGGAACAGGTCGTGATCGTCGCGGCCACGCCCGATCCGCCGGGTCCGCACGAACTGCGCCCGCGCCGGCTCGACGGTCTCGGCCGCGTCGGCGAACAGATCGCCTCGGCGGAGACGGCCGCGCTGTCGGACGCGATCCGGCATCTGCACCATCGTTTCCAGGGCCTCTACCTGATTCGGCCCTCGCATAACCCCATTCGCCCGCTCGATCTGACGGGCGCCTACGACGAGAAATCCGATCGCGTGCAGCCGCTCGAGGAGTTGATGGAGCGCGGCTACGAGGACACCTATCGCCAGTTCATCGAGCCTTTCCTCGGCGCATCGGGGGAACGGGTCGCTCAAGTCACCCGCGAATAGTCATCCACGGATTTCACGGATTTCCCGGAGGCCGCCGCGAGCCGTTCGCCCGGCGCTTCGCGCCGGGACCGAGTTGACGTGACGCGGATATGAGTCCTGCGAAGAGCGAGGATCAGACTCATATCCGCATCACGCCAGCTCGGTCACGGGGCCGGCCGAAGGCCGGCCGAGCGAACGGCGACGTCTTGATCCGAGCCGTCTTAATCCGTGTAATCTGTGTAATCCGTGGATAAACGAATGAAGCAAGCCACCAAGCTGATACACGCCGGCGAGGGCGTGGATACGGGCGCCACACCGTCGTTGACGACGCCGATTTACGAGACGAGCACGTTCGTGTTTGATTCGGTCGCCGACGTCATCAAGTATCAGGAAGGCAAACTAAACGGCTACCTCTACTCCCGCTACGAGAATCCCACCGTCGTCGCGGTGGAGCAGAAGCTCGCGGCGGTTGACGGCGCCGAGGCGTCCTTGCTGTTCAGCAGCGGCATGGCGGCGATCTCGACCGCGTTGCTCACGCTGCTCAAGAGCGGCGACGAGATCCTCTGTTGTAGCGCGATCTACGGCGGCACCTTTCACATCATTGAAGACCTCCTTCCCAAACTCGGCATCACCCATCGCTTCATCTCCATCGAAGAGCTCGCCAACGTCGGATCGGTGATCGGCCCGAAAACAAAAATCGTCTGGTTCGAGTCGCCGATCAATCCGACGCTGCGCTGCGTGGACGTCCGTGCCGTCGCGGCGGCGTGTAAGAAGGCCGGGGTCCTGGCGGCGATCGACAACACCTTCGCAAGCGCGATCAATCAGCCGGTGCTGTCGATGGGCATCGACCTCTCGATGCAAAGCTGCACCAAGTACCTGAACGGGCACAGCGACGTCACCGGCGGCGCGCTGTCGGGCTCTGCGGCGCTGATGGCGCCGATCGCGAAGATGCGCCGCCTGCTCGGCGGCGTCATGGATCCGCTGCCCGCGTTCGCGCTCGGGCGCGGCATGAAGACGATGCCGCTGCGCGTCGCGCAGCACAACGCCAACGCGCTGGCCGTCGCGCAGTTTCTCGAGGGACACCAGGCGATACAACGCGTTTATTACCCCGGCCTCGCATCACATCCCGATCACGCGATCGCCGCACGACAGATGAGCGGTTTCGGCGGCGTCGTGACGATCGACGTGAAAGGCGGCAGGGACGGCGCCTTCCGCGTGTTCGACAAGCTCGACGTGGTGAAGCGCGCCGCCAGTCTCGGCGGTGTCGAGAGCATCTGCAGCCTGCCGATCCTGACGTCTCAGTACGGGCTGACCGATGACGAGCTCGTGAAGGCCGGCGTGACGAAGGGCATGATCCGGATCTCGGTCGGGCTCGAGGATGCCGGCGACCTGATCAGCGATCTCGATCAGGCTCTGTCGTAGCTTTTTTCTCTTTCGTCTCGTGCAGGAACTCGAGCACGAGCTCCAGCATGCGCTGGTTGATGCGGCTGCCTTCGTAGGTGCCGAACTTTTTCTGGAACGCTTCGACGGGCACGACCGCCTTGGCCATCGTGCGGTGGCCGCCGGCGCTGCCGATCTCGGCGAACCAGCGCCGCACGAAGTCCCCGGCGTTGCGCGAGTAGCCCAGGTTCCGCACCGACACCACGAACTGATCGTTGACGACGCCGCTGATCACCGTCCACTGGACGTTCTCGAGCTGCAGGTAGAAGTCGGCGACGTAGGGGATGAAGTCTTCGCGGGGCGGCTCGCCGAGGAACGCGCAGAACACGTGCTCCATCATGCGCCCCTGCTGCCACGCCTTGATCAGGTAATCGAGGCGCTCGGCGGTGATTTCGGCGCCCTCCATCTTCCGGATCATCGTGGCGTCGCCGAGCGGGTAGAGATAGGAGAACGCCTCGATGTCGGCGCGATTGGCGTGGCGCTGGAAGAACAGCGTGTCGGACTTGATCGCGTAGAGCATCGCCGTCGCGGTGCGCTCCGAGATGTCCATGTCCACCGCGCGCAGGTGCTCGGTGAGGATCGTCGACGTCGATCCGTACTCGGGGCGGATGTCCTTGAAGATGGCGCTGTAGCCCGATTGCTCCGGATGGTGATCGATCACCAGGTCGACGTGGGGCAACAAGCCGTGGAAGTAGTGCGGCTGCACGTCGACGAGCGCGATCTTGTCGAACTCCTTCAACTGCTCCGGCGTCAGCGTCTCGATCTTCAGATCGAGGAGCTTGACCATCCGCAGGTTCTCGGGACGCGTCACCGGCTCGAGGCAGCCGACCACCGCGGTTTGCCGCGTGCGGCGCAACACCGTCCGCAAGGCCAGCCCGCTCGCCATCGCGTCGGGATCGGGATCGTTGTGCGTCAGGATCAGCACGCGATCCGAGTCGTCCATGTAGCGCTGATACTGCTGGACGCGCTGGCGCGTGACGGAGCGGCCGAGCTCGGTGAGGAGCGGCGGTCCGATCAGCTCGGCGATGGTGATCGTCGTGACTTCGGGAAAGTCGTCGCGGAGCGTCTCCGCTTTCTTGACGTCGTTCAGGCTGGTGCCGAGAACGTAGACGAGCGTGCCCCCCGCGCCGCGCACCGCTTCCAGGACCTTGCGCAGGCCGCGGCGGCCGTTGTCTTCGATGAAGACGGGCATCACCGGCGAGACGCCGAGCTTGACGTAGCTGTCGATGCGATCGGTCTCGTCGACCGACACGGGCAGTTCCGAGGATTCGAACTTGCGGGCGAGTGCCCGGCTTTCCACTAAAACGTCGAGCTCCGCTGACGGAGTGAGGACTGCCTCGAGGAGCCGGACCACAAGCTCCGTGTGACAGACCGCAAGACAACGCACGATCCATAGATTATATTCCTGTCTGATGAGGGTCGCCGTCGCAGCTTTGGCCGCTTTTCTCGCGATCCTGCCTGGCACCGGCGCCGTACCCGCGATCGTGCCTGGCACCGTCGGGTTCTTGTGGGTGCCAGGCACCATGTCGCAGCCCGTCTTCCGCTCCGGCGTCGACCTCGCCACGTTCGCCGCCACCATCACCGACAAGAAGGGCAATATCGTCACCGATCTAACCAGGGACGATTTCGAGGTGATCGAGGACGGCAGGAAGCAGGCGATCGAGTACTTCGCGAACGGCGACGGCGACACGAGCCCGGCGATGCATCTCGGGTTGATGGTCGACGCGAGCGGCAGCATGCAGGCCGACATGAAGCTGGCGCAGGGCGCGGCGATCAAGTTCCTGAACATGCTGCCGGCGGCCGAGGACATCACGCTCGTCGACTTCGATACGCAAGTGCGCATCACGCGGTATCCGCAGCGCGACTTCGCGCGGCTCGTCGAGCGGATTCGCCAGCGCAAGCCCGACGGCTGGACCGCCCTCTACGACGCGCTCGGCACCTACCTGGATGGCGCCGACTCGCAAGAGGGCCGCAAGGTGCTGGTGATGTACACCGACGGCGGCGACACGCGATCCGCGCTGTCGTTTCCGGAAACCATGACGCTGCTGAAGGCGTCGCAGGTCACCGTGTATGCGATCGGCCTGGTCGAGAACACCGGCTCGGCGCGCACCCAGCTGCAGATGACGCTCCGGCAGATCGCCGAGGCGACCGGGGGCCAGGCGTTCTTCCCGCAGGCGATGAGGGACGTGGAGAGCGCGTACGACAAGGTCCTGGCGGAGATCAAGGGGCAGTACCACCTCGGGTACCTGTCGACCAACACCGCGAAGGACGGCGCGTGGCGGAAGGTCGAGATCCGCGTGAAGCGGCCGGACCTGCGCGTCCGCACGCGAAAGGGGTACTTCGGCCCGTACCGGCCGTCCTAGCAAATCCGAGATCCGCCCGATCCGAAATCCGAGATCTGGTACGATGGTGTGCTACGGCACACGCATCTATGCCTTCCGTCACCGGTCACTTCAACCTCGCATCCGATTTCGAGCTCGCCGGCGATCAGGTCCATGCCGTACCGGAGCTGGTCGATGGCCTGAACCGCGGCGACAAGCATCAGGTGCTGCTCGGCGTCACCGGGTCGGGCAAGACCTACAGCATGGCGCAGGTCATCGCGCGCGTGAACCGGCCGACGCTGGTCATGGCGCACAACAAGACGCTGGCGGCGCAGTTGTTCCAGGAATTCCGGCGCTTCTTTCCCGACAACGCGGTCGAGTACTTCGTCAGCTATTACGACTACTACCAGCCCGAGGCATACGTGCCGGCCAGCGACACCTACATCGAGAAGGAATCGACGATCAACGACGAGATCGATCGCATGCGGCTGTCGGCGACGCGATCGCTCTTCGAGCGCCGCGACGTCATCATCGTCGCCAGCGTGTCCTGCATCTACGGCCTCGGCTCGCCGGACGCGTACTACGGCCTGGTCCTGCCCCTCGAGAAGGGCCAGCGCATCGATCGCGATCAAATCCTGCGCAAGCTGGTCGAGATTCAGTACGAGCGGAACGATCATGACTTCGCGCGCGGCAACTTCCGCGTCCGCGGCGACATCATCGAGGTCTATCCGTCGTACGAAGAGACGGCGCTTCGCATCGGCCTGTTCGGCGACGAGGTCGACGAGCTGACGTCTTTCGATCCGATCACCGGCAAGGCGTTCAGGCGCCACGAACGTACCGCCGTCTATCCGAAGTCACACTTCGTGACGGGGCGCGAGCGGTTGAAGGAAGCGGTCGTCACCATCAAGGAAGAGCTCGAGGTGCGCCGCGGCGATCTCGAGCGCGAAGGCAAGGTGCTGGAAGCGCAGCGGCTGCATCAGCGGACGATGTTCGATCTCGAGATGATCAAGGAGATCGGTTACTGCCATGGCATCGAGAACTACTCACGCCATCTCACGCAGCGCAAGGCCGGGCAGCCGCCCCCGACACTGCTCGATTACCTGCCGTCCGACGCGCTGATCGTCGTCGACGAAAGCCACCAGAGCGTGCCGCAGGTCCGCGGCATGTATCACGGCGATCGATCGCGCAAGGAAGTGCTCGTCGAGTACGGCTTCCGACTGCCGTCGGCGCTCGACAATCGCCCGCTCAACTTCGAGGAGTGGGAAGCGCGCGTCGGACAGCTGGTCTACGTGTCCGCGACGCCCGGACCGTATGAGCTCAATAAGTCCGGCGGTGTTGTCGTCGAGCAGGTGATTCGGCCCACCGGGCTGATGGATCCGCCGATCGAAGTGCGTCCCGTGAAGGGCCAGGTCGACGACCTGCTCAAGGAGATTCGCGATCGCGCGGAACGGAAAGAGCGCGTACTCGTCACAACATTGACGAAGCGAATGGCCGAAGACCTGACCACGTATTACCAGGAGCTGGGCGTCAAGGTCCGTTACCTGCATTCGGACATCGACACGCTGGAACGCGTCGAGATCCTGCGCGACCTGCGTCGTGGCATCTTCGACGTGCTGGTCGGCATCAACCTGCTTCGCGAAGGTCTCGACCTTCCCGAAGTCTCACTGGTCGCCATCCTCGATGCGGACAAGGAAGGGTTCCTCCGCTCCGGCGGCGCGCTGATCCAGACGTCCGGCCGCGCGGCCAGGAACGTCAACGGCCGAGTCATCATGTATGCGGACAAGGAAACCGATTCGATGCGGGCCGCCATCAGCGAGACGGCGCGCCGTCGCAAGCGGCAGGCCGAGTACAACGAAGAACACGGGATCACGCCGACCAGTATCGTCAAGTCGATCGACGACGTCTTATCCAGCGTGTACGACCGGGATTATTCGACGATCGCCGACCCGCGGGCGCCCGGCTTGTCGTTCCGCACCCACGCCGAGCTCGAGGCGCACATTGCCACGCTCGATCAGCAGATGAAGGCCGCCGCCGCGAATCTCGATTTCGAAAAGGCGGCGTCCCTGCGCGACCAGATTCGCAGCCTGAGGACACGCGACCTCGGCCTGGGCCCGCTGCCCCAATCGGATTCGGGGCCGGCGGAGTCCCGGTGAACGAGATGCGCATCTGGTTCATTGAATGGATCAAAAAGGCGCTGCTGGAGGTGCAGGAGTACGTCCGGATGTGCATCGCCGCCGGCGCGGCGATGTTCAGCCGGCCGTTCTACTTTCGCGACGTCATTGAACAGATCGACGTCATCGGTCTTGGCTCGCTGACCGTCGTGCTGCTGACGGGATTCTTCACGGGCGCCGTGCTGGCGCTGCAGTCGGGCATGACGCTAGATCAGTTCGGCGCCCGGCCGTTCGTCGGCCGCTTGATCAGCGCGTCGATGATCAAGGAGCTCGGGCCGGTGCTCACCGCGTTGATGCTGGCGGGCCGCGTCGGCTCCGGCATCGCGGCTGAACTCGGCTCGATGGTCGTCACCGAGCAGATCAGCGCGCTGCGCGCGCTGGGCACGGACCCGATTCGCAAGCTGGTGGTGCCGCGCGTGCTGGCGGGCTTCATCATGTGCCCGATTCTGACGGTGGTCTCCGACACGGTCGGCATGCTTGGCGGCTGGATCGTCGCGCTTACGCAGCTGCGGGTGTCGTCGGGCGTCTACTGGAGCGCGGTCGTCGAAGGCTTGTTCATCCAGGACGTCTACATGGGGATCATCAAGCCGTTCTTTCTCGGCATCGTCATCGTCACCATCGGCTGTCACGTCGGCCTGCGCACGTCCGGCGGCACGCAGGGTGTCGGCCGCTCGACCACCAACGCCGTCGTCGCCGCGTCCGTGCTGGTCCTGATCGTGGACTTCTTCGTGACGCGGCTGTTGATCTCGATCCTGTTCTGATGCGCGCCAAGAGCCTTGCGGAATTCGGACTGCCGGTCGAACTCGCCGAGGCGCACGCGCCGGTCGTGCTGTTCGACAAGGTCAATCTCTCGTTCGACGACAAGGTGATTCTCCGCGACGTGACGTTCTCGGTTCGCGCGGGACACACCAAGATCTTTCTCGGCGCGAGCGGCGCGGGGAAGTCGACGATCCTGAAGTTGATGCTGGGCCTGTTGAAGCCGGACTCCGGAACCATCTGGATCCTCGGGCACCGCGTCGACCTGATGGACGAGGCGCAGTTGATGCGCGTCCGGCACCACATGGGGATGGTCTTCCAGGACGGCGCGTTGTTCGATTCGTTCACGGTCGGTGAGAACGTCGGCTACAAGCTCTACGAAGAGACAATTTTGCCGCTCGAGGAAGTGCGCCAGCGCGTCGACGAAGTGCTCGGTTTCGTCGGGCTCGCGGCGCACGTCGACAAATTGCCGTCGGCATTGTCCGGCGGGCAGCGCCGCCGCGTCGCGATCGCGCGCGCGATGGCCGCCCGGCCGACGCTGCTACTCTATGACGAGGCGACGACCGGGCTGGATCCGATGACGGCGCTGACCGTCGACGCAGAAATCGTCAAGCTCCGCGACCTGGAGCAGGTGACGTCGGTGCTCGTCACCCACCAGCTGCGCGACGCGTTCTACGTCGCCACGCACGCAGCGCGTCGCAACGCGGCCGGCCAGATCGAGATGTTCGAAGCGTCGGAGCAGAAGATCGAAGAGGCGGATTTCCTGATGATTCGCGAGGGGCGGGTGGCCTTTGAAGGCCATGCGTCGGATTTGCGCACGTCGAAGGACCCGTACCTGAAAGCGTTCCTTTCGTAAGAGACTAGAGAAGAGATATGCCACGCACACGTTCACTCGCCTGGGCCGAATTGAAGTTCGGACTGATCGCCGTCTTCGCGCTGGTGATGTCAGGACTGCTGATCTTCGCCGTCGGTGGGAGCGGCGGGTTTTTCTGGCAGAACTATCCACTGAAGGTGCAGTTTCCGAACGTCGCCGGGCTGATGAGCGGCTCGCCGGTGCGTGTCGCCGGCGTCGAGGTCGGTTCGGTGACCAACGTGAAGCTCGTGCCCAACGGCGCCGAGGTGTGGTTCAACATCATCGACGACATGCGGCCGGTCGTCACCGATCGCTCGAGCGCGAAGATTGGCTCGATCTCTCTGCTGGGTGAGGGCGCGGTCGATATCGAAGCGGGCCCCGGCGGCATCCCGATTCCGGATTGGGGCTACGTGCCGACCGGCAAGGCGGCCCCGACCATCGCGGAGCTGACCGAGCAGGCGGGCGACGGGATCGCGGACGTCACGGCGCTCCTCAAAGATCTGCGCGCCGGCAAGGGCACTGTCGGAAAGCTGCTCACCGATGAATCCTTGTACAGCGACTTCAATAGTCTGCTGGCGGCGGCCGACAGGGTCACCCGCAATATTGCCGACGGCAAGGGCACGATGGGCAAGTTGGCCAATGACCCCAAGGTCTACGACGAGCTCAATGCGTCGGTCGCGAACCTGAATGCGATCACCTCGAAACTGCGCAAGGGCGAGGGCAGTCTCGGTCAGCTCCTGAACGATCCGGCAATGGCGAAATCGCTTACCACCACGACGACCAATCTCGAAGGCGTGACGGGCCGGCTGAATCGCGGCGAAGGAACGGCCGGGAAGCTCCTCACCGACGATGCGCTCTACAAGCGGATGGATTCGCTGACTGCGCGGCTAGACACGGTTCTGCAAAACCTGAACAACGGCGAAGGCACGGCAGGCCAGCTGCTGCACGACAAGCAGTTATATGAGAACATGAATCAAACCGTTGGTGAAATGCGAGCCTTGATCGCGGAGATCAAGAAGGATCCGAAGAAATACCTCAACGTGAAAGTGAGCATCTTCTAATGGCGAAGGATAACTCTGGAAGCGTGATGGTGGCCTTTATGATCGGCGCGCTGACCGGCGCGGCGGTGGCGCTGTTGTTTGCGCCGGCCAGCGGTGAAGAGACGCGCGAGCTGCTCGCGGAGAAAGCGCGCGAGGGCAAGGCCAAGGCGCGCGAGGCCGTGGACCAGGGCCGTGATTACTACCGCAGCCAGCGCGAGAACCTCGTGACCGCCGTCGAGCGCGGCCGCGAAGCGTTCCAGCAGGCGCGTGAGCGGGGAGACCAGGTGTGACCGAAACCGGTGAGCTGTTTCTCGGCATCATCGCGTTCGCGGTATTGGTCATGGCGCTGATTCAGGTCGGCGCCATCTTTGTCGGGATCCGTCTTGCCAGGCGTGTCGATCAGCTCGCCACGCAACTCGATCAGGAGATCAAGCCGCTCATCGCCAACCTCACGACGCTGTCGAGCGAGGCGGCCCGTGCGGCGGCGCTGGCGGCCAAGCAGGCCGAGCGTCTCGATCGGGTGTTCGGCGAACTGGTGCAGCGCGTGGACGAAACGCTCGCCGCGGCGCAGCAGTTTGTCACCGGGCCGGCCCGCCAGGGCATGGCCATCATGGCCGGCGCCAAGGCCGTGATCGACGCCTTCCGCGGTTTGCGCGAGTCGTCGCGCCGCCGGACCACCGCCAGCCGACCCGTCGTCGACGAGGAAGAATCGCTTTTCATCGGCTGATCCGCCTTCGCCAAGGCTACGGCGCGACAAGCCCGCTTCGCCATTAGGCTACGGCGTGGCAAGTGTGTTAAATGGGGGAGATGAAATCCTTCACCCCCATGCACTGGTTCCTGGCGACCGCCCTCACTACTGTCTTTACGGTAGGCGCCGCCGCGCAGGAACCGAAGTCCGCCGCCCCCGCCAAGGAACTCGCCCAGTTGCTGGCGTCCAAGAAACAGGAGAGCATCGCCGCGCGCATGCCCGACTCAATGGAAGAATTCGTGGGCGCGCTGTCATTTCCCGGCCAGTTGATGGTGGTGTGGGCGAAGTCCAGCGCCCCTGCGTACGTCAACGAAAAGCTGGTTCGCAAGGAATACAAGGAGGTCTACATCGACCTCAACAGCGCCTCGATCCTGGAGTCGCGGCACTTCGTGACCGATCTGGGCCCCGACGGCCTGCGGTTCAAGCCGGAACAGAGGCAGGGCGCCGCCGATTCACACGATTTGGGCGCCAAGACCATGCGCTTCGACGGCAACTGGCGCGCCAGCAAGATGAAGGAAGAAGACTATATGAAGGCGCACGCCGAAGCCGACGCTGCGTACGCGAAGGCGATCCAGGCGTTGATCGAGGAGATCAAGAAGGCTGGTTAGGCCACCGATTAGACACCGATTGTCGTCGATTAACTTGGTTGGTTAGGCGGCGGTGGCGGCTCGTTCAGCATCAGCCAATACATTCCCAACTGACGTACCGCGTCGACGAATGAGGTGAAGTCGACGGGCTTCTGCACGTACGAGTTCGCGCCGCTGAAATAACCGCTGGCGCGATCGCGCTCTTCCTTCGATGACGTCAGGATCACGACCGGCACGATAACCGTACGCGGATTGGCGCGCAGGCGCCGCAGGACTTCGAGGCCGTCGATCTTCGGCAGCTTCAGGTCGAGCAGCACGAGCGCGGGCACGTCGCTCGCGTCGCGCGACGCATACGGTCCGGTCGCCTCGAGCCAGTCGATCGCGTCCTGGCCATCGCGCACGACCACGACCTGGTTGCTGATGTTGTTGCGGGCCAACGCGCGCAGCGTCAGCTCTTCATCGTCGGGATTGTCTTCGACCAGAAGGATGGTTCGAGGAGCGATCGGCATCCAGATAATCTACCGCTAAGAGCGCGACAGCCGCTCGCGGACTCTCGAAAGCAGAGCTTCGATTGTGAAGGGTTTCTGCAGGAACGCGCCGGGGTCGGTGATGACGCTCTCAGGCAGCGCCGAGTGCGTCCCGTACCCGGACAGGAACAGCGTCTGCATCTTCGGGTGGCGCTGCCTCAGCCGGCCGGCGACCTCGGGCCCCGACATTCCGGGCATCACCACGTCGGCAATCAGCAAATCGATCGGCTCCGCGGCGCGGGCGGCGCTCTCGATCGCATCGCTGCCGCTTGGGGTCGCGATCACGCGATGACCGGCGCGTTTCAGCGCCATCTCGAGGAAGGCCCGGACGCCCTGCTCATCCTCGGCGAGCAGGATCGTGCTGGGCTGCGCGCGTTTTGCGGTATCGACGGCCTCGGGCTCACTGTCGGCCGCCGACTGCGTGCTGAGCGGGAAGTAGACGCGGAACGTCGTGCCTCGCTTCACGACCGACTGCACGTCGATGGCGCCGCCGCATTGATGCACGATGCCGAAGACGGTGGAGAGCCCCAGGCCAGTGCCGCTGCCCGGAGCCTTGGTAGTGAAGAACGGCTCGAAGATGTGTTCGAGCGTTTGGGCATCGATGCCTTCGCCGGTGTCCGAGACCGCCAGCATCACGTAGTGTCCGGGCTTGATTTCGAGCTCGTCGCCCTGCAGGACATCGACACGCGCGCGATCGAGGAACAGGGTCAACCGTCCGCCGCAGGGCATCGCGTCGCGCGCGTTGATGACCAGGTTGATGACGACCTGCTCGAACTGACCCGGGTCCATCAACACCAGCTGCGGCGGCTCGGCATGACTGAACGAGAACTGGACGTCCTCGCCGATGAGCCGTTCGATCATCGGCTGCATTTCGCTCACCGCGCCGACGAGATCGATGACGCGGCGCTCGAGCACCTGCTGCCGGCTGAAGGCCAGCAACTGCCTAGTGAGGCGCGTCGCGCGCTGCGCGGCCATGCGGATCTCCGACGCGTCGCGATGGGTTGGCGCATCCTCCGGCAGTTTTTCGATCAGGAATTCGCTGAAGCCCAGGATCACGGTCAGCAGGTTATTGAAGTCGTGGGCGATGCCGCCGGCCAGCCGGCCAACGGCCTCCATGCGCTGCGCGTGCCGCAGCCGGTGCTCGGAGGCCTGCAGGGCGGCCTGGGTGCTGCGCTGCATCCGGCGATTCGCGGACTCGCGCAGCTCGCGCTCGACCGCGGGTCCCAGGCGGCGGAGGTTTTGCTTGAGAACGTAATCGTGGGCGCCGGCCCGCATCGCCTCGACCGCCGAGTCCTCGCCGATGGTCCCCGAGACGATGATGAGCGGAATGTCGGAGTCGTGATCGTGGAGCAGGTGCAGGGCATCGATCGAGCTGAAGCCCTTCATCGAATGGTCGCTCAGTACGATGTCGGGCGGGCCGGCCTTGATGGCCGCCAGGAACTCAGTGCGGGTCTCCGCGACGTGGGGTTCGACCTGGAAGCCAAAGCGGACCAATTCGCGGCAGATCAGCTCGACATCGTCGGCTGAGTCCTCGACAAAGAGCACACGAAGGCTAGTCGGGGGGCCTTGCGCCATTTGTTTTTTATGTCGCCTGCGATCGACACAGGTCAGCAACGAAATAGACGGCCATCCGCCAAAAAACTCTCAAAAGAGGTTACCCTCAGGGTCCGAGCCCCTCATTTGTGTCCCACACCATGCGTTTAGCGCTGATTGCAGCGGCGATCGTGCTGGGCGGAACGCTGCTTTACACGCGCGCGCTTGGCGATGCTCCTCCGTACCTGATTCACGACGAAGCGCAAGGCGCGCTGCAGGCGCAGGCGATTGCGAC
>Ga0310904_10000313_pt1 | contig 13058 bp, 9 predicted proteins | sample C48D1metaG_FD_203746 | JGI IMG/M metagenome (GOLD analysis project Ga0310904, IMG submission 203746) | Lab incubated soil microbial communities from West Virginia University Organic Research Farm, Morgantown, WV, United States - C48D1 | ecosystem: Environmental > Terrestrial > Soil >... | reverse complement strand
CATTACGTCGCGATTGCCGGCACTGCAGTATTACCAACTGTCAATTCCGGCGCCGGCTCCGCCGGCGGGAAGCTTCATTCAACGTTCAGCAGAGTCGGGCCAGACGCTTTTCAACGGACGCGCACGCTGCTCGACGTGCCACGTGCCGCCGCTGTTCACGGAACCGGGCTGGAGCATGCATACGCCCGAGGAAATCGGCATTGACGATTTTCAGGCCCGCCGGTCTCCGGACAATCGCTATCGCACGACTCCCCTCAAGGGTGCGTGGTCGCGCGGGAAAGGCGGCTACTACCATGACGGCCGCTTCGCAACGTTACGCGCCGTCGTTGAACATTACGACCGCGTATTTGGCCTCCGGCTGACCGAGACCGAAATGAATGATCTCGTTGAGTACCTCAAGTCGCTCTGACAAATGTTGCTCTTCGCCTCGGACAGCAAACTCAGCGCTTCGTTGTACTTCTTTCCGTCTAAGAGCTGCCCGAGGAGCCTGACGTGGGACGTGAAGTCCTTGGGATCATCGGTAATAAGCATTCGGGCGTCAATGCGAAGGGGATGAGTTTCGACATCGGCGCAATCATGTTGCGTCCTGCGGGCGATACTTGAATCCGAGTCTCCGCGCGAAGCCGGGATCCGCGCTGCCGCTGCCGATGTAGACACATTGCGCCGGATCGAGCTGATGACGATGAATCAGCAGCACGCCAAGTCCCGGCAACGGCTTTCGGCACCAGCAACTCGGCGGACCGGCGGGGTGCGAGCAGTATTCGACCTCGATCGGAAAGCCGACCAGCGCATTCATGCGCGCAAATACTGCGGCAACATCGGCGGCCGTGCGTGTGCCATCGGCAATCTGGGGCTGCCACGACAGGCCGAGGATCAGGTATCCCTTATCGCGATCGCGCCGAAGCGCGGCTGCCAACGCTTCATCGACAGCGACATCGTCCGGGTCAGAGGGCGTCCGCTGTCCAGTCTTGCTCCGCAGCAAGACGTCTTCACACCACACGATGACCGCGCGATTCGTGTACCCGGCCGGCGGCTTTCGGACAAACGGGATCGCCTCGATCTTCGCAAAGCCCTCACTCTCGTTTGGAGGCTCGAGCTCGCGTTGATAGCGAAACTGCACGGTCGGCCGAAAGGCCGCGACATCGTGCTTTCGCAACGAGCTCAACTCGTCGCCCGCCGGGAGTCGTCCGTATCGCGACACCAGCCGCGACGCGGCATTCACCTGCGCGTCGTCGATCGACGTCGTCAGCCAGAGACATCGGACGGGTACGCGATGGGCCGCAGCCGTTTGCAGCACCTCGGCGCGCGAACGGCGCGATACATATGTGTTGTCGAGGACGATCCGCGACGCCCCGGCGGCGAGCGCCTCCTCGAGATCGCCGGCCAGGGCCCGCAACGTGCCGCCGGTCTGGTCGCGATTCAGCCGCTGATAGCCCTCCGAAACGAACTGCTCGGTGAGCGTTGTCTTGCCGGCGCCAGGCAGGCCCATGACGATGACGACCTCGGCGTCCTGTCGAGATGCCGCCGCGACGGTGCGGTCACCACTGAGAAGGCGCGCCGAAGGAAACGCGTCACCGAGCAACTGGCGATCGGCCCCGGTCAGCTCGATGCGCTGAGCACGCGCCGATGCCACTGCTGTTTCGACGCGAGTGATCCCAGGAAGAGGAACGATCATGTCGGACAGATCGCCGATCCAGGCGAGGGCAATGTCGAACGGGGACACGCCGTGCGAGGCGGCAATGGCCTGCAGCACCGGGTGATTCTGCGTGCGCGCCTTCGACCGCCGTCCGCCCAGCGGACGGTAGGCCAGCAATCGAAGACCATTCGCGATGCAGCACGCCGCGACGCCGCTCAGGATCGAGCCGTCGTTCCAGACGCTGAGCTCGACCTGGACCGAATCGATCTCCGTAATGCGTCGCGCCTCGTCGATCTGACCCACCGTCACGTTGGACAGCCCGATGCCGGCGACGAGGCCGTCTCGCTTCAACGCGGCGAGGGCCCTGACGCTCGTCGATAGCGGGATGCGCGGATCGGGCACGTGCAACTGATAGAGCGCGAGGCGATCGACACCGAGCGCGCGACAGCTTCGTTCGCACGCCGTCCGCAAGTGCTTCGCCCGTCCATCCGGTTCCCAGCGGCCTTCGGGCCGGGTCATGCCGCCCTTGGTCGCGATGGTGATCCGCGATCGATCACCTGACCAGGTTGATATCGCGCGCGCGATCAAACGCTCGTTGTGCCCGATGTCGCGTTCGTCGAGGCAGTACGCATCGGCCGTATCGAGCAGCGTGACGCCGGCGTCGAAGGCAGCGTGCAGGACCTCGAGCGAGCGATCGTCATTTCGATCGGGATCGGTCGACAGCCGCATGCAGCCGATCGCGACAGGCCGGACATCGTTCATGGACACGCTTCACAACCAGCCGCCCGTGAAGCCGGCGCGGCGCAGTCCCTGCACGACATGCGGGCATCGACGCATCAATTGCCAGAGCATTCCCGTGCGGTAATTCTCGATCATCAGCACGATGGGTCCCTGATTCAGCCCGTAGTTCCATGGGGAGATCCACCCGTATCGGCTTTCGTCCTTCACCGGAAACGTCGGATTGAAGGTCGCCTTGAAACCGTACCAGTCCGGCCGCTTCAACTCGATCTCATGGAAATAGCGGATGGCCGGCATCACGATCTCCGGCGCAAACGGCAAAGAGGCGACGACCGCCCACGGCGCGATGGTGCCATCGTCAGGTCCGTAGGGAGCGCCGCGAGCGATGTAGTCAAAGAAGCGGCGATCGACGCCGTTGACCTTGATCCTCGCCGGGCCCGGGCCGTCGCTCGCCGTCACGCCCCAGCAGTCTTTTGAGTAGGACGCGAACTCGAGCGGATTGCGAATGGCGTACTCGCGCTGGACGTAGGTCGCCCGGCGGCTGTTCTCGAAATAGTCGAGCCCCTTCTCGCGCATGAACGCGTCCTGGATGCCGCGAAAGTCGATCCAGAGATGCGAGAGCTGATGGATGAACAACGGACCCGCATACACAAACTCGTAGTCGTAGATGCGGCTCCAGTTGTAGGTGGACAACCATGCCGCATAGCTTTCGTCAGAGAGCGGATGCGTCGGCGATCCGAGTCCGAGCACGTAGAGCAGCAGCGCCTCGTCAAACCCGTCCCATCGGTAAGGGAGGAAACCTTGCTTCGGTTTGTAGCCGAGTGTCACGGTCGCGCCGCCGTTCTGCGCCCACTGCCAGTCGGCACGTCGATACAAATCCCCGGCAAGCGTGCGGATACGCTGCTCCTTCTCCTCGTCGCGATCGAAATACATCGCTGCGGCGAGCGCGCCGGCCAGGAGAAACGTCGAATCGATCGTCGACAGCTCGCACTGCCATGCGCGCTTTCCCGTGTCCATCTCCAGGAAGTGGTAATAGAAGCCTTTATAGCCGGTGGCGTCGGCCGCGGTGCTCTGCTCGCTGTCCCAAAGAAACGTCAGTGTGGTCAGCGTGATCGCCACTGCATCGGCGCGGGTCATGAAACCGCGCTCCACGCCAACGGGATACGCCGCCAGCGCGAGTCCAGTGGCGGCGATGCTGGCCGGCCAGCCCTCGCGCGTCTTGTCCTTGACGAGTCCGTTCTGCGGGTTCACCTCTCGCAGGAAGTACTCGAACGTCTCCCATTGCAGCGTCTCGAGCAACGCGTCGTCAGCGAGAGCCGGCTCGGTGGGCTTCAAGGATCGCTCTCCTGTATTATCCCGCGAGGCCGCAGACGTTCCGACATGAAGAAGCTCGAGTTGATTCGCGAAGCAAAACTGTTTCGGCTGATCCCGGGCCGGACCAAGAAGAGCCGGCTCGAGGCGAGTGGCGTCGCGCTCCTCAACGATTCGACAGCGTTGGTCGTCTTCGACAGCCTCAATCAGATCGCGCGCCTCGACGTCTCGCTCAAGCCTTCGCGGCGCAATCTCCTCTGGCCCGCGCCATCCCTGGGAGCGGGATTCGAGGATATTGCGGCGGACGACAGGCTCGGTGCCATGTTCGGCCTGGTGGAGTCGGTCGAGGATTTTGACGGCATGCTGCGTGGCTTCGTCGCCGAATACGATCGCGAAGGACGATTGAAACAGTGCTCGCGGCTGCCCGTGAAGTTTCAGAAAGCCAACAAGGGTTTCGAAGGCCTGGCCCACGTGCGGCACCAGGGGCGCGAGCACTTGTACGCGTTGCGCGAGGCCAATTACCGCTCGTCCGGCGTGCGCCGCGGCCGCATCGACGTGTATGTGCGAAGTGCGAAAGGCGCGTGGAAGGAATCCCGCACGATCGAGTTGCCCGACGAAGCGAAGTTCAAGGATTATTCCGCGCTCGCCTATCGCGACCACCAGCTCGCCATCGTCTCGCAGGAGTCGGCGCGGCTGTGGGTGGGGCGGCTGCACAAACGGACGCACACCCTGATTCCCGGCTCGGGCGCGGTGTATCGCTTCCCCGGCAGGAATTACGGCAACGTCGAGGGCATCGACTGGCTGTCGGAGGACACCTTGATCGCAGTTTCAGATCGCAGGAAGAAGGGCCAGCCCGCCCGGTGCGCCGCTACGGATCAGAGCATCCACATCTTCCGCATCCCAAAGAGGTAGACTTGTCCGGATGCGGTCGGTCGCGATCCTCCTCTGCCTGGCTCTCTTCGGCCTCAACGCCGAGGCGGCCGTGCTGCACGTGCACCAGGGCGAGGCCGACAGCGATCACCATCATCACAGCCCCGCTGCGCATTTTCATAAGATTCACGTAGGGTTGCCTCCCATCGACACTGAGGTAAGCGCGGCGGACAACGACAGTTCGGCAATCCCGGTAGTCCTCGCGAAGGCCACTGCTACTCACGTCTTTTACTTGCTCACGGCAAGCCTGCACGTCATAAGTCTCGAGGCTCCGGCCTCGTCCTACGTCCCGCATTTCGTCATAACAGCAAGAGCGAATGGTCCTCCGGCCGGCCGCTCGTGCTCGTTGCGCGCCCCGCCTGGTTCCCACCTGCTCTAAAACCGCGACCGGTTGATCGGTCGTTGCGCCGTTTTTCGTACTCAATTTCAAGAGGTAGTTCGTATGCGGACCCGCTACAGGGTTGCGCTCGTCGCCGCCGCTTACCTTGCGTGTAACTCGCCTTGGTTGCAGGCCCAGGGGCGGACCGAGCAAGACATCGTCGAACTGATTGTGCGCGAGAGCCCCCAAGCGAAGGCGATTCGCGCCATAGCGGAATCAGTGACCGCTGAACAAGGTGCGCGGTCGACGTTCCCCAATCCAGCGGTCAGTTACGTTCGCGAGGGCGCTGGCCTAACCCAGTTCTTTCAAATGGAGCAGGCGCTGCCGGCATTTGGGCTTCGCGATGCTCTTGAGAAGGCCGGAGTTGCAGCACGCGAGTCCGCAGACGCGGAACGCGACGTCCGACTATGGCAGCTGCGGATCGACGCCCAGGTGGCGCTTGCCCGATGGCAAGCCGCAACTGAACGACTTGAAGCTGCGCGGTCGGTTGAGCGTCTCGTTGAGCAACTCATCGGCGTCCTCGCCACACGCGAGCGAGAGGGTGAAGGATCTCGCTTCGACCGCGTGCGTTCGCAACAGGAACTCGTTGACGCGAAACAGATCGTGTCTTCAGCAGAAGTAGAGCGCCTGGCGGCTCGCGGTGCCATTCTCGCGATGCTGCCGCCGGACACGCCCTTGCCCGATACGATTGCCCGGACATTCGTCGGCGCGAATCTGGATCCCACCGAGACGCTTGTTCAGAAGGCCGCGACCAGCCGCGCGGAACTGCGCGCTCTCGACAGCAGCGCCAGGCGATTCACACTCGAGGCCGAGGCCTCCAAGCGCGCCGTCGGACCCGCGGCAACCGTCAACGGCGGTGTCAAACGTGCCGGCGACCACGACGCCGCGCGAACCGGCGGAGTGGTCGGCGTCAGTGTCACTCTGCCGCTCTTCAATCGAGCCGCTCGTGACGTGACGCGCTGGGATGCCGAGCGTGCCCGCGTTGATTTCGACCGCGCCGTCGTCGAGGCAGCCATCCGCGCTGAGATCACGACGGCTGCCGCAATTCTTTCGCTCCGACGACAGGTCGCGACGATGGCGCGCGACGCACTGACTTCGGCTGACGAGCTCGTGACGATGGCCGATGTCGCGTATCGCGAGGGCGAAGCCGGAATTCTTCAGCTTCTTGACGCTTATCGAACGAAAGGCCGTGCGCAGGAACGCGCTGCGGCCGCGGCCTTGGAGCTTCGCCTCGGCGAGATCGCGCTGGAACGCGCAGTAGGAGTGACGTTGTGGCCTTGAAGCACACATTGATGATCGGTTTGACTGTGATTTCGGTCGCCAGCTGTCGGCGCGAAGCGGCACCAACACCGCCAACAGCCAAGGGACCCGATCCGCTGAGCATCACGCATTGGACCGATCGAACGGAGCTCTTCGCGGAGTATCCCTCGCTGGTCGTTGGACAAACGTCACGGTTCGCCATTCACCTGACGACGCTTGATCCATTCAAGGCGGTCACTGAGGGTGCGGTCGATGTCCAACTGAACGACGGCACTGGCCAGGTGCAATCGTTTTCCGCGAATGCGCCGTCCCGTCCAGGGATCTTTGGCGTCGACGTGAAGCCGGCGCGCGCCGGCAAGTTCGACCTGAGCATCACCCTGCGCGGAAAGTCCATGACGGATATGCACAACGTCGGTGCTGTGGACGTCTATAACGACGCCGCTGCTGCTGCGACAGCGGCCGCCGCGATGCCGGCGTCCCAGATTGAGACTCTGAGCTTTCTCAAAGAACAGCAGTGGGCACTCGACTTTGGAACGGCGGTCGTGCAACAGCAGCCCCTCCGCGCCACGATCCGAATACCGGGCGAGCTTGTGCCTGCTCCTGGCGGCGAGGCCGATGTCTCCGCACCATTCGATGGACGCCTTGCCTCAGTTGTTTCACATCCCCCCGGTACGACAGTGACGGCCGGGCAGGAACTGGCTCGCATCCAGCCTCCGCCAGGCGCGCCCGCTGATTTGCCGCAGTTGGAACGCGGCCGCACACAGACGGCATCCGCCCTGGAAGCGGCGACGCGAGATCGTGAGCGCTCCGAGAGACTGGTCGCCGCCGGTGCCGCGCCGCAGCGGCGACTCGACGAGGCACGCGCGGCAGAAGCGCAAGCGGCAGCCGCGGTCACGGCGGCCGAGGCGCAGCTCGGACAGTTCAATGCGTCACGATCCGCAGATGCCGGCGGGACGTCGGGCCTGTTTGTGATCCGCGCGCCGATCAGTGGCGTCATCGTCGCCAGGTCCGCCGCCACCGGGATTAACGTCAGCGCCGGCACGGCGCTCTTCCACTTGGTGGACCCGACGTCGATCCAAGTGGTGGGCCACATTCCGGAAGGACAGGTTGCCCGCGCAAAGTCGGTGTCGGGCGCCCAGATCGAAGTGCCCGGCGCAGAATCGATGCGACCGGCCGGGAAGCTGTTGTCGTTAGGGCGCGTGCTCGATCCGCGGTCACGCACTCTGCCGATCAGTTTCGCGACGGGCAATGGCACGCTCGGCGTCCCCGTCGGTCAATCGGTCTTTCTTCATCTGCTTCTCGATCAAACAGCTCCGGCCCCCGTCGTGCCGTCTTCAGCAATCGTTGACGATGCCGGGCGGCCGATCGTGTTCGTTCAGGTCGAGGGCGAAGCATTCGAGCGCCGACCGGTCACGCTCGGGACTCGCGAAGGCGAGCTCGTGCAAGTGATATCGGGCGTGAAGCCAGGCGAGCACATCGTGACCAAGGGCGCCTACTTGGTGCGACTCGCGTCGCTCTCGGCGTCGGTGCCCGCGCACGGCCACGTGCATTGAGGCCGCGATGATTGACGCACTTATTCGCTGGTCGCTCAGCCACCGCGCGCTCGTGCTCGCGGCAGCAGCTGCATTCTCAGTCTGGGGCGCATGGTCGGCGTGGCACATGCCGCTCGACGTCCTGCCCGATCTCACGGCTCCAGCCGTCACGGTGCTGGTTGAGGCGCCGGGCATGGACCCGCTGGAGATCGAGTCACTCGTGACGTTTCCGATCGAATCGTCACTCAACGGCGCCGCCGGGGTGAGAAGAGTCAGATCGGCGACCGCCGTGGGCGTCGCCGTGGTCTGGGTCGAATTCGACTGGGGGCAGGACATCGGCCGCGCCCGCCAGATCGTGACCGAGAAGCTGAGTCTGGTCTCCGGCTCGCTGCCCCCCGGTGTGGAACCGCCGTTTCTAGCGCCTGTCTCGTCGGTAATGGGCGAGGTCTTGTTTGTCGGACTCGAGTCCGATCGTCATTCGGCGATCGAGCTGAGGACGACTGCCGAGACGGTCATTCGCCGTCGACTATTGGCGGTCTCCGGCGTGTCACAGGTCATTGCCACCGGCGGCGATCAGAAGCAATACGAAGTAGTCGTTGAGCCCACTCGACTCCGTGAGTACGGCGTCACGGTCGTCGATGTCGAACAGGCGTTGTCAGCGGCGAATCGAAACGCGACCGCCGGATTTCAGGTCGCGGAAGGACAGGAATACCTGATTCGCGGGCTCGGTCGTCTCACGAACGTTGCTGACATCGGCGCAGTGGTCGTGCGCTCCAGCGCACAAACGCCGGTTCTCGTCCGCGATCTCGCGGAGGTTCGCGAAGGGGCGGCGGTCAAGCGCGGTGATGGATCGCACAACGCTCGACCGGCTGTAATTATCGGCATCCAAAAACAGCCGGGCGCCAACACGCTGGAGTTGACGGAGCGCATCGACACCACCCTCGCTGAGATCCAGCAGGCGCTCCCCGAGGGGATGAAGATCCAGCAGAACCTGTTTCGCAGCGCCGATTTCATTGAGCAGGCACTCGACAACCTTTTCACTGCGCTGCTCGAAGGAGCGGGGCTGGTCATTCTCGTCGTGATCGTTTTTCTGATGAACGCGCGCGCCGCCGCCGTGACGCTGGTAGCGCTCCCCTTGTCTCTCATTGCAGCCGCAGTGGCGATGAACTGGTTCGGCTTCACGCTCAACACGATGAGCCTGGGTGGGCTGGCGATCGCGATCGGAGAGCTTGTCGATGACGCGATTATCGATGTCGAGAATGTCGTGCGGCGTCTCCGGCTGAATGCCGCGCTTCCAGAAAAGGAGCGCAGGAACACTCTCTCCGTGGTGTATCACGCCAGCACCGAAGTTCGCGCATCGGTGGTGTTTGCGACGGTGATCGTCGCGATCGTGTTCGTTCCGCTATTCCTGCTCGGCAGCGTTGAGGGCCGCCTGTTACGACCGCTCGGGTTCGCCTACGTGGTGGCGCTGGTGGCGTCCCTCGTCGTGGCCCTGACTGTCACCCCGGTGCTGTGCTCTTTGCTGTTGCCGCAATCACGGATGATCGCCAGCGGTGCAGAGCCGCTGCTGACGCGTCGGCTCAAGGAACTCTACGAGCCGTGGTTGAACCACGCCGTTCGGTCGTGGCGACTGGTGATAGCGGGCGCCACTGTCGCCCTGATTGCGGCCCTGGTCGCATTGTTTTCGACAGGACGGTCGTTCCTTCCAGAATTCAATGAAGGCGCCCTCACGGTGAGTGCCGTCACCATTCCTGGCACCAGTCTCCAGGACTCGAACTCTCTGGGTAACGCCCTCGAACGCCTGCTATTGAGCGTGCCCGAAGTGGCATCCACGGCGCGCCGAACCGGACGGGCCGAGCTGGACGAACACGTGCAGGGCGTGGAGTCAGCCGAGGTCGACGTGCGGCTCGAGATGAAGGAACGGCCGAAGGAAGACGTCCTGCGCGAGATCAGGGACAAGGTATCGCTGCTACCCGGAACGAATGTCACGGTGGGCCAACCTATCTCGCACCGTATCGATCACATGCTGTCGGGTACCAGGGCGAATATCGCGGTCAAGATTTTCGGCGATGACCTTGCGGTCTTACGAGGGCTGGCGAAGCAGGTGCAGGCACAGATGGCCGGCGTGCGCGGTGTCGTTGATCTGTCGACAGAAATGCAAACGGAGATCCCGACCCTGCGGGTGAAGGTCGATCCGGAACGGGCGTCTCGCCACGGCCTGGCATCTGGCACCGTCGCTCAGACCTTGCAGACGGCCCGTATTGGCCGGCCTGTTGGCCAGGTGATCGAGGGGCAAATTGCGGTTCCATTGATCGTCCGCTACTCGAGCCAGACGTCGAGCGACCTTGACGCCATCGGCGACACGGCACTCGACACTCCAGGCGGAGCGCAAATCCCATTGTCGGCGGTTGCTGATATTCAGCGAGATCGAGGCCCAAACTTCGTGATGCGCGAGAACGTTCAGCGCCGCATCGTGGTGCAGAGCAATGTCGCAGGGCGCGACCTTCGCAGCGTGGTGAGTGATATCCAGGCGGCCGTCGCCGCGAATGTCACCCTCCCGCCCGGCGTGCACATCGAATACGGCGGGCAGTTCGAGAGCGAGTCCTCCGCGTCACGTCAATTGCTCTGGCTGTCGTTCGGAGTGGTGATTGCGATCTTCTTTGTCCTGATGACCGCCTTCGGATCCACGCGGGACGCCGTCCTCGTCATGGTGAATCTTCCGCTCGCGCTGATTGGCGGCGTGGCTGGCGTCTACTTCGCCGGCGGCGTGCTGTCAGTGGCTTCAATCGTCGGCTTCATCACTCTCTTTGGAATTGCGACTCGAAACGGAATCATGCTGGTCTCCCACATCCGGCACCTTCAAGAGCATGAGGGCGTCACCGACTTCAGATCTGCCGTCACGAAGGGTGCGACTGAACGCCTGGTGCCGATTCTCATGACGGCCCTGGCCGCAGGTCTGGCACTCGTGCCAATTGCGATGTCGGCTGGCGAGGCGGGCAGCGAGATTCAAGCGCCGATGGCGCTCGTCATCCTGTGTGGGTTGGCGAGCTCGACCCTTCTCAACATGGTGGTCGTTCCGGTGCTCTATGCGCACTTCGGCCGGCCGATTCCGCAACAGACGTTGGACGTACGACAAGGGCTGGATCCGCTCCGGTGAGGAGCGCCACTCAGGACTCTTCTGCGTCCCGCTGCGTCAGCCACGCCGGCATCTCGAGGTGGCGGTAGATGGCGAGGGCGCGGACGCCAAAGATGATCGTGAATCCGATCGCGGCCGCGTACGGGAACGAGGGCGTCGCGATGCGAAGGAGCACAAATGCGATGCAGCCCAGGAGAATAGGCGTCGCATAGATCTCGCGCGACATCAACAGCGTCGGCCGGCCTGCCAGCACATCTCGAATCAGACCGCCGCCGATGCCTGTGAGGACGCCCATCGTCACTGCCACCGGTGCGCTGAGATGCATCGATAGCACTTTGTCGGCCGCGGTCACGGCGAACAGTGCTGCCCCAACCGCATCGAGATACAGCAGGCCGCGAAACGTGTTCCGAAACAAGGAACCAATCGAGAATGCCGCGAGCGCGCCGACACCGGCCGCCCAGACATAGTTGAAGTCGTTGATCCAGAACGGTGGCGCGCCGATGATCAGGTCTCGTACGGTGCCGCCACCGAGCGCCGTGACGATGCCCAGAACGAGCGCGCCGAAGACATCGAGTCCGCGGCGCGTGACGGCGAGGACGCCCGTGATGGCAAAGACCGCCGTCCCCACCATCTCGAAGTAGTAGAACCTCACGCGTCAGGAATCATACCGAGTTGAGAGGGTGGACCAGGGTTACGACCTGCGCGGCAAGACCGTGTAGACCCTTTCGATGAATCCGTGGAACTCCACCATGTACTTGCGGAGGAAGTCCTCAGTTCCCTTGTTGGTCACGCGGCCGTCTTCGGTGATCAGACCCGGTTCGAACTGGATATACGCCTCGATCGCGGCCCCGTCGATGGCGTTCTTCAGCCCGCCAGGAATGGATCGGTTGTACTCCGGCGTCACGAACAGCACTGCGTCGACCGCCGCGAGGGCCGCCTTGAACGCGACTGCCGCGGGAGGAAAGCTGGCATCGTGGTCGTAGTTGTAGATCGGCAGGTCCTTGAATGGGATCTCCACCATCTCGAGCTCGGTTGGCGCCAACCCGACCAGGGCTTTGGCGAGCAAACGATTGATCGACTTTGTCGAGAGGCTGCCGACGAAGTATCCAACCTTAAAGCCTGTCATATGACTCCTCGTCTCTCGACTGCACGTTCGAACAGTGAGGATACTCGCAGTCGTCGATCTAGAGGCCAGCTCAACAGGTCTGCCGCCGCGTCGAGGGTGAAGACCTGTCACTGCTGCTTGGCCGCGGGCCGCTGCCGCTCGACGAAGTGCTGCCGATTGCGAAGCAGCTCAGCGAATGGTCTTCAACCTGTTCGACATGCTGCATCGCATCGTGAAGCCATAGGCGGGGCGCGCGGAGGCCGCCGCGTCCAAGCCGAGTTCCAGGCAGGCGCCAGCGAGGGTGTATAACTCGACCGATATGGAAGCTCCCCGTCGGCGGTGGATTCCCTGGACGTTTCTGATCTGGCTCGGCCTATTCCTGGTCGCCGCCGAGCTCAACTCCGACCGGCCGAACATGGGCGACCCGCGCTGGTCGCGCCAGTGGTATGCGTCCTACCCAGACGGGGAAGGGATGTTTTACGCCTGGGCCTTGCCGGCGCTCGGCATCGTCTGGACCCTCGCATTGTTGGTCCGGGTTCCGCGCGACGAGCGCATCGGCCGTCGGCGAATGATCTCGGCGTGGATGAAGGCTGGCCTCGGAATGGGCATCGTCCTGGGGACGATCGGCTCCTATGTTTCAGATTTCAAGGCCGCCGATGTGGGGTCGCTGAACGAGATCGCCACGTGGATGTCGCTGGCATTTTTCCTGGCGATCATATCCGTTGCCCTGGTCAAGGCGAGAGCCCGCTGGCCTGCGATGACCGTCCGCGCCGCGGGCCTGATCGGCAGCGCGGCGGCCCTCGCGATCGGTGGCTGGTTCTACTGGGTGGACCTCCCCGACGACGGCGTCAGGGGGCTGAAGGGGTCAGCCCGCGCGGAAGCGCTGATGGCGAGACTCGGTTACAAGGGAGGGAGCAACCAAGCGCTGCGCGCGATGCAGGAAGAGCACCGCGCAGCCGGCGTGGGCTACCAGATGCTCGCGTCGGGAGATCGCGTTGACCTCGAAGTCGCAGTGCCATGGCCGGAAGCCG
>Ga0310904_10000309_pt1 | contig 13108 bp, 12 predicted proteins | sample C48D1metaG_FD_203746 | JGI IMG/M metagenome (GOLD analysis project Ga0310904, IMG submission 203746) | Lab incubated soil microbial communities from West Virginia University Organic Research Farm, Morgantown, WV, United States - C48D1 | ecosystem: Environmental > Terrestrial > Soil >... | reverse complement strand
CGGGATCTAAAACTCTCAAACCTATAAAATTATCTACACTGATGTAATGACCAAAGACAGACTAAGTATTCAAGTCTAAGGATGAGTAAACCAATGGAAAATAAATAAAATCTCAAATGAGTTGGCAAACTTTTCTGCACAGTCTCCTTGGTCAAAAAAATGACTTTTTCACACCGCAAATATAAAAAATATGATTTCGCTAATTAAGCAAGAGATTTACCGAATCCAATTTGCAATATTGTTTTATTAAATTAAGAACAATTAGTAAAAAGCTTTACAAGATCATATCACCTAAAGATAATTATGGAAAGCGATCAGGATGTAGAGGAACTAAAAGAAGAACATGAAAAAGAAGAGAAGGAAATAAGAGACAAATTAGAAGAGGAAGAATAATAACTACAGATTAGTATTCTTGACATTAGATGTGCAACAGCAAATTTTGGTAAATTAAGATACGCTGACTGTCTCTAAATATGTTCTTTGAATTATCCTCCTTTCAGGATATACTATATTCTTTATGTTTTTTTCGTGCCCTATACCAATAGAATCCTTTTAAAACATCAATATCGGTGGTAAACCTCTTTCACTCAAAATAGAAAGTTACTGTTTTCATCAATTTATCCGCTTATATGAGGGTTGATTATCCTCATACATCCATTAGTTTGAAATGACCATATTGAAATGAGTTACTAATGCATTAGTACTGTTCGAAATGTTCTTAAATTTTGCTACGTCAAAACAGCTGTTCTGACTAATGTACTACCATTCCATTTACATGATTTAAGCGATGGCCCACAAATTCAGATAACACATCAATCAAGAAAAACAAACATACATGATTATTTTATTTCTACATATTTCAGGCGAAGGGTGGATCTCCTAGATGAAGGGATAAAGGAGGTCTATATGAAGACTAGAATCAGAGTCTATGGAAATGAAGAGAATCAGGATTACATAAATGTGTTAAAGTACTATACTAGTAGAACATAAATATGTAAACCGAATCAATGTACCTTTCCCAATATTTGACGTCGTACCCAAAACATGGTTTTCATCTTTACTATCTATTATTAGGAATTAAGAGAAATAAAGTATTGAAGAAATGACTACGAATAGTTCTCACACACAAATTTCAACCTTCCTCCAATGGTTTTCTTGAATACATTATCTTAAGTGCTAGCATACAAATGTTTAGTATTAAACCAATGGTATTGCCAATAATGATGACATTATCTGCTCTTCCGAGTCCATATATGGCCCACAGAAAAAGGCCAACTATCAATACAGCAAGAAAACGAATAGAAACATCCTCAGTATCCCTTGTTTTTAATGCCTTTCTGATCTGAGGTAAAGTACTTGCAACCGAAAATGCAGTGGCCAAAAGTCCTATTAAAGTTAATAGCGTATCTACCATCCACCCTGCAATGTTTAACATATTTTTTATTGACTAGTACATTTGCAAAAAATTTCAAGCCTTCACTCATCGATTTGGCCCTCTATTGACAAATTTGCTCTAATATTTTGCCATACTAACCGTTGATTCTCAAAATCATTTCAGTAAGGATTATGTTTTCAAATAAAAAATACGAAATCTTTAGCATGGGAAAATCATAGTGAAAATCTTCCTACACAAAAATTGAATATAATTTTACAATACGAAAATAGAAGTTAGGATGATTACCTCTTAAATAAATCAAATTAGTGTCCGTTTGGGAAAATGCACTGCATTTCTATCTCTCCGACCATGTTTAGAAATATTTAATTTATATATTTTACTTTATATATGTTAATAACTAACATCCTGGTAAAAAGGTTAATGAATAAGCAATTGTTTATCCTATTTTGTACATTATCAATACTATCTTTTGGTATTGCTTTTACATCTTTCTCTAATCAGGTTTTTGCCCAGTTACTTCCTTCTTTGAGTAAAGATGGGGCCGGATTCGGGTTCACAGATGCACTCAAAAATCAAACTAGTCAGGCCAGTAACAACTCGATGAACATAATCGATCAAGCTAATAATGCACTCAAAAACTCTCCTTTGAACATAATCGATCAAGCTAATAATGCACTCAAAAACTCTCCTTTGAACATAATCGATCAAGCTAATAATGCACTAAGGGATAAAACTGGGCAGGCCAGTAACAACTCAACGGGGGCAATCGATCAGGCTGCAATCAAAAAGTTGGAGAACATTTATTCTCTTACCAATACGGTAGGAATGAGTATGGTGAACGGGATTAAAGTAAATGATATAGTGGTAGGAGAAAATAATGTGACTGCTACATTAAATTATCAGGCTACTCAAAATGATACAGGAAAAAGTCCATTACCCGTAACTGTAATCGTAACCAAGCTGCCTGTTGAAAATCTTACTAAATTAGTCATTTTTGCTGCGGAATCTTCAAAGATGGCGTCAACATTATCAAGTGGTTCAGGATCCGTGGAATCTTTAATTGAAAAGACCAAATTAACACCTGATACTCTTAATCTTGCACTAAATTCATTAGATTTAATAAAGAATTTGCAATCAGGAGTTGCAAGTACGAGTCTAAGTAGTTTGGATAATTCTCAAAAGATAACCGTACAAACACCAGGCGGCTTAGCATCTTCATTCTCAACGGCTCCAAATGAATTTGTTACGGTGATGGTTGTTCCTTCCATGGGAATGGAACCTCTTCCGCCAAATATTCTATCAATTTTTTCAAAATAAATATGGATATTTTCTTTGTGCAATTCAGGTTTCTGAACAGTAGCTAGTTCAGAAATTGTCACTTTTTGTCATAAATTGTACTCAAATCGTATTAATATTCGGACGGGGGTAGAGTCTAAAATTTATAAAAAACGATATAATACATGTGACCTGCCATAATCATGGAATTTAATCGCGCAAATCTAGACTGGGTGTTAGGTTGAAGTTTTATTAGTAATAGATTCAATACCATGGCTAAGTTATTGGAATTGCAGATATAACCGCAGTTGAAATCTTTTCGGCTATTCATATTTATACCATATTGGCAATCTAAAACATAGTAAACCCGTTTAGGATCCCATGATTTTAAGGAGACAAATCCTTTTACTTCTCTAATAAATAAAATAATTTGCTACATTGAGATCAATATTTTTGCTCAGAATTGAATAACCAAGACTTATACTTTCGTTAGAAGGGGGCATTAATAAATAGGTCATTAACAGAACTGTTATCGCAATAGCGATAACAAGTCTTATTGCATAAGGAATTAGTAGTATTTTTGTTAAAACATGAATTTGAGGAACTAATGTCTAGAGCAGAATAGAAATAACTGAGATGGTAACGCGTGCCATCTTGTACCGAGGTGGAGCTTTTAGCTGAATCCCAAGTGGAGGTTCTCTTAGATATGGTGTAAACCAAAACTCTAGCCCTGTCAGTTTTTGTACCTCAAAATCGAGTTCTGGGAATTTCCTACCTTTTTGTAACCACTCATTTCGAATTGAGGATTTTTTCCAATTTGCAAGAATATCATACTTGTTACGCCTAAATATTGTGACGTTTTCAGATTTAGATTTATTATTAGTTGGTCCAATTATGTCAATACCCATAATTCCATCTTATCTAGATAACTCCTTAGAAATTCCTGAAAGCCATCCTCAAATTCTTCAAATTTATCTTTTTTTTGCAATACGTAGGACGATTACAGTAAATGGATCTAGATGCTTTTCAGCATTATTGTCATCGTCATCAATTTTGACCATTTCTGGAATTAGAGTATTGATAAATATATTGTTTGAATTAAGTTCTTCAAAAATCAAGTCTTTTCACAACGGAATGTTGAAGATTTTCCATTAGATGTATATTTTGTCATCTATCTTTGAAAAAAAAATAATCAAGGATCATTTCGTCCTTATGGGGATCATTCTCGATACCTTTATGGGATTCCTTTGACTGGTATCTATACTTCAGTAATCGGTTCCTATAAAACTGGGACTATATTATTTATTTTCAAGCGTTAGGTCTGAATAGTCTGGCAAGCAGAGCAACCACTCTCCTTGTTCCTTGAAACGACTTGATAACAAATAAGATTGACAGCAGCTTCTCTAATTTTACTAGAAAAACATCCTTAAATAGTCTTGATCAATGATCTAGACTTATCAATACGGTGAAAATCAAGGTAATTATTTCCCCTTTGGCAAATAGTTTATCATATTTTAGCGATATATGTGCTCATTCTGCATGAGGATATAGGCTTGTTACAGCCAATAAATGTCTTGAGATAGCATCACTAAACGATACCAAGATTTAACACCTACAATTGATAAATCGTAATCACATTCTTAGTTTACATTCTCATGTCTAGTATGATTGTATCTTTTTTCATTGAAATCCTCCATTAGTTCCACTCAATGTTCTTGCTCAGGAATTTTACAACTCATTGTTTTTATATTAATAATTTTATATTTTTTTTAATTAAAATATGTAATTTTTTAATTAAATTAAGGAAAATATAAATTTAATTAAGTAATAATATAAACATATTAAAGAAAGACTAAACCTATATTATGTCTAATAATGAGCATTAAAGAAATAGCAGATGAAATAAACGATCACTTTGTGCTCTATGGTAAGGATGCTATTGATGTTGATTATGACAGTGTTGGAATATGTCCTTTTTGTAATTCTCGTATAGATGAATTTTATTTTTGTGCGTGTGGAGGAAATATGGGTGTTGACTAAACCTCTCAAATGTCGAGTTAGAACAGGTTATATGATTTTACTTTTGATATATCTTTGATTTTGTGAAATGCATTACAACTTTACTGCAACAGGCAACTTGATCATCATAGATGAGAGCTAGCACCTACTTTGAACATACTTAAATAGAGGATTTGGTTTTGGTTGGTCAAGCATGCAAATAGAAATGATTTTCAAACTTAGTACATTTTAGATTTTTGACATACGATTCCCAAAAATAATAAATTAAATGTGATAATAGAGAAGAAGAAAATCTAGAAATGGTTTCCTCAAGTTCAGAATCAATATTAATAAGGAATTGATGAGATATTCTTTAGATTGGTGGCTATAAAAGAGAAAGTCGAAAGGAGGAGAAGGGCTTTAAAGCGGTATGAGGTTAGAGTATATCGCACAAAAGTAATGATGGATTTAGTAAAAAGAGAGGTATACAAGTATTGTCTAAGTTAGATTGGGCAATATCGATAATAGGAACTGCATCATTAATTGCATTTATTGGATTCTTTGTTATGATAGGCTTGAACAGCGGATGAACCTGAGAGAATGGTCTTCTACCTTACAACTAATTTTTTTTGGCAATGATTGTGTCTTTGAGAAATTGTTGATAAAGGTCCAATAAAAAATATCCTTGATCATTTGCCCTATACCAAAACTCTAGCTCACATCCTTATTTTCTAGCAATCAAATCTACCAAATTTTTGTTGTTTTAACGTTTAACTATCTTTTCATTCTCAAAAGTCGTTTTTTGTAGATGGATCTCATTTCGATTCTACTATGACCAAAGAAAACAAAATGGGCAGCAGCTCTTACTTGTTTGTTAATAATGTTTCAGAGGGTTCGATTGTTTAGTTCTAAATAATCATATCTTGAACAACACTATCCTTCTTTCATAAGTTGGATTCTTCTATTATAATTTGCTATCATGATTCAATATTTTACTGCTGTTCAAAACTATAGCAACTGATGTATAAACCTGTCGCGATAGAATATAAACATGTCTGAATCCGATAGAACAGGAAATAGTCGAATAGTCAACAACGCCAAACGATCTGTTATGAAAAGATTGGTCGTTTTAGGAGCAATTTTGGCAGTAACTTTGAGTCTAAGCATATGGTTGTTACCTGTAGAATACTTGATCTATTTTCAAAGTTTGCAGGTGGGTATTGCAGGATACCTTGTTATAGAAATAATAGCCAATACGGCGTTTCGACTAGTGATTACGGCTCAGCAATCTGACCAGACAGCCAATTCATTGAGGAGCCTCATAAGGATTCTCGGAGGAATCGTGGTTGCTGCCATCGTGTTATCATTTCTAAGTCAAAACGCTGCAGTAGCAGCATCTATCGGCACCTTATCTGCACTTGTAATCGGCTTTGCTTCGCAGAATCTTTTGGGAAATATGATAGCAGGCATGTATCTATCATTGACGAGACCCTTTAAGATAGACGATGTTATTACCGTATTTGGAAATAGTGGAAAGGTCCGTGACATAGGTCTGTTAAACTGTGAGCTATTGATGTCAAACGGCGATATTATGAGAGCACCCAGTTCATCATTATTGACATCTCCAGTAATAATAAGGAGTAAGAACACTCACTAGGAACGTAGATAAAATTTGTTATGGTTTAGTAACATACGGCAATAGGTTCCACTTACATATTGACTACTCGAAAAATCAAAAAAACAAAAGCCATGCGTTTTCACTGTGCAAGCTACCAATATTAGGTTGATCGACACTAATGCCGCATCAATGAAATGGTTAATGAAGCCAAATCTAAAATTAGGTTCGGTTCAGAAGTACCATGGAAATTCTTCAGACTATATCTATTTATTGTCGCCTGATACATACAGTAACGCTATTTTTTTCTATTAGTTCATTTGAGCACTCCAAAATTATATCAAACCCATTTTAGGCAACGCAACAGGGTAAATAAGAGGAGTCATTTTGTGATCTGCAAGAATATGCCTATGATTTCAGTATATTGTTGTTAGAAAATATTAGTATGCTTGAATGTTCAGTAGCCTAAAAGGGTTTTACAGCATGGAGAAATTTCCAAGTTATGGATGATCTGTGCTCATAACCATTAACGTTAACTTATCTTGGGTGCTCCGAGTCCCATACCTGAAGTATATTGGCTTCCTGTTCGAGTGTTTCTTCATAGCCATCTTGTATTAGATTTCTTACTGTAGTGTTTGAGAAATCAAAAGTTTTATTTGATATTGTGTGCTTGTCATTTTTTCGTTCTATTCTAATTACCTGTTCTACAGATACCATGTGTTCAATCAGATCGGCATATTTTAAGTGCTTCCCAGTGCTAAAGTTTCTCGTATCGGCTTGCTTCTTTAGGATGTCCTCTATTAGAGACCTTTTAACATTGTTATCTTCGGCAAGCTTGATGAGACTATTCGCGATTTTAACGTAATCAGTCATCATTAAAGCCATCCTTTCATCGAATAATGTCCTATCGTGATAAGTCAAGTCATTTTTCCTATCCACAAGTGCATCATGATCTGCAGGTAGAGAATCTTGTCTAATTGGATGTACGTTTACTATGAAAACGCGGAGTGGAGGCACTTCAGATTTTCTAACTAAATCCCAATACCTGCGATGTTCTATTACGGCCTCCCTAAGAGGTGTATTTGCTATGATGCCACCATCCCAGAAATAGCGGACTTGCTTAGCAGTATTTATCTTATTTCCATCTTCTTCTTCTTCTTCTTGTTTTTCATTACCGCTTTTAGTTCGATTACTACCATTAGTATCTTCGACTTTTAACTTCGTATATTCGTAGTTAACAGGTACTGAACCACTTGCAAGAACAAAGTCAACTTCTATCCCATCATTATGATTAATAATGTACTCAAATCCTTCTTGGTCATTAGGTCCTCTAGCGTATTCGGGACCGTACCGACCATATTCAGTTTTCCGAGTACCATCCTCCTTTTCGTAGCTGTCAAATACTACCGTGCTTCCCTCCTGGACGTCGACGCTCACCAGGAGTAGCCTGGGTTCATTATTCTGGTAACTTGTTGCTACTGGAAACTTTGCAAATTTCTCGAGGCTCCTTTTTAATGGTTCATTACTATAGAGGTACTGTGTATTAATAGGATCCAAAAACCTCCTATCTTCTAATGTTTTAGAAAGGCTAAATACATTTGGTACTCCTCTAAACATGAACTGCTTTGTGTCATAGTATCTTCTTGCTGATTCGCTTGACGCCAAGTCTTTATTAAAATAGTGCCAATAATTCCACCATGCATTAAAACTTGGAATTGAATCCATAAAAGATTCTGTTGACATATGCTCCCAGAACTCAATCAGTCTATCAGCAGATCCCTTCCAGCTCTTGTTTTCTTTCACATAACTGACTAAGACGGCCGCATTCATTGCGCCTATTGAAGTCCCAGCCACAATATGAAAAATCGGCATTCCTTGCCTACCCAGTTTTATATCCCTTTCAGATAGCAACTCATAAGTGGCCTTGTAAACGCCAGCCTCATAAGCTCCTAATGAACCTCCTCCTTGGAATATCAATGCCCTTTGAAAGTGAGTAGATGTATTCAATCTTTCAACATTGCAGTAGGGAAATGGCTACTTTTAAAAGTTTCATCATATATGCTATTCATGACCGATCTTGCTGATTGATTTAATTATGGGTTGTGAAGAATCAAACCGTCAAATTAAATGGGTTTATTCATTATATACTTGCAAAGTCTATCCATGAATGTATATTTAGATACTACGGCCTGCTCACGATAAGATTTTATTTTTTAGAGTCTCTCGTTCTTCTCCCCAGACCCATATTAGTTACTGTTTTCATGCCTTTTATCGATCCAATAAATCACGAATTCATTTTTGGAATTTTTCTTTAAATCCTGAAAACTAGTACTCATAATACCTTGATCAATACTTCAAATCGATCGAATTTACATATTTCATTAATCAGTATCAGTAATCGGCAAAGATGAAAAAAATATATTGTAAGCCCAAACAGTTTTAGGCTGATAGATTGGTTAAGGGATTAGTTAAGATATTAATTACTTTTTAAAGACCAATCGTATTCATGCCAGCAGTATCAAAGTGATCACACATGAAATAGAGTTGAATTCTGAATTATAACAATCTATCATACTAATCATTGTGATTCAGGCAATAGTTGTTGTCTTATTAAATTGATAAAATCTAGTTCTGACATTTTTCTTTTTGCTTGAATTATGGCTGACGCATCATTACCAACTGTAAATCTTAGTTGTGGTTTTTCTGATGTTACTGCGTGTAGTATTACCTTGGCTACTTCTTCAGGGTTTGATGATTCTGGATTGTCCATCATCGATCTAAAATAACCTTGTATGCTTTGAGTATAGGGATAGTATGGAGATTTATGTCCTGAGGCCTTTTTGGCAAGAACACTGGAATTCATGATGTTGGTTTTTATAAAACCTGGTTCTATTATGATTACCCTTATTCCAAATGGTCTCAATTCATGTGATATTGATTCACTGAGGCCTTCCAAAGCGAACTTTGTGCTATTATACGCAGATAAAATAGGTGCACCTACTTGTCCTCCAACTGAACTTATGTTTACTATCGTACCGCCACCTTTCTGATTTCTCATTGTTGGAAGAACTGCCTGTGTTACCCGTACAACCCCAAAAAAATTTGTTTCAAATTGTGCTTTTATCTCTTCAATGGACAATTCCTCCAGGGCCCCAAATTGGCCATATCCAGCATTGTTTACCAATACGTCGATTCTTTTAACGTCTTTAACTATTTTGTCTATTGCATTCTTAACATTGACATCATCATTGACATCAATCATAATAACTTGTAATGGTAAACTTTCTTTCTTTGCTATTTCCGTTATGATTTTGGATTTTTCAATATTTCGCATCGAAGCATATGTGGAATATCCATTTCTAGCAAGTGTGATTGCAGTTTGAAATCCTATTCCACTTGAACTTCCTGTCACAATTGCAACTCTCTTCTCGTTCAATTTCATGTTTAGATTATGAATGCATTCGTATAAATTGGTAGTCTACTAATTGGAGAAAATACCTAGGTGCAACTAAAATGGACGTCTACATATTGACTTTTGTTATTTTCATGATGTACTTGTTGGTCTGGTAGGTGTATGAATGGAGGCGATTTCAAACAATAATTATTGGGTTTTTCAACTGTATTTCCCACTCATGTTTATGTTTATTTATTGATCCATTCATATGCTCTTTTTCTTAAAGCGAAGTTAACTTATCATAGATAAAAATTGGCACCTGAATCAATCATAACTTAAGAAAAACACGTCCTTAATTTGTGTAGAATAAGAAGATGACTTATAAATAGCGTGAAAATCGAGGCAAATAATACCCGTTTAGCAAATAATTTATGTTCAATTCACGTATTATAGTATGCTTTTATAAAAGCCTGTAGGCTTTGGCGCAAGCCAATAAAGGTCTTGAGATAGCATAACAGATCTCAATACCAAGACCCAATACCTACGTGAAATTGATATTTGGTTTGATTTAAACATAATTTTTAAACCGGTTATTTCTTATTTTGATAATCTGATGATCAATTGATGACTTTTGACATGACTCAATTAAGTAGTTTCTTAGATGAAATAGATTAAGTGGTATTATTGACTCTTGTTGCCTAAATGCTAAACCGGGGAATCTCAAAATGTGGATAGTGGAGGTAAAGATATAGTTATTGTTATAGTTATTACTAATCTTATGAAATCATTAACTTTTTCTTGCGCCGACGATTAACTATTATTTCGTTGCTATTTTCATTTTGGTTTTCCTGATTTTGTTCTTCACCTACTATTGTGATACCTTCATTATTTTTTTGTCTCTTTTTTATCATAGGATTGGTAGCAATATCAATTGATTTTTCTGAATGTTGTTGTTCAGAAACTTCCTTTAAAGTATCATTTGAATAAACTGATGAAGGAGAATTGATCACATAGTGTCTATGTCTTTTTTCTACATCTTTATTGTCCCCTTTAAGGACCTTTTCTATTTCTTTTGCCAAAATCTTTTTGACTAATTCTTTGAGTTTATCTGTATCAGGACCAGGTGGATATGTGGCCAGTAAATATTCAAATATTTTCATGTACTCGGCTACTTTGTTGCGATACTCCTCCTCAGATGGTTTGTGATTTCTTGTTATCTTAAACCATGTAGTTGCACATTGAGCAGGATAAGCTTTTGCAAGTTCTTCTATTACGCGCTCCATTTCAAAGAAGTCTAGCATAAAGATAATCTCCTATAGAAAAGAAAAATTGGAATACCTTCCTTTCTTCTCAATTTACATATTATGTGTTATTGTACTATTTATCCTCTCATGTTGGGCTTGGTATAGAAACAATACAATCCAATTGAAGTTGAAGCCAAAAGTAATCTCATCACATAGAGCTGTAAACCAAATGTTTTATGTGTAAAAAGTAATATGCGTTATTTGGATCCAGATCTTGATGCAAGATAGAATATATGAAAAGAAAAAACAGACAATTCTGAGATTTATCAAAAAACATAGAAAAGTGGACCATTCATTTATTCTAAATGAAGTCAATATCGATTATGACACTTTAATGAAGATAATTTCTGAGTTACATAGTGAAGGACTATTGGACCCTAAATTAGGTTAGGTTTAGGATGTAACCCTTAGGTGTACCTTAGAAAGTAGGTCACTAAGAAGATTTTACCAGCTTTGAAGGACTGATAGTGAGATAAACCTCTATCCAAATTACCAAACCATCAGATCCAAACTTTACAGGATTCCACTATTTCTAATGGTTGCTTTTTGTATACTATTTGTCTAATCTCTCATTAACCGTATTTTTCTCAGCCTTTACCAATAGAATCTCCATGATAGAATTGATATAGATGAGGAAACCCTTTGATCATCTCTCTCGTTTTGTAGCTCCTAAAAAAATGGGTAAAAATAGGATGATTTGTAGACCTGTATTCACAAAATACCTGCGAAATCCCTTACCACCTTATGTTTGATAATTGCATTTCGAATCGTAACTTCTGTATTTCCGACATTGGATTAAATTCCACTCTCACGTAATTTCGCAGAGAATCTGATGTTATGGTTTGATATTTGTATGAATATTTCTTATATCTAGGATTGTCAGTCATCATCGACCAAATTACATGGGTTATGTCCTTCTAGTTCTCAAAAAATAAAATTGGTTATAGAGAATATACTGATATTATAAGCAGAGGTTTCCAGGTTGAACAGTAAAAAATCAATACTAATTACATCACCATAAAAGGATAGACATCTGAATTAGCCATTCTCAAGTGTATTCGCCTAGTTAGTCTGTTCCCCAAGGATTATCTATGACAAACTTCCAGGATCCATCGGATTGTTGACGTAACACATCTGTGGATTTGGAATACATATCGACAGGGTTCCCATCAGGTCCAGTTCCACTACAAGACCATTCGGTAGTAACCAATGCAAGATCGCTTGCTTGAAGTACCCTCTTTACTTTTAAATCCAGCTTACCCTTTAGGTCGATAAAATTACGCAGGCATTGACGTATGGATTCAGAATTATTTACGAGTTGGCCAGGCTGTGGCGCAAAACATGCATCAGCCTCATAGAGTGTCATGAGGGAATCCAAGTCTCCCGAGTTTATGCCTTCAACCACCGAATTTAATACATCTCTGGGTGTCATTTTTTTAGACATCAAGTTTTTTTTGTAATAGTTGGTTTTAAGTTTATCAGAAAAGAATAACCAGGAGTCAACTAAAAGACAATTGCAGATGAGAGTCATATTCTTTTGTTTTTTCCACTAGGTACGGAAAGCAATTCTTCATTATTGTGCATGTAACATCTTATAATTTCACATAAAAACAATTTAAGATTCAACCATTTCATATCAGTATTCCTATCATGCACCTGAAGCAATATTCTCTGATACGCTATATAGAGCTCCTTGGCCTCCATCTGCCCTACTATAAGTTAGTATATACAAATTGCCATCGGGCCCTGTTTCGATATCTGTTATTCCTTTGAATCCACTGCCCAAAGTTATGGAAGAAATCTCATCTTCATCTGATGCAATTAAGTCATTTGCGATATTTGGATTATCAAAGTGTAAGCCAGTTCTATTCTCATTTACTTTAAAGAAAAACAAACTGCCTTCAGTTATATCACCCACGAATATGTTGTTTTCATATTTTTTGCCCAAATTATCTGACTTAAAAAATTCTATGTCGGTAACTCCTCTTGATTGTTCCCAACTCAAAAGGGGATCATTATAATGTGATCCCTGATAGTTAACCAGATCATTTTCTGTTACCCCTGCTGAATTTGAGATTGGTCCCATTAATTGTTTCCAACCGCTGTTAAATCCTGCTACGTCCAAG
>Ga0310904_10000307_pt1 | contig 13160 bp, 10 predicted proteins | sample C48D1metaG_FD_203746 | JGI IMG/M metagenome (GOLD analysis project Ga0310904, IMG submission 203746) | Lab incubated soil microbial communities from West Virginia University Organic Research Farm, Morgantown, WV, United States - C48D1 | ecosystem: Environmental > Terrestrial > Soil >... | reverse complement strand
CCGCGAAGCGATTCTGCCGTGGCGAGGGATTGCTCGAACAGGGATCTGGCTGCGGCATATTGCCCGGTCCGCTCGAATTGCCGCGCCCGCGTGCGCAGAACACGCGACCCCTGCATGCGCCGGTCCGAAATTGTCGCGACGCGTCTGGTCTCGAGACGAATCACGTAGTCGCCGCCGTCTACTGTCCCGTCAGCCGGCTTTATTGCCAGGGTGTACGAGCCGGCTCGGTCGGCGACGATCTCGACGTGCTCGCGGCCGTTCCGCCTGATCTCGTCCTGAAAGTCCTCAAGCAGCGCGTTGTTGCTGTCGCGAACCGACACACCGACGTCGATCCCCCGCTGCTCGACAACGATGCTCGCGAACTCGCCGTCAGCGAGAACCAGCAGGTAACGGTGCTCGTCGCCGCGAGCGAGGTGACGTTGGATCGGCTCGGCGGAACTGAGAACGGCATCGAAGTCCTGACCTGCTGCGTTCGAGATGATGAGGGCCGTTAACGGCGGGACGATGAGGTGGTGCAGCAGCAAGAGCCCGCGCATTAATACTCCGAGGGGCTGCGCCCCTCGGACTCCCCTGCACGCTTCCGCCTCCGCGCGAAGCGCTGCGGCGAGAGCATCATTGGCGCACGACCTCGAATGCGTAGCTGCTCACGAACTCTGGCGCACTGCCGGATCGGAGTTCGAAGAGATCGAGCGCGTAATGCTGCGCCTTCAGCAGCCCCGCAGGCAGCGACACCGGCACCGTTGGAATCTTTCGCAAGCGATCGGGTGCGAGCGGAGAACTGCGCCAGATGGTGCGATTGCTGGCCGGATCTCTGAGCGCGACGTCATACGCCGTCCCGGCTGAGGCTTCAAGCGTCAGGTTCACCGGCACGGCTGACGATCCTGGCGGCACGGCCACGATCGATACAGACGTTACGCCCCGTGTTTGAGGAACCAGCACGAGCGAGACAACCGCGAGGGCAGGCGCCGTGCGAGCATCAACGAGCGCCTGTTTTGCAGCCGCCGCAGCCTTTCGTTCAACTTCGATCTGTTGCGAGGCCGCTGCCGCCCGCTGGCTGGCGTCCTCGATCTGGCGCGCCGTCTCGTGCAACTCGCGACGCAACGTGAAGTTCTGAAGGAACAGGACGCCAACTGCCAGAATCAATACCGCCGCTGTCGCAAGCGGCCACCAGGACTCGCGCCAGATGTGACGAGACGGTTGGGTCGTTACCTTCTGAACCGGCCGTGGCTGATGCGTCGCTCGCTCGACGGCTGTCTGCAAACCCTTGGCGAACGCGGCTTTGCCGCGACGCCCCGGTGAGACGAGGTAGAAAGCCTCGAATCGTTGAAGCTGCTCGCCTGTAAGTGTTCCTGCCGCGTACGAATCGACGAGATCGTCCTCGACCAACCGCAGCCGCGCGGCCAGCTCATCGTCCACCATCGTTCGTTCGTCGAGCCGTTCGACCTCGTCGGCCGGCAAAGCGCCGAGAAGATAACGAATAAGGTGGTCGTCGGAAATCGGCGGCGTCGGTGGCATGGCCATTCTGGTGTCTATAGGATGCGAGGCGGCGAAGTCTTTCATCTCCGATTCCGACATGCCGCCACGCAAGCCTCGAGACTGGCTCTGAGCCGCCACGTCCGGATCGCGAGCGCATTCATCGTGATTCCCAGGCCGCGCGCGAGTTCCCGCCGCCGATCGATCCGTTGTCGTTTCGCGTCGCGGTAGTACTCGACGATCAGGTTCCGGTCCTCAGGCTTGAGCCTGTTCAGACAGCGGGTGAGGCACTGGAGGGAGCGCTCGGCCGCTTCATCTGTCTCCGCCCGGTTCGCCGCGGGATCGAGCGATATCGGCCGGGTTTCGTCGAATGGGATCTCGCGTTGACTTCGCCGGATGTCTTCGAGCAAGACGAATCGCGCGACGACGTAACAGTAGCGAGCGGGCGGAGTGACCTTGATGCGCCCCGATTCTTCCAGCGTGCGGCTGACGCGGTCCAGCGTTTCGTCGGCAAGAGTGTCCGGTGCCGATCTGTTGCGGCGGTCGAAATACGCGACCAGGCGTCGACGAATCTCGAGATACCGCTCGCCCTTCGAATCAATCCCGTCATCGAGCCAGCGCAACAACCGTGTAAATGAGGTCCCCGAAGTTCCCGAATCACGACGATCAAGCGTAACGACACTCATGGGCGCTTCTTCGCTCTTTGTTGAACACTTGCGTGAGTGAGTGAGATGCATGCTTCCATGCAAGACACGTGACGGCCCTGCAAAATCGAAAGTACCAAGGCCCTCACCTGCGCCTGATCTCGCAAACACACACACTACCTCCCACGTGGCTAATAACCGCCCCCGGCGGCCAAAAATTCCGAACCCGATGGTTACGGTCTGTGTAAGGAGAGATCGTGATTTCGAAAGCAATCACGACACGGCGGTCCAGTGCGCGATTGGGCTGGTCGTCGCGCACCCGACGGGACGAGGACGAAAGACCGATGTCGATCCTTTGTCATTCCAGGGCGACGCGGATGTCTCGCGCCGAGGGCGGGAGTGGCCGAACGCAACCAGCTCTACTGATATGAAAAAAAGTGAATTACTCCGCCACCATCACTGTGCGGAACGGCACACTGATCGAGATGGCGGAAGTTCCTTCTTCGAGATTGAGTCCAACTTCCTGCTTGTCGCCGTACAGGTCCCGGAGACGGTCGCGAATGACCGCCAGTCGTCCTGTCCAAAGTGAGTGCATGGTCTGCGATGTTGAAGGCGACTCTGCAACCGCGCGGCTAATCCGGATGCGCAATCTCGTATCGTCGTGACTCGACTCGATCGTGAGCGCCGTCGTGAGCGGCTGACCGCCCGGATGATTGAGAAGAAGTTCGACAACATTGTGGAGGGTCATCGGTGGAAACTCGGCATCGAGGGTGTCCGGATCAATCTCTAACGTCATTGTCAATTCCGAACCAAGACGCAGTCGCTCGATCTCGACGTAGCGTTCCACACACTCCAATTCGTCCTGGAGCGGCCCGACGATGATGCCGGTTCGGTTGAGGACAAGCCGCAGAAAGTCGGCCAGCTTGCTGATGACGCGGTCGGCACCATCAGGATTGACGTGAACAAGTTTCGAGACGCTATCGAGTGCGCCGTAGAGGAAGTCCGGTTGCAGTTCCCCCGCGAGCGCGCCTAAGCGCGCCTCGACGAGTTCGGTCTCGAGTTTTGCGACCTCGAGCGCCCGCTCGTGGTTCCGGCGCCGGAGATTCAACGCGTATCCAAGTATTGCAATCGAACTGTAGGTCGCGATGGTCCAATTGATGTTGTCGAGATAGATGCTCTGTGCCGACGACAGCAGCGGCATCCCTTGTAGTTTCCCATCGAGCCACCAGAACGTCCCGTACAGGAGAAAGAACGCGACGAAGTGGATGAGTGAAAACGCGAAGAGCGCCCCGACGTGGTACAGCGCGGAGCGGATCCACGACACGCCCGTCCGAAAGAGCCACTCGACCAGCCGGAAGATCGACGGAGCGAGAGCGGCCGGGATCCACCAGAGCGTGAAATTCAAGGCCAGCAGCCGGCCGATCGGGATCGAACTTAGAGGCCGTATTCCAAGCGCGGTCATGCGCGCCGCCTGGAGCGTCGAGGAGAGCGCGAGGATCGTGGCGACGGCGAAGATCCAGCGCCAACGCGGCACCGATGACTCGTGTTTCATTGTCCGATGTCGCCGTCAGCGCGATAACTCGCCCACAAAACAATGGCCGCTCCGAGCATGATCGCCATGTCGGCAACGTTGAAGATGCCGGTCCTCACTGATCCGATACCGACGTTCATGAAATCGATGACGTTTCCATAAATGACGCGATCGAGCAGGTTGGACGCCCCTCCGGCGGCGAACAAACTGACACCGAGCAACGCCGGTCTCCTCCAGCGAAGCCGAATCGCCGTGGCCACCAGCCCGCAGAGGAGCAGGGCGTTGCCGATGCCGAAGATACTCGTGCGCATCCAGGCAGGCCAGTCAGCGCCGAGGCTCAGAAATGCGCCCGTGTTTTCGGCGTACTCGAGCCGGATTGTGTCGGCGACGAATGACAGGCCCGGAGCACCCGCCAGTGCCCTGGTGGCGACGTGCTTGGTAAACCGGTCGCAGCTGATGGTGGCGACAATCGCCGTCAGCAGAATGAGCCGGGTGGCGAGCTTTGGCATGATCGAAGTTGTAAAGCCGTCTTCCAAGCGTATCCGATCTCACCACTCCAGAGCCTGACCCTTCTCGCGAAACATTTTAATGCTACGGCCCTACGTTGATGGGCGCCCGATGGCCCTTCAACCACGCGGTGAGTGACACCGCTTGCATGTCAGCGATTGATCGGAGGTTCCATGTTGTCATCACGGTTTACTCTTGTGCTTGCGGTCACGCTGCTGGCAACCGCATGTGGGGGCGGGTACTCAGGACCATCACCAGTGCCAATGCCATCACCGACGCCCCCGGCGGGATCAACGCCGATCACTATTCCAACCGGCGCCTCGACTCTGGGGAATAGAGCGTTCAATCCAGCCGAACTCGATGTGGCAGTGGGGACGACCGTCACGTGGACGAACACCGATTCCACTGCTCACACGACTACGTCGGATGGCGCAGGATGGAACTCGGGAACGTTGCAGCCGCGAGCGCAGTTCTCGACGACGTTCTCGAATGCCGGGACGTTCCGTTATCACTGCTCGATCCATCCGGACATGGTCGGGACGGTTGTCGTCCGCTAGGCGCGGTCTCCCGCAGAGAGCGCCGAGGCCGCAGAGAAGACGTCTCGCTGCGCGAAACGGGTATTCTTCGCGCTCTCAGCGCGCGATACTCTGTGTTCTCGCGAGGGGTGACCGTCGAAACACGATTCGTCGATGCGGGTTAACCAGCAGCGTCATTGCTGCCCCCGCGAGATAGACGCACGCCATGATCACGAGGGGTGTCGACCACGAGCCCCACAGCTGCACTGAGTAGCCGAAGACGAGAGGACTCAGCGATCCGCCGAGATTGCCGAGCGTATTCATGGCGCCGGTGACGGTTCCGGCGGCTTCGCCGCCGATGTCGTGGCACATCGCCCAGCTCGGACTCAAACACAACTCGGCGCAGAAGAACGCCAAAGCGATGAGCACCGCTGCCAGGCGGGGTGAAGGGGAGAGTGTGGCGGAAACAATCAAGACCGCGCTCAACGGCAGCGCAACGACCGCGATTGAACGACCCGCTTTCAGTCCGTATCGGCTCGTCAATTCATCGGTCAGCCACCCGCCGGCAATTGAGGCAATCGCTCCAGTGAACAGCACCGCACTAGCCAGCCAGGCAGACTGCTGTGGGGTGAATCCACGCGCTTCGGTGAAGTACGTGGGCAGCCAGGTGAGGTAGAAGTACAGCCCGTAGGCGATGCAAAAGTACATGAGACAGATGTACAGCAGATTGAGGTCGAGCAGATCGCGCCAATGGACGTTCGCGTGCGCGGTTGTCGGTGTACCCGACGCAATCAGGGCGAGTTCGTCCGGCCCGACCGAGGGATGCGCGGCGGGGTCGTCGCGGAACCAGCGCCACCACATCACGCTCCACGCGACACCGAGCGATCCAAAGATCCAGAACGACACGCGCCATCCTGCCGCCGCGATAATCAGGATGACGAGCGGAGGCGTCGCCGCCGCGCCAAGGCGGCTGCACATGAACACCGCACCGTGGGCGGCGCCCCGTTCTGTGACGGGAAACCAGCGCGAAAAGCTGCGCGAAATACTCGGGTACGCGCCGGCCTCACCGGCGCCGAACAGGAAGCGCGCAATCACCAGTGATGTGAAGTTCCACGCCAGTCCACTGACCGCCGTGAAGGTGGACCACCACAGCACGATTCTCATCAACGTCTTGCGCGGACCGAACACGTCGGCCATCCAGCCGGTGGGGATTTCAAACACGGCGTAAGCGAACGTAAACGCACTGAAGATCCATCCCATCTGCACGGCATTCAGTCCGAGGTCTCCTCGAATCGCCGGAGCCGACGAAGCGATGCAGACGCGATCGATGTAGGTGATCACAGAGAGCACGCAGGCGAAGTACAGAAGTGTGTAGCGGGTTCTTGTCGAAGACATCAGCGGTGACGCGTTATTATCCAGCACGATGACGATCCGCTGTTTGGTCGTGGCCTGCCTGGCATTGTTCTTCCTGGCTCCGCAGAGGACGGGCGGCACTGACGACACCGATCGACGTCCACGAGTCATCGTCTCGACCGACATCGGTGGAACCGACCCTGATGATTTCCAGTCGATGGTGCATTTCCTCGTATACGCCGACATGTTCGAGGTCGAGGGGTTGATCTCTTCGCCGTATGGCCCTGGCCGCCGGCAGCACATTGAGCAGGTGATCGAGAAGTATGCGGTTGATTATCCGAACCTGAGAACCTACTCGCAGGATTACCCGACACCGGAAGCACTGCGCCGCCTGACCAGGCAAGGCGCCATCGACTCTGGTGCGCCGGCCGCAGGGCGCGCGACTGAAGGATCGAACTGGATTGTCAGCGCCGCTCGCCGCAACGACCCGAGGCCGTTGTGGGTGCTGGTGTGGGGAGGTATCGACGATCTCGCGCAGGCGCTTCATGATGCGCCGGATATCCTCCCGAAACTGCGTGTCTACTTCATCGGCGGTCCAAACAAGATGTGGAGCGTTGATGCGTACGACGATCTCGAACGGAACCATCCGTCGTTATGGATGATCGAAGCCAACTCGACGTATCGCGGATGGTTTACAGGCGGAGACCAGACTGGCGAATGGGACAACAAGACCTTCGTGACGAAACATGTCGCCGGGGGCGGAGCGCTCGGGTCGTTTTTCGCGACGCAACTCCAGGGCACGCTCAAGATGGGAGACAGCCCGTCTGTCGTTTACGCCTTGGAGCGTACTCGCGACGATCCAACCAGGCCGGGATGGGGCGGACGGTTTGTACCGGTCTGGGATGATCGAAAGACAATCTTTGCGAAGAACACCACTGCCGGCGACAAAGTCGAGGTGTTCGGCGTCGTCGAGTTTGCGCTGCCGATTCCTGCAGGCATGACGCGCGCGCACTCGGCGCGAATGATCTTCGACAACCGCGTGCCTGCCGCCGGCGTGAACGACGGTCGCGTGCTGAGGTTCCGTTTCTCACCACGGGACGCGAAAGTGTGGTCGTACGTCATTCGCAGCGACTATGCGCCGCTCGATGGCATCGAAGGGCAGTTCACTGCGGTGCCGCCCGGGCACGAGAAAACCACACGCCGATCGTCCGTGCATCCCACGTGGTGGACCGACGATCCCGATCCGTCGATGGCGGAAGGTGTTCATGCGGGCGCGAAAAGCGTGAGCCAATGGCGCCGTACGTTCCTTCAGGGTTTCGCTTCGCGCATGGAGCGCTGCAAGATGCCAACGTCCTCACGCTGAGCGCGACGCACGGTGATAGAGTCGGCGTGACAGGAGACTCCTATGTTTCAAATCGGCCGCACCTCGATCGCTTTACTCTCGGTGATCGCACTTCAGCCTGCGACGTCAACCGTCACGCCGGCGCAAGCGGCGCCATTTATCGGCGACTGGAGCGCTTTGGTCACATCGCAGATGGGTCCGGCGACCTACAAGGTGTCGGTGAAGGTTGATGGCGGCAAGGTGACCGCGACGGTTGGCGGCGGTATGTTCCCGCCGGCAGCCGCGTCCGATGTCTATTTGTCCGGTAAGAACTTGTTCGTGAAGTACGCGAGCAACTTCCAGGGCATGTCGATTCCGGGACTGATCGCGCTGACTCCCGACGGCCAGGACATGCTGATGACAATTTCGATCCTCGACGGCCAGATGGAGATGGCCGGCCGAGCCACGAGAGGCGCGGTTGCGCCCCCGACAAGTGGTCAAGCGGGACGCGGTGCTGCGCCAGCGCAGGGTGCTCCACCAGCGGCGCCACCGCAAAATCAGGTCGCGCGAGTTTCTGATCTGTTGCAGATGATGTCGGCGCTTCCCGAGAGCGCTCCGGCGAAACCGGCGCGGCCGCGCCGCGTGCTGGTGCTGGCAAAGGCGCAGGGGTTCGTTCATTCATCGATTCCGCTCGCTGCACGGACGATTGAAGCCCTCGGTCAGAAGACCGGCGCATGGACGACGGTGATTACCTACAACGCCGCGGATGTCAACGAGCAGAACCTGCAGCAGTACGACGCGATCTTTCTTGCAAGCACGACCGGCACGTTCCTCGACGATCCCAAGGATCCGGCCGTCACCGACGCTCGGCGCAAGGCCCTGCTCGACTTCGTGCGCGGCGGCAAAGGCGTTGCCGGTATTCATGCCGCGACCGATTCGTATCACGGCGGAGGGGTCGCGCCGGCGGCGTCTGGCGGAAAAGCGCCGGTTGACGGTGGGTCACCCCTGTGGCCAGAGTTTAATCGGCTGATCGGCGGTTACTTCAAATACCACTGGCTCTATCCGACGCAGATTGCGGTGAAGATCGAAGATCCCGACAATCCCGTCAACGCCGCGTTTACCTCGTTGAATGCGACAACCGGCGTGCGCATGCCGCGAGCCTTTTCGGTTGTCGACGAGGTCTACACGTTCAACGAGACGTCGTGGTCACGCGCCCGCGCTCATGTGTTGACGAGCATCGATTATTCGAAGATGCCCGCCGAAGTGAAGGCGCAGGAGCCGGCGCCGCAGCGCACCGATCATGATTACGCGCTCAGCTACATCCAGCGTGAAGGGAAGGGACGGGTGTTCGTCGAGGTGCTCGGACACGACGAGTCGATCTACAAGATGCCGTCGATGCTCGCGCACATTCTCGCGGGCATGCAGTACGTGATTGGTGATCTGCAGGCGGATGACAGTCCGACTAGTGGAGGGAAGCCGTAGATTTTCTGTCAACCCCGGCAGTGCGGCACGGACGATCGCCGCCGGCGCTGCCTTCTGAGCGCGCGTCCACCGCTTGATTTGCCGTTCTTGACCCTCGTCCCGGTTACAGCTCGCTCCTGGCAGTCGCCGCACTCCTGCTTCCAGCCCAGCATCGCCTACGCCAAGTAGGCGCGTTGTATGTTGTATTGACATTACTACAGGTTCTGGCCTAGTGTTACGACCCGATTCACTCGCGCCGACTCGTAAGAGGAGTAGTTGAACGCGGAGGAGTAGATGTTGCGACGCTTGATCAGCTTGTTTGTGCTCGCGCGCGTGCTGCTGCCACTCGCGGCCTCGGCCCAGACGGTAGCAATCGCACAGCTATCGGGGACAATTGTCGACGACTCCGGGGGCGCCCTGCCGGGTGTCGATGTAACGGTCACGCAGACCGCCACTGGTATGACCCGCTCGATGGTGACCGGCACCTCGGGCAGCTACGTCTTCCCGAACCTACCGGTCGGGCCCTACAAACTCGAAGCCAAGCTGAGCGGCTTCAGTCCCTTCGAACAGACCGGCATCGTGCTCGCCGTCGGCGACACGCGCTCGGTCAACGTGACGATGAAAGTCGGTGGCCTATCTGAGACCGTCCGCGTACAGGCCGACGCCGCGCTCGTCGAGACGCGAAGCGTGAACGTCGGCACCGTCGTCAGTCAGGAGCAGATCGTCGACCTGCCATTGAACGGTCGCAGCGTGCTGCAGCTCATTGTGCTGTCCGGTTCGGCGGTCGAGAACACGACGCTGACCGATAACCGGCAGTACCCGAATGCGGTCGCCATTTCCGTGGCCGGCGGTACGGGCAACAGCACGATGTACCTGGTTGATGGCGGATACAACAACGATCCGCAGAACAACACCGGCAACCCGATGCCGTTCCCCGACGCGCTGCAGGAGTTCAAGACCGAGAACGGCGTGCGCAACGCCCGTTACGGTATGTCGACCGGCGCCACGGTCAACGCGGTCACCAAATCGGGAACCAACGCGTTTCACGGCAACGTGTTCGACTTCGTTCGCGACCACCACGTCAATTCGATCCGCTACTTCGAGCAGAAGGAACACGGCGGTCTCGGCCGCGACGACGGGTTGAAGCGCAACCAGGCCGGCGGCACATTCGGCGGTCCGATCGTCCGCGACCGGCTGTTCTTCTTCGCCGGGACGCAGATCACCAACACGCGCATCGCACCTCTTGCTGCCGATCAGACGGTGCCGACGGCGGAGGTTCGCGCCGGCGACTTTACACGGATCATGTCGGCGGCATGCCGCGGCGGCACGGCGCGCACGCTCGGCGCACCTTACGTGAACAACCGTGTCGATCCCTCGCTCTATCACGCCATATCGCTCAGGATGATGAGCATGCTCCCGCTGCCGGATCCGTCGATCGACGTGGACGGCTGCGGCCGGTACGTGCTGCAGATTCCGAACAACAGCGACGAGCAGCAGTACATTGGTCGCTCCGACTACCAGATGACGGGTGACAAGCGCGTTTTCGCCCGCGTTTTCTACTCCAAGTACTTACACGCGCCGCTCTTCGACAAGAACGACCCGAACCTGCTGATGCTCAGCGGCAGCGGCCTCGGGGCTGACGCCCGTATGACGACAGTGGCGAGCGGCTTCGACTGGGTGATCTCGCGGGACTTTTTGGCCGCGACGCGCGTCACGTGGCAACACACTGCCACCCAGCGCATCCAGGGCGACGGCGCCCCGACCTGGACCTCGCTCGGTGTCAACACGTTTCAGTACACGACCGGCGGCGGCCAGGACTTCCTCGCCGGCGGCACTGCGGGCTGGAGCGGTAGCGGTTTCACCGGCCGGTTCTATGCGCTGACGCCCTCAGTCGCCCAGGATTTTGATTGGGTCAAGGGCTCGCACAGCTACTCGTTCGGCGGCGTGTGGACGCGTCCGCACACCGACGGCGACGGCACGTTCCAGTCCAATGGGAACTTCAGCTTTACCGGTCTCTATACGAGTGGTACCACGAACACCAACGGCGGCCTGAACCTGGCCGATTTCGTACTCGGCCTGCCGGCCACCTTCCGTCAAGGCGGCAGCCAGATCAACAACCAGTCGATCAATGCGATCGGGCTGTATGCTGGCGACGTGTGGCGCGTGAGCCGCAACATCACGTTGAACTACGGGATCCGCTGGGAGCCCTACCTCGCCGCCAAAGATGCCAATGGCTTCACCACTGCTTTCAGCCGCGCAAAGTTCGATCAGGGCGTCCACAGCGTCGTCTATCCGAACGCGCCAGCGGGCCTGATGTTCAACGGCGACCCCGACTTTCCGACCAACGGCTCGAACAACGGCAACAGCCTCGCGCAATTCGCGCCGCGCGCCGGCATCGTCTGGGATCCGAAGGGGAACAACGAGCAGACCATCCGTGCCGGCATCGGACATTATTACGATTCGCCGAGACTGTGGGCGTACGCGCACCACATGTTGAACCCGCCGTTCGGGAACACCGTCAACGCAATCGCGGCGACGACCTGCACGATCAATCGCAACGGCTGCGCGATCAACTTCGCCACTCCGTGGGCGAACACGCCGGGCGGCGATCCGCTCGTCGCGATCAGTTACCCCCGTCAGGGCGAACCGGTCAGCCTGCCACAGAACAACGTCGCGTTCCCGCCGCAGGGTGTCTATGTCAGCATGCCGGTCCCAGTCACGCCGATGCAGGTGACGCAGTGGAACCTGTCGTATCAGCGGCAGTTCATGGGGCACATGATGGCCGACGTCACCTACATGGGGAATGACTCGACCAACATCTGGTCGGGCTACGAAGAAAACCCGGTGGTCTACATCCCGGGCAACTGCCAGGCGGGTCAGTACGGGCTGACCGCGCCCGGCCCGTGCTCGAACACGACGACGCCCAACCGCCAGGCGCGCTCGCTCCTGACCCTGCTCAATCCCAAGGAAGGACAGTACTACGCGGCCAACGGCGTGGCGCAGCTGTACGACCAGGCCCGCGGTTGGTACAACGGAGTCCGCTTTGGCCTGACCCGCCGCCTCGTCAACGGCTGGAGCGTCAGCTCGAACTACACCTACAGCCACTGCACCAACGAAGGAGAGCCTGCCGGCGCGGGCGACATCGGCAACGCCTACCCGGTGCCGATTGCGGACATCACCAGCAGCCATCCCCAGCCTGACACGTCGACCAACAAGGGGCCCTGCGCTGCAGATCGGCGGCACAACTTCAATCTATCGGCGGTGCTGATTAGCCCGGGGCTCGGCCCCGGGTTCGTGAAGACGCTCACCAAGAACTGGCAGACCGGCATCATCTGGCAGGCGCGAAGCGGCAGCCCGATTACGCCGACCGCGACCGGCGATGCGGCGCTGACCAATCTGCCGCAGCGCCCAATCCTGGTTTCCGGCGTTGATCCCTACCTGCCCGCTGATCAGCGCGTCTGGGCAACGACGGGAAGTCAACAATCGCTCGCGTGGTTCAATATGAACGCGTTCGCGCTGAATTCTCCTGGCGTCTGGGGTAATACGCCGAAGGGGTATCTCGTCGGGCCGGGGTTCTGGAACGTCGATGCATCGTTCTCGCGCAACCTGGATTTCTCAGGCGGGAAGCGGGTTGAGCTGCGCGTCGAAGCATTCAACCTGTTCAACCATTCGAACTGGGCAAATCCGACGGTGCAGGCGGGATCGACGAGTTTGACGAACGGACGCGTTACGAATACCGTCGGCGACCCTCGCATCATGCAGTTCGCGATCAAGTATGGGTTCTAGGCTGTAACCGTTACATGGTTGGCGCCGCAAGGCGCCAACCATGAGAATGCAGAATGCCTAGAAGTCAATCCCAAGTCGCCGTTACTCTGTTCGTCTGCGCCGCACTGGCGGCAGCTTTGACGCTCAGCGCCGCCGGCCAGCCGGTGCAGCCAAAACGCACGGCCGCGAGCGCGGCCTCCGCTGGCGACTGGCCCACGTACGGTCACGATCCCGGCGGAATGCGCTATTCAGCCCTGACCCAACTCACGCCCGCGAACGTTGCCGAGCTGCAGGCCGCGTGGGTGTACCACATGAAACCGGCGACATCGACGACCGCGGTTGGCGCGACAGCCAGCTCCTCGGCTGACGCGCCTGCGCAGGGACGAGGCGGTCGCGGTGGCGCGGCCGGTGGGTTCTCGTCCGGCGAAACAACGCCACTCGTGATCAACGGCGTGATGTACGTTTCGACACCCTACGGGCGCGTCGTCGCGCTCGATGCGACGACCGGCAAGGAGAAATGGGTGTTCCCGCTGCCCTCCGGCAGTCCGTCCACGCGCGGCGTCGAGTATTTCCGCGGCGATTCGACGACG
>Ga0310904_10000301_pt1 | contig 13271 bp, 17 predicted proteins | sample C48D1metaG_FD_203746 | JGI IMG/M metagenome (GOLD analysis project Ga0310904, IMG submission 203746) | Lab incubated soil microbial communities from West Virginia University Organic Research Farm, Morgantown, WV, United States - C48D1 | ecosystem: Environmental > Terrestrial > Soil >... | reverse complement strand
GCTGCGGACCAGCAACGGCCGCCTCACCACCACCGACGGGCCGTTTGCGGAGACCAAGGAGCAACTCGGCGGATTCATTCTCATCGAGGCCCGTGACCTGAACGACGCGATCCGCCTGGCGGCGAAGATGCCGCCCGCGCGCCTGGGCTGCGTCGAGGTGCGACCGGTCAAGGAGTACGGTTGCGCCTCGCAGGACGGAGGAGGTTGATATGAGCGCGGGCGAATCCATTAACCTCGGACGACCGCGAGTCACGATTCGCGAGGAGTGGCTCGTGGCGCGCAAGGTACTGCTCGCGCTCGAGAAGGAGCACACGCGGCAGCGCGACGCGCTGAACGCGGTGCGGCGGCGACTGCCGATGGTGCGCGTCGAGAAGCCTTATGTCTTCGAAGGACCGGCGGGCCACGCGAGCCTGGTCGAGCTCTTCGAGGGGCGCCGCCAGCTCATCGTCTACCACTTCATGTTCGAGCCCGATGCGCCGCCGCCCGGCAAGAGTGGCGCGCCCTGGGTCGAGGGCTGCCCCGGCTGCTCCTTCGCGGCCGACGACTTTCCGGATCCCGTGCACCTGCGCGCGCGCGACACCAACCTGGTGCTCGTGTCGCGCGCACGCTGGTCGAAGATCGCGCCCTTCAAGCAGCGGATGGGCTGGACCCTGCCGTGGTACTCGTCCTACGGCAGCGACTTCAACTACGACTTCCATGTCACGACGGACGAATCGAAGCGACCCGTCGAGTACAACTTCAAGGACAAGGCGACGCTCGAGCGCGAAGGGCGCACCTATCATCTGTCCGGTGAGCAGCCGGGCCTGAGCGTTTTTCTTCGCGACGGCGAGCGCACCTACCACACGTATTCGACCTACGGCCGCGGGCTCGACTGGTTTCTCGGCACCAATCACCTGCTCGACCTGACGCCCTACGGACGCCAGGAAGCATTCGAGGACTCGCCGCCCGGCTGGCCGCGCGGCTCCGAGTCCTGGCCGCTGCACCACGACAAGTACACGGAGCCGGCGGCGGCCGACTCCTGCTGCCACCAGACGGAAGAGGAGGCGACGCCATGATGAATGCTGAGACGCCGCTGAAGGAGCATCGGCGGCCCCAGGCGATCGCGGACTGAGCAGCATCACCATGAAATTTCTGTGCGTCATTTGTGCCGAAAAGGTGATGGAACAGATGAGCGACGCGGAGGCGGCGCGGCACTACGAGGAGTATCGTGAGTTCACGGATGCGATCCGCGCGAGCGGCCATCTCGTCGACTGCAACCGGCTCACGCCGCCGGCGAGCGCGACGACGCTCAGGGTCCGGAACGGCCAGGTGTCGACCACCGATGGCCCGTTTGCCGAGACGCGCGAGGTGTTTGGCGGGTACTACCTGATCGAGACCCGCGATCTCGCCGAGGCGCTCGGGATCGCAGCGCGTATTCCCGGTGCAAAGAAGGGTTGCGTCGAGGTCCGTGAGGTGGCCGAGGATGCGGATACCAGGACGGCGCTCGGCCGGCCCGTGCGCTGAGGCTGAGGAGCCCCAGGTTTGCCCGACGATGACCCAGGAGAGCGAAGTCCGCGCGACGATCGAGACGATCTACCGCAGCGAATCGCGGCGCGTGCTCGCAACGCTGATCCGGCTGCTGCGCGATTTCGAGCTCGCGGAGGAAGCGCTGCACGAGGCCTTCACTGCCGCGATGGAGTCCTGGCCGAAACAGGGCGTGCCCGCGAATCCGCGCGCCTGGCTCGTTTCCGCCGGACGATTCAAGGCCGTGGACCGGATCCGCCGGCGCGCGCGTTTCGACGCGTCGCTCGCCGAGATCGCGCGTGAGCTTGACGTGGAAACGGGCGACCCCTCCGCGCATGATGTCGAGGAGCTCGAGGACGACCGGCTGCGTCTGATCTTCACCTGCTGTCATCCCGCGCTCCCGGCCGATGCACGGGTCGCTCTCACGCTGCGCGAGGTCTGCGGGCTCACGACTGAGGAAATCGCGCGGGCATTTCTCATCGGCGCCCCGACGGTCGCGCAACGCATCGTGCGCGCGAAATCAAGGATCCGCGATGAGCGCATTCCGTACCAGGTTCCGGAGCGCAACGAGCTGCCGGCTCGGCTCGACAGCGTCCTGCGCGTGGTCTACCTCGTGTTCAACGAGGGGTACTCGGCGTCGATGGGCGAATCGCTGACCCGCCACGACGTCTCCGCCGAGGCGATCCGTCTCGGCCGCCTGCTGCTCGAGCTGCTGCCCGAACCCGAGGTGCAGGGCTTGCTCGCGCTCATGCTGTTGCACGAATCCCGCCGCGCCGCGCGCAGCTCGCCAGAGGGTGACCTGGTGCTGCTCGACGATCAGGACCGCGCTCTCTGGAATCACGAACAGATCGCCGAGGGCGCGGCGCTGGTCGAGCAGTCGCTCGCCTCGCGGCGCTTCGGCCCGTACACGCTGCAGGCTGCGATCGCCGCGGCACATGCCACCGCACCCACGGCGGCCGAGACGGACTGGACCGAGATCGCCGTGCTCTACGACCTGCTCGCGCAGCTCCAGCCGTCGCCGGTCGTGGATCTCAACCGCGCGGTGGCCGTAGCGATGCGCGACGGGCCGGCCGCGGGACTGACGTTGCTCGACGCGATCCTGGCGCGTGGTGAGCTGGCCGAGTATCACCTTGCGCACTCCGCACGCGCCGAGCTCTGCCGGCGGCTCGATCGACCGGACGAAGCACGCGCGGCCTACGAGAAGGCGCTGTCGCTCACTCGGCAGGAGCCCGAGCGCCGCTTTCTCGCCCGCCGTCTCGCCGAGCTCAACTGATCACCGGCGAGGAACGATCTTCCAGAGCTCGCCGTTCGCGGCGTCGGTGACGACGTAGAGCGCGCCGTCCGGCCCTTGCCGCACGTCGCGGATGCGCTGGCCGCGATCGGTGAGCAGGTGCTCCTCGCCCGCGACCGTCGCTCCGTCGAGCTTCAGCCGCACGAGGCTGGTCGCCTTCATGCCGCCGATGAAGACGCTGTCGCGCCAGGCCGGGAATGCATCACCTGTGTAGAACTGCATTCCCGAGGGTGCAATCACCGGGTCCCAGTAGTAGATCGGCTGCTCCGTGCCGTCACGGGCGGTCACCGCCCCCCGGATGGACTGCCCCGAGTACTCGACCCCGTAGGCGACCACCGGCCAGCCGTAATTGCGGCCGCGCTCGATGAGGTTGAGTTCGTCGCCACCGCGCGTGCCGTGCTCGACCTCCCAGAGCCGCCCCTGCGGGTCGAACGCCGCCGCCTGGACGTTGCGATGACCGACCGACCAGATTTCCGGGAGCGCGCCCTTGCGGTTTGCGAACGGATTGTCGGGCGGCACCGAGCCGTCCGGCGCGATGCGGACGATCTTGCCCATGTGACTGCCGAGCTGCTGCGCCTGCGGGCGCATCGGCTTGTCCGAGCGCTCGCCCAGCGTGACGTACAGCATGCCGTCGGGACCGAATGCGAGCCGCGAGCCGTAATGCTTGTCGCCGTCGTAGACGGGCAGCGCGCGGAAGATCACGCGCACATCCGCAAGCCGCGCGCGATCGGCCGAGAGCACGCCGCGCGCGACGCTCGTCGCGTTGCCGCCCTGGCGTGGCTCCGAGTAGCTCCAGTAGACGGTGTTGTCCGTCGGGAATCCGGGCGACAGCGCCACATCGAGCAGCCCGCCCTGGCCGCGCGCATCGACAGCGGGGACGCCGGCGATCGCATCGCCCGTGTCGCCCTTGGCCGTAACGATGCGCATCTTGCCCACTTTCTCGGTGACGAGCAGGTCGCCGTTTGGCAGAGGCTCTACGGCCCAGGGTTTCTCGAGCCCCTTGGCGAGCACGACGACATCGAAGGCGACGTTGGAACGGTCCGCGCATGCGCGTGTCTGCCCCGCGAACGCGGGCCGCTGGTCAGGGGCGTTCGGCTCGGGTCTCGCAAGCGGCGCGCAGCCCTTGGCGGCGGGCATTTCGGCATCCGCGCAGGAGACGAGGACGCTGGCGACCAGGACCACACCCGCGGTGAGAATCGTGCATCTGGTCCCGAGAGAGACTGTGCGCGCCATGATTTCTCCGTGAAGTGCCGGCCCGGTCTGCCGCTCGACCAAGGGCACCGTTTACCGTTCGAGACAGGATGCGTCTATCGGACAACGCCCGATAGGTGCGCAATTGCGGCCTCGAGCGCGTCCGTCCAATAGGGCAGCGAGCGGCAGACGCATGGGACCGTCCTCCTGTTCCTCGATACGACCGGCGCCGGCCCGCCCGGATTTCAAGGAACTGCCAACCCCGGCAAGTTACCGCCGCCGCGGGGATGAGACCATAGCCCTCGATCGCTGGACTTCGAGCCCGCGCTTGGTACGCAGGATTTCACAAACCGCTGCTACGCTGACCGTGACCGACCGTCATGCGCGGGGGCTGTTGCGCCGCTTTCTCGAGGACGAGCGCGAGCGCGCGGCCGAGGTGCGCCGACGCCGACGTCGCCAGCCGCTGCAGGGCGCACCCACCCTGCGCGCCGCGCACCACGTGCTCGAGAATCTCGACAAGGCCTGGGCGCCGCGATCGCTCGCCTCCTATACCGACACGACGCCCGACGGTGTCGCGCGACTCGGTCTCGCCTGTCTCGAGACGGAAGCAGCGTGGCTCGCCGACTGGCCCGGTATTGCCGCGCGCTCGTTCCTGCGACGCTATCTCGTTCGACCCGGCGACACGATCTATCGCTCGAAGTCGCGGGGCTTCGCAGCCTTCTCGAACCACAGCCTCGAGCGCGTCATTCAGCGCAGCGATAACTGGCGCTCGATTGCGCGCGAGCTGCGCGTCGCCTCGCTGGTCGCGAACTCGCGGCTGCACGAGCTCGCTCAGGAGGCCGGCTTCAGGCAGATGCTGGTGCCGGGATCCTCAGGCGTCTTCGTCGGAGACTTCGACTCGAGCCTGCCGTTCATCCGCTTCGATACCTTCCTGCCGATCAACGCGGCCGGACGAGGACGCTGCGACCTGCTCGTAGAGCTCGCAGGTCTGCTCTGGATCGGGGATCGCTACCAGGCGTTGATGCCGGCGCTCTTCTTCTCGAGCGAGCCGAACGAGCTCATGGACGAAGTGCTTGCGACCTACGAGCGCCATCGCCGTCTTCTCGAGCGCGCGCACCAGCCCGGCGAAGACTGGTTCGGCCTGGCGCTCGCGCAGAAGGACGCCGAGGGCTGAGACCCGCGGCGCGATCCGGCGGCGAGCGGCCGGATAGCAGCCCGGCGTCGCGAGGCATGCGACCTCGTGGACGCGCCTACGAGGCGCGACGGCTCTTCCGGGTCTTGTCGAGCAGCCGGACGATGCCACCGCCCATCTTCATCAACGCCGAGACCTTCGCCGCGGGAAGCTGCATCATCTGCTCATACCAGCGACTGGTGCGCTCGACGAAATCGAGCATCTCGCGCAGCCGGCGTTCGACGATCGGGCTCACCGCGGCATCGCCGTGCGCCGCCTCGAGACACTGGCGCAGCGCGGCCGCTGCCGGGTCGATCTCGCGCGCCTTGCGGCCGGCGGCGATCCGCGACACCAGCGTCCACGGATCCGCTTCCGCCTCGTAGTAGGTGCGGCGGTCGCCGCGCACCGGGATCGACCGGATGATGCCCCACGCGAGCAGCTCGCGGAGCGAGTTCGAGACGTTCGAGCGGGCGATGCCGAGTGCCGCCGCGATCTCCTCGGAGGAGAGCGGCCGCTCGGAGGCGTACAACAACGCGTGGATCTGGCTGACGGAGCGGTTTACGCCCCAGCGGTCGCCGAGATAGCCCCACTGCAGCACGAAGTCCTGCACCGGTCTTGGGAGAGAGACGTATTCTTCTGATGTTTCTGTCACAACAGAAATTACAGACCTAACCGATCAAATGGTCAAGCCGCAGCCGGGGCCATCAGCGCGAAGCGGATGTCCCGACGGCCCGGCAGCTGTCCCGGTTGATCGTGCAGTCGCACTGAGCCGGGGCGCCGGGGGACGGCGCGCAGACCGCTGCGCAGATCGCGGGCGGCGTGTCTCTGCCGCGCTGCACCTTGATCTCGTTTGGGCAGACACCTCCCACGGCCGCTGCCTGCACCAGCGTGCCCGGGGTCGTCTGCGCCTCGCGACGATGCGATGTGAGTGCGAAGCTCAGGATCGAGCCCAGCGCCGCAGCAGCGACGAGCATGAAGACGATCAGTTCCTTGCGGGCGGCCATGGGAGGTGTGGAGAGCAGGTATTCGTCGGGATTATGCCTTGCGGTGGAGAACTCCCCGATAAGTCCTGCGGCGAACGCGGCGCCCCGCCTTACTCTGTAGGACATGAGTTTCCAGCTCTCTTTGCGTCGCAACCCCGCGTACGCCCTTGCGGGGGTCCTCGTCTGCCTGGTGGGCTGCGCGTCCGCCCCTGATCGCCCCGCCCGGTCGTCGGTCGGTTGCGCTGAGGCCACGCTGGACCAGCACCTGCCGTCCGGTCTATCGGACAAGCGTGCACACTGCATCGCCGGTGGACTGATCGCGCGGTTCTGCAGCCCGACCGAAGCCCGTCTCGCCGGGCTGGGAAAGGAGGTGCGCGACGCCTTCGGCCCCGGCGATGCGGACTGGTCCGATTGGCAGGCGACGCGCGCCGGGGTGCGCTGTGCAGCCGCAGCGGCGGACGTGACCTCCATCATCACCTGCTGCGAGAATGCGCAACCCGGCACCTACAAAGACGGAGATCCTCCGCCATGAAGCTCTCGATGTACGACGCGGCCGTGCCCGTCTCGATCCGCGCGATGAACAACCTCGCTGTCATCCTCGAGAAGGCGGCTGCGCACGCTGAGGCGCGCAAGATCGACCCGGCGGTGCTGATCCAGGGTCGGCTCTTTCCCGACATGTTCCCGCTCGCACGCCAGGTGCAGGTCGCCTCCGACACCGCGAAGTACGGACCGGCGCGTCTTGCGGGCGCAGAAGCGCCCGCGTACGAGGACAACGAAACGAGCTTCGCCGAGCTCGTCGGACGGGTGCGCAGGACGGTTGCCTACCTGGAGACGCTGCCGAAGGCGGCGTTCGAGGGAGCCGAGGATCGCACTGTCACGTGGCAGGCGCGCGGCAAGTCGCGATCCATGCAGGCCATGCCGTATCTCTTCAATCACGTGCTGCCGAATATCTACTTTCACGTGACGACTGCATACGCGATCCTGCGTCACAACGGCGTCGAGCTCGGCAAGGCGGATTACCTGGGTCCGATGTGAGCCTGGTGATGGCAGGACGGCCGCAACCTCAGGCTTCGGCGCCGGGGGCCTGGACCAGCCGCACGTCGCGGCGCGGATACGGAATGACAATTCCGCGGCTTCGGAACGTATCGAGGATCGACTGGTTGATCTCGCTCGTGGCGGCTCCGAAGTCGAGCACCGGCACCCACGGCCGCACGCTGATGTTCACACTCGAGTCCGCGAGCCGGATCGTCTGGATGACGGGCGCAGGGTCCTTGATGACCCGCGGGTTCGCCTCCAGCGACTCCCGGAGCGCGGCAAGCGCGGCGCCGAGATCAGTGTCGTAGGCGACGCCTACGACGACATCCAGTTGCCGCATCTGGCCGAAGTTGTGCAGGATTTCGCCTGCGATCTTGTGATTGGGGATCACGATCTGCGAGCGATCGGGGTTGCCGAGCACGGTGCTGAACAACCTGACCACCTCGACCCGGCCTTCCTCGCCTGCGATCGAGATGTAGTCGCCGACCCGGAACGGCTTGTTGAAGATGATGGAGAGACCGGCGACCAGATCGCCGAGGACACCCTGCATCGCGAGCGCAATGCCCGCGCCCGCCACGCTGAGGCCGGCGATCAGGGGCAGCAGCTCGACGCCCAGGTTCTGCAGCGCCACGATCACGAACAGCGCGAGCAGGAGGACGCGCGCGACACGTGATAGCAACAGCCGGATTGGCGGCTCGAGCTCGATGCGCGCCACCCCGCGGTCGAACCACCGCCCCAGCCAGCGGCTGAGCAGGATCCCCGCGATGAGCACCAGGATGGCGGCGAGGAGCTTGGGCCCGAACCTGACGGCCAGATCGATGATCGTGACCTTGAGCTGTTCGATCGTCTCGAGTTGCTCGTCCATGGCAGCTTCGCTCGCTGATCGGGTGTCAAGCCACACTATCAGCGAGCGGATCGAAATTCGGTCCCCGTCAGGCGCGTTCAGCTGTCAGCAACCGCCTGCGGCAGCACGAACACCCGCCGCGCAAGCGGCGATTGCAGCTGATCCCGCGGGTAATGCCGCAGCAGCCGCCCGCGATCGAGCAGATCGGGATTTGCCGCGGCGAACTCCACCCAGCCTCCGCCGTCGCCCCGCTCGCAGATCCGGGCGCGGATCAGCGCCAGGAACCCGACGGTGATCGTGTCGTGGTAGCGGTCCGGCTTGCCGAGCGAGGTGGCGTACCGTCGGATCGTAGCCGCCATGCGGTCGATGGCCTGGCCGAAGGAGCCGCGGCAGAGATACAGGTATGCCGCGCGCACGTGCGCCGCGTGTGTGAAATCTGCTTCCGGCAGCGTGCAGCGCTCGAGCGCCGCCAGGAACTCTGCGTCAGTCATGACTTTTCCTCCATCCGGTGGCTGGCCGATGCGTCCAGGTCCAGGTCGTAGACCTTCTTGAGCTCGCGGATCTTGCGCAGCGTCTCCGGTGAGAAGGGCGTCTTGCCCTCGAACGAGTGCAGCACGATGCCCTCGAGCAGGTCGCCTAACCCCAGGTTCTTGTACTCGGCCAGCGCCTTGAGCACCTTGACGATGCGGCTCTCCAGACGCACACCGGTCTGGACCCGGGTTACCACGATCTTCGTACGCCGCGCCATGATCACGCTCCGGTTCACCGAGTTGGTACCAGCGTACCATTGTACCGCGATATGGGGAAGGGCCGGGGCTGGCGGATAGCCGCCGACGCCCGGGGCGAAGCAACGGGCAGGGTGGTATCGTCCGCTCTCGTGCCTGCAGAGCGCCTGCGACACCGGTAGCCCCGCGCCATGCTCACATTCGAGGAAGTGACGCTGCGACTGCCCGAGGGATTTGCGCTCGAGCGCCTGTCGTTCGCGCTTGAACCCGGCCGCACGACAGCGCTCGTGGGCCCGAGCGGCTGCGGCAAGTCGACTGTGCTGCGGCTCGCTGCCGCGCTGCTCCTGCCCCAGTCGGGGAGCGTCTCCGTCGGCTCACAGGCGCTGACGCCGCACAACGCCAACCTGCTTCGCCATCACCTGGGCTACGTGCTGCAGGAGGGCGGGCTGTTCCCGCACATGACCGCGGGTGAGAACGTGACCCTCATGGCCAGGCACCTGCGCTGGAACGCGTCGCGTGTGCATGCGCGCCTGACGGAGCTGCTCGCGCTGATTCATCTGACGCCGGATCACATGGCGCGACGGCCTGCCGAACTGTCAGGCGGGGAGCGCCAGCGGGTTAGTCTGGCGCGCGCACTCATGCTCGACCCCGCGCTGCTGCTGCTCGACGAGCCCCTGGGTGCGCTCGATCCGATCGTACGTCATGGGCTGCAGCGCGAGCTGCGGCAGCTCTTCCGTGCGCTGCGCAAGTCCGTGCTGTTCGTGACGCACGACATCACCGAGGCGGGCTATCTGGCCGACGACCTGATCCTGATGCGCGACGGACGGATCGTGCAGCGCGGGCCTCTCCGGGAACTGGTCAACGCACCGGCGGAGAAATTCGTCGCGGATTTCGTTGCGGCGCAGCGCCAGCTCGCCGAGGTCCTGGCGGAGGACGAAGCGTTGGCGGAACCCGAATGACGAGATGCACGACGGCGTTCCGTGCCCTTGTTGCGCTCGCGCTGCTGTTACCGGCGCTAGCCGCCGGGCAGGCCGATGAACGCGACTCGTCCCGCGCGGTGATCGGCTCGAAAGCCTTCACCGAATCCGTGATCCTTGGCGAGATGATGACCGGGCTCCTCGAAAGCGAAGGGATACCCGCGACGCACTGGCGCGAGCTGGGCGGCACACGCGTGCTCTGGAACGGCCTGCAGGCCGGCGACATCGACGCCTATGTCGAATACACCGGAACGATCCTGCTCGAGATCCTGGGCGAGGGCGCGGCGACCGACGATTCGCACCTCGAGGCGCTGCTTGCCGAGCAGGGCGTGGGGATTGCGGCGCGGCTCGGCTTCAACAACACCTATGTGCTCGGCATGCGCGAGGCGGACGCTGAGGCGCTCGGCATACGACGCATCTCGGACCTGCGGGTCCATCCCGAGCTCAAATTCGGGCTGTCGAACGAGTTCGTCTCGCGCGCCGACGGCTGGCCGGGTCTGCGTGCGGCGTACCATTTACCGCATCCCGAGCCGCGCGGTCTGCAGCACGATCTCGCGTACCGCGGCCTCGCGTCGCGGGACATCGACGTGATCGACCTGTACTCGACGGATCCCGAGATCGAGTACTACAAGCTGCGGCGACTCGAGGACGACCTCGGGTATTTCCCGCGCTACGACGCCGTCATCCTCTACCGCCGCGGGCTGCGCGGCGACGCGGTGGCGGCGTTGGGCCGGCTCGAGGGTGTTCTCGACGAGAATTCGATGGCCGCCCTCAACGCCGCGGTCAAGATCGAGGGTCGGCCCGCGCCGACGGTCGCGGCAGCGTTCCTGAGCGAGCGGCTTGGCACGGACGTGGCAGTCGGATCGGAGGACCGGTTCGGGCGCTTCGTCGATCGCAGCCTCGAGCATCTGCGCCTGGTCGGAATCTCGCTCAGCGCTGCGATCCTGATCGCGATTCCGCTCGGCATCCTGGCTTACCTCTGGCCGCGGTTGGGCGAAATCGTGCTCGCCGCCACCTCGATTGTGCAGACCATCCCAGCGCTCGCGCTGCTGGTGCTCCTGATTCCATGGTTCGGGATCGGTGCAAAGCCCGCCATCGTGGCGCTCTTTCTCTTCAGCCTGCTGCCCATCGTGCGTAACACGCAGGCGGGCTTGCGCAACCTTCCTTCCGACATCCGTGAATCGGCGATCGCGCTTGGGTTACCGACCCATGCGCGCCTGCGGCTGGTGGAGCTGCCGCTCGCCGGGCACTCGATCCTGGCCGGAATCAAGACCGCGGCGGTGATCAACGTCGGTACGGCGACGCTCGGCGCGCTGATCGGCGCGGGCGGCTACGGTGAGCCGATCCTGACCGGCATCCGCCTCGACGACATGGGTCTCATCTTCGAGGGGGCGATACCTGCGGCGATCCTTGCGCTCCTCGTGCAAGGGGCATTCGAGCTCGTCGAGCGGCGTTGGATCAGCTGGGAAGACAGACCTCGCTCCACACGGTGATCTGCGCGTCCGCTCCGGACTTCGCCGGGATGACCCTCACTTCGCCAGTTGGCCGCGAAGCGCGCCGTTCGGATACTTGGCGTTGTGCACGTTGACGTAGTAGTCCGACGGCTTGTCCATGATCTGCTTCACCACCTCCCTGTCGATCGTCGCGCAGCCCTTGGACGTGCCCTCTGCATTCGGTGCCTCGAGGGGCACGACCACATCACCCGCCTTCCCGGCAGCACCGACATGTATGTGTGCCGCGTTGGCGGCGTCGATTCCACTGACCTTCAGCTCATAACAGATCTGGCCCTGCCCGGGGTTGAGCCGCACCGTCGCCGTGCCCTTTCCGTCAGGATCGCCCGGCGTGGGGGCTTCTTCGGCGCCGCTCATCTGCACGGTGATCGGCTTGCCGCCGTGCTCGGTCTCTTGACTGAACACTGCAGTGGACAGGAGAAAAGTGGATGCCGTGAACGCAACCAGCTTGAATGGGGTGAGCATGGGAATAACCTCACGTGAAGATGCGAACTAATGGGTCCCGAATCTGGGGCGCTGCGAGCTTCGCCGCCATCGGTCATCCGCGTGCATAATTGGTAGGACGCCACCGACGGAACTCGTGACATGCGCAACCTGGTTGCAGCGGCTGTCTTTTTCCTGGCGATTCATTTCGGCGTGTCCGGCACCCCGCTTCGCGCCCGGCTGGTCCACGCGATGGGGGAGAAGGCATACCGTGGCCTCTTTTCGCTTGCTTCGCTCGCAGGACTGATCTGGCTCATCAAGGCGTACGGCGACGCTCCACGCGTGGAGCTCTGGGGTCAGCTCCTGGCGCTGAAGCCGATCGCGGCGCCGCTGGTGCTGCTCGCGTTCCTTTTCGTCGTCATCGGGCTCACGACGCCGAGCCCGACAGTTGCGGGTGGCGAGCGGCAGCTCACGCGCGATGCACCAGCGCGCGGGATCGTCCGCATCACGCGCCACCCCTTCCTGTGGGGTGTGGCGCTCTGGGCACTCGTTCACCTGGTGATCAATGGCGATCTGACGTCGGTCATCCTGTTTGGCTCATTGCTCGTACTGGCTGTCGCGGGCACCGCGTTGATCGACCGGAAGCGCCGCGACGCCTTCGGTGAGCATTGGCGGAGATTCGCGCAGTCGACTTCGAATGTTCCGTTCGCCGCCATCATCAGCGGGCGCAACCAGCTGGGCGCCGCCCTGCGGGAGGTCGGCATCGTCCGTCCGCTGATCGCAGTCGCGGTCTATGCCGCGACATTCGCCTTGCACGCGCGGGTGTTCGGTATGCCCGCCGGGTAGACGCACTGCCCCGCCGCAGCGGCGGGGCAGCACGCTCCTCACTCGACGGTCGTGAACTGGATTTCGACAAACACTACGTTGCCGTTGGGCGACACGGTGGCCACACCCACCTGGTATTCGCCCCCAGCCGTAATCCAGCTCGCCGGGACCTCGAAGTGCGTCGTATCCGGCGGCAGGTTGAGGCTCAGGCTCTGCTCGGGGTCCGCCGACTCGTTTTCGAGCTCCAGGATGAACTCGGTGATCCCCGGGACCGCCGACCACTCGATCAAGAGACCGTTGCTGACGTCGACTTCGCTGTCGGCCGCGGGAGAGGCGATCACCGTTGCGGCGGGCAGATCGTGCGAGAGTGACGCCGTGCTCGCGAAGCGCTCGCCTTCACAGCTCCGGCCCCGGAACCGGTAGAGGCCTTCCGGATAATTCGCGAGGATGGCGTCTCCCGACGGTTCGGGGGATTCGATCAGGAACTCGCGTTGACCCCCTGTCGATCGGTTGACGCTGTTGAAATGGAACATCGGGCGGCCACCGGGCGCCTGGATTCGGAACTGGCACAAGCCATCGTCGCCACCCACCGCCTCGATGACGATCTCGGTGTCGTCGTCGGTCGCGTTCTTTTCGACGTGCATGTCGGCGGTATCGAACGCTTGCGCTGGATCGGGTGGCGCGGCGTCTGCGACGGGCACCGCGAGTGAGGGCGAGACGGCAATCAAGCAGACGTGCAGCAGACAGAGGCGCATGGCGGGTCTCCGGTGCGAGGGATAAGGTTGTTTTTTT
>Ga0310904_10000297_pt1 | contig 13309 bp, 9 predicted proteins | sample C48D1metaG_FD_203746 | JGI IMG/M metagenome (GOLD analysis project Ga0310904, IMG submission 203746) | Lab incubated soil microbial communities from West Virginia University Organic Research Farm, Morgantown, WV, United States - C48D1 | ecosystem: Environmental > Terrestrial > Soil >... | reverse complement strand
TCTCGGGTTGCGACGGCTGCGCAACCGTGCCGTCATCCGGGAATCAAGCCCGGAGCACTTCTATCTCGACGAGGAAGTCTGGCACGCCCTCGGACGGACGCGCCGTCGCGTCAGCATCGTCGTCCTGGTGCTGATCGTCCTCCTCATCATCGGGGTCCTCGGAGTGAGCCGGTTGATCGCGCCATCGTAGCGCGTCAACTCGCTTTGATTACTTTGTCGGGATGAGGGCGTCGCGGACGGCGACGCGTCGGTAGAGTTCCCAATCGGTGGCTGGATTGCCCTCGAGAAACAAGTGACCGATGGCGTTGTGCGTATCGCCAGCCGCCGCCGTCACGACGATCGTGTCGAAGGGCGTCGAGCGCGCGCGCCCCGGGATATCGACGGTGTAGTCGGTGAGGCCTGGTTGGCGCCGATGCTCGGGGATTGGACCAAGCTCCAAGGTGCTGACGATGTGACTTCCGGACAGGAACGTCAGGACGTACCGATCGTCGGAGTCGAGTGTCACGTCCAGGTATCGCCGACCCGCGCGTGGCGGACAGTCGATGGCGAGCGGCCCCACCAGCACGCGGTTTCCCTGCGCATCGTACGCCGACCCCACCTGCCGAATCGTTGACAGCTCACCGAGCGGCACGACCGCTCCAGCGTGGCGGTAAAACTGGCGGTTCAAGTTTCCACTCGGACCGCGGAGGTTCATGGCCGCGATTGCCGAGAGTCTCTCACGCGTGAACAATCGATCGGAACGCGTGATCAGGCGGAGCCGATCGTAGAAGCGATGAAGCTCTGGATCGCGGAGTTGATTGCTTGACGTCTCGAGGCTCCCGCGATAGCCCTCGGGGATCATGCGCCGATAGTGGCCGGTTCGCCACTCGGGGTTGAAGACCGCGGGCAGTCTTGCAAGCAGAGGATCGGCGAGCGCGCATTCATCGAGCAGGTGCACGTACGGACCCAAATCGAGACCGGCGGCGCCCATCAGGCCACATGCGTTGACGACGTTCCTTCGCGTTCCATGCCACGGCGACGATGGCCAATCCGGATCGCGAAACGTGCCGCGCTTTGCCAGCGTCAGAGACCGATCGTGAAAGTACACAGCGCGCTCGTCCACGATCCCGCTCGGCTTTGGCGCCGCGTCGACGTTCCGACTGTTGCTCCACAACGGCACGTGCGTCGCCGTGCAGCCGACGACCAGTAGCGCTCCTGCAGCCGTGGCCCACAACCGCTTCGACGCACCGACCAGCATCCGGGACATCAGCAGCACGCTGGCAAAAACCGGAAGCGCCAGAAATCGGCCGCTCATGAAATCGCCGCCGATCGAAACAACGTACCCGAGGTAGAGAACGACCCCTGCCGCCAGCGCGCGGGGCGCAAGCGTTCGATGAAACGCGGCAACGACGACGGCGATCGCGATGGCGGTGAGCGTAATCGGATCCCGATCGAGAGAATCGAGAAGGTAGAGAACGCCTTGCACGTGTAACTCCCCCGAATCGATTCCGGTTGCCAGCTTCGCATACGCGGTGTTTGGAAAGGGAAAGCCGTAGTAGACGAGTGCGAAGATCGTCCAAACGAGTGCCGGCAGGCTGCCGACGGCAATCGACTGCAGAAGCGCACGCGCCGTACCGGCACGCCAGCTGGCGACGACGAGAAGCGGTACGACGACGAGCACGGCATCGGGCCGGGTCAGATAGAGAAGCGATGCGAGTGTCCACAGCAGCGTCAGTCGCCGGACGGTGGACATCGTCTGGGTGAGAAAAACAGCGACGAACGCCGCGACCAGCCCGTTCGCCAGGGGATTCTCGAGTCCAGACGTTGAGAAGTCGACGAATGCCGAGGAGAAGAGCAGAACGACCGCCCCGGTCATCGCCTGAAACGCCGAGACCGCACGCGTCAATGTCAGCCAGAAAACGAGCACCGACAGGATCATTGCGAGAGCAAATGTCGTGGTGTAGACGTTGCCGATGAGGAGATAGCCAACGGTCAGCAGTCCCATCCAGAGTGGATGTGTGAAGGTCTGCACGCGTTCGGCGATGTTGAACGTCAGCCCGAACCCGTGCGTCACATTCAACACCGTCCGCAACGTAATGGCGGCGTCGTCGGTGATCCAGGCCGTGCGGAACAGGATGACCGCGAAAATGATCGTCGCGATCGCACTCAACGTGCGACGGAGCGGGAAGGATGGCTGGTCGATGAAGGAAGTATACAGGCTCACCACAGGGTGCGCGCAGGGTACTGCGTGACGAGCGGATCGGGCGTCACGATTGTGAGCCCGTGCACGATCGCCTGGCTGACCAGCATTCGATCGAATGGATCGGCGTGCAGCGCCGGCAGCTTGACCACGTGAATTGCTGACTCTTCATCAATCGGCAGAGACGAGATGCCGTAGCGCTCGCGCGCCGCAGCAATGAGCCGATCAGGTGGAACCGGCAGTCGCAGCGCACCTTTCGAGAACTTCACGGCGATTTCCCAGACCGACGCGGCGCTCAGCCACAAATCTCCCGTCGTGACACTCGAGCTGACGCGCGCCGACAACTTTCGTTCTCCAGTGATCAGCCAGAGAAGCACACACGTGTCGAGGAGTACTTTCACGAGCGTGCCTTCCGCTTCGTCCGCCTGGCGGTTCGCGCGGCGTACGTTCCCCGCGGTTCCGCCACTTTCAGCCCGTTCGCCTGGATGCCCTCCCACGCGGCGATCTCGTGGTCGGGCAAGGGATCGAAGAACGCCGCCGTCACGAACGTTTCCCCTGGATACATGGGCGTCAAGTCGCGTGATGCGCTCCGCACCTGCTCGACCGGCCGCAGTTCCGCCACGGGCTGGTTGTGTTTACAAATCACAACCCGTTCCCCTTTTAACGCCGCTTCGAGATACTCGGACAGCTTGGTTTTGGCTTCGTAAATATTGACCATAATCATGACCATATTATAAACCATTTCCAAGCACTCACGTCCACGCGCGGAGTCCGACAGGCGAACTCCCGCGGGCGAAATCCGTGGTATTTTCGCTGCCCGACGGGTCTTCTCGTCGCCTTGCAAGATTGTTCAACTGGAGGAAAGGAATGAGTGTTTCAATCCGCTGGGCGCTGGTGCGATGTTGCGGCGCGGCGGCGATTGTCGTGGCGGCGGCGGGCGCCGGCTCGACGGGCATCTTCGCCCAGGCGAAGCCGTCGGTCCCTGCGCAGAAGCTTGATGCCGACTACACGGCGAAGATCAAAGCGGCAACCGCCGATCCGCGCATCCTGACGGAACTCGTCGACCACATGCCGGCGTCCGACAAGGTGCCCTCTCCGCTGAAGTTCTTCGGCTACATCCCCGGCGAACCGGGCCACATGACGTATTACAAGGACATCGCGCGCTATCTGGACGCGCTCGACAAGGCGTCGGAGCGAGCGACGATGTTCAAGATTGGCGTGAGCGATGAGGGTCGTGACATGTATGCGATGGCGATCGCCGACGAAGCGACCGTCAAACAGCTCGACAAGTATCGCCAGATCACCGCCGAGCTCACTGATCCCCGAAAGCTTACCGAGGCGCAGGCCAAGCAGCTCATCGCGACCGGCAAGCCGATCTACTTCGCGTCGGGCAGCATCCATTCACCCGAGACCGGCAGCCCGGAAATGCTGATGGAACTCGCGTATCGACTCGCGGTCGAGGAGTCCCCATTCATTCAAACGATTCGCAACAACGTCATCTTTGTGTTTACGCCTGCGAGCGAAGTCGATGGACGCGAAAAGCAGGTCGATAACTTCATCGCGCAGCAGAAAGGACAACCGGCGCCGTCGATGGTGTATTGGGGGAAGTACGTCCAGCACGACAACAATCGCGATGGCATTGGCGTCGGCCTGCGACTGACACAGGTCATGCTGAAGACCTTTCTCGATTGGCACCCGACCGTCTGGCACGACCTCCATGAATCGGTGACGCTGCTCTACACGTCAACCGGCACAGGCCCCTACAACTCGGTCGTCGATCCAATCCAGATCAACGAGTGGTGGCTGCTCGCGCAGACCGAGATCATGGAGATGACCAAGCGCGGCGTGCCCGGGGTATGGACCTACAACTACTACGACGGGTGGGTGCCAAACTACATGTTCTGGATCGGTGTGACCCACAACTCGATCGGGCGGTTCTACGAAACGCAGAGCTTCGGGGGCGCGGCGAATCGGCCGCTTCCGGTGCAGCAGAGTCGAGAATGGTATCGGCCGAACCCGACACCACCCGACATGCAGTGGGGACCGCGCAACAACGTGAACATGCAGCAGAGCGCGCTGCTTATCGCGTTGAATACGGTGGCGAAGAATAAGGAGACGTTCCTCGAGAACTACTACATCAAGAACAAACACACCGTCGAGCGAGGGAAGACGCGGGCGCCGTATGCCTATGTGATTCCGGCCAAGCAGCGCCGTCCCGTCGAAGCCGCCGAGTTGATGAATCTCATCCGCCGCGAGGGAGCGGAGGTTCATACCGCCAACGCCGCGTTCACGATTGGCACGACCGACGTCGCGCCAGGCGACTATATCGTCCGCATGGACCAGCCCTACAACGCGATCGTGGAGACGCTGCTCGGCGTCCAGTTTTATGCGCCCGAGAACCCGCGTCCGTACGATGACACTGGATGGGCGATTCCGCTGGTGCGGAATCTGAAGACGTCGCGGGTCGAAGACAAATCGATCTTCGACAAGCCGATGACGCTCGCGACCGCCGACTTCAGGATTACCGGTGCGATCGCGGGCTCAGGGCGGATCCTCATCGTCGATCACACCACCGACAACACGCTCGTCACCTTCCGATTTCAAAATGCGGGCGTGAAGATGTCGGCGGCCGAGAAGGAATTCGATGCAGCCGGACACCATTTCGCGCCGGGTGCGTTCGTCATCACCGACGGCAATCGGGCGGCCCTCGAGCAATCGATTACGGACCTCGGCTTGTCGGCGTGGGCCGTCGACGCGGCGCCGAACGTGCCGATGCACGATCTCGACGTGCCGCGTGTTGGATACGTGCACACCTGGACGAGTACGCAGGATGAAGGGTGGGTGCGGCTGGCGTTCGACAACTTCAAGGTGCCGTACTCGTACTTCGCCGCACCAAAACTGCGCGAGGGCAACCTTCGCGCAAAATACGACGTCATCATCTTTCCGCATGCCGGCCAGGGTGGCTCCGCGCTGATCACCGGTGGGGTCCAGGGCAACGAACCGCGCCCTTACAAGAAGAGTGAACTGACGCCCAACGTCGGAGCCATCGACTCGACCGACGACATGCGCGGCTCGATTGGGATCGAAGGACTGATGGAGTTGTACAAGTTCGTCGAGCAAGGGGGCGTGCTCATTACCGAGGGGGCGACATCGACGGTCTTTCCTGAGTACAACCTCACGCCCGCGATCACCCTCGAAACGCCAGACAATCTCTACGTGCGGGGGTCGGTTCTGAAGACGATGCTCGGCGACAAGAACAGTCCGGTGCTTTACGGCTACGACCAGAACGCCATGGCCGTCTACTTCAATCAGGCGCCGGTGATGCGCGTTGGCGGCGGAGGCGGGTTCGCTGGCGGGCGGGGCGGTACCGGCGCGAACGTGCCACCGGTCGGCAACCTGACGCCGAATGCGGCGCCACCCAACTTGACCACACTCGACGGCGCGCCCGCGGCGGCGGCGACAGGAGGACGCGGCGGACGGGGTGGTGGTGCTGGACGCGGTGCCGCGCCTGCGCCAACCGCTCCGGCTGAAGGCGCGGCGGCCGAGCAGACGGCAGCGGCCGGTGGGCGTGGCGGCGGTCGAGGCGGCGGCCGGGGAGGATTTGGTGGCGGTAGCGCGGACGTGAACCCGCCACGCGTGCTGCTGTCATTCCCGACCAATCCCAGCGATCTGCTGCTGTCAGGGTTGCTGATTGGCGCCGACTCGCTCGCCGGCCGGGCGGTGTTGATCGACGCGCCGATTGGGAAAGGACACGTCGTGATGTTCGCCAGTCGGCCGTTCTGGCGCTGGCAGACCCAGGGCAACTTCTTCCTCGGATTCAACACGATTCTGAACTGGAACGATCTCGATGCAGGACGCAGCACGCCAAAGCCGGTGGGCACTGGCGCCCAAAAACCGTAAAAGGTGGCTGGCACCTTTCAGGGAAAGGTGCCAGCCACCTTTTACGGTTTTTGTCGTCGCGTTCGCGGTCGGCTGCGCGCTGTTCGCGCAGTCGAGCCCGAGCGGTTTCCTCGCGACGACGAAGAACGGCGAGTGGCAAAGCTACACCGGCGACACCCGCGGCTGGCGCTATTCGCCGCTCGATCAGATCACCGCCCAGAACTTCAACGACCTCGAGGTCGCGTGGCGGTTCAAGACCGACAGTCTCGGCACGCGCCCGGAATACAAACTCGAGGGCACGCCGCTGATGATCGGCGGCGTGTTGTACGCCACCGGCGGCACGCGTCGCGCGGTCTTTGCGCTCGATGCCGCGACCGGTGAACTACTCTGGGTGCACCGCTACCCGGAAGGGCCCCGCGGGGCGGCGGCGCCACGCCAGCTCTCCGGCCGCGGGCTCGCGTATTGGACCGACGGCCGCGGCGACCAGCGCATTCTCTACGTCACACCCGGCTATCGCCTGATCGCGCTCAACGCGAAGACGGGACAGCCGATTCCATCATTCGGCACCAACGGAGTGGTCGATCTCAAGGTCGGAGTCGTCTACGGCGCCGGCACCCAGATCGATCTGGAAACCGGCGAGATCGGTCTGCACTCGACGCCAACAATCGTGCACGACATCGTGCTCGTTGGCTCGGCGATGAAAGAAGGCATGACGGTCGTCACGAACAACAACACCAAGGGGCTCGTGCGCGCGTTCGACGTCAAGAGCGGCAAGCCGAAGTGGACCTTCAACACGATTCCGAAGCCGAACGAACCTGGCGGCGAGACGTGGTTGAACAACTCGTGGTCGACGACCGGCAACACAGGCGTGTGGACGCAAATCACGGTCGACGAGGAACTCGGGCTGGTGTACCTGCCGGTCGAGTCCCCAACCTCCGACTACTACGGCGCGAAGAGGCCGGGGAACAACCTCTACGCCGAGAGTCTCGTGTGCGTCGACATCAACACCGGAAAACCGAAGTGGCACTTTCAATTCGTGCATCATCCGATCTGGGATCACGACATGTCGTCGGCACCGCTGATTGCGGATGTGACGATTGATGGGAAGCCGCGCAAGATTGTCGCGGTGCCGAGCAAGCAGGCATGGCTCTACGTGTTCGATCGCGTCACCGGCGTTCCGATCTGGCCGATTGAAGAAAAAGCGGTGCCGAAGGGAGACGTGCCTGGCGAGTGGTATGCGCCGACGCAGCCGCATCCTCCAGCGTCGTTGATGTACGGCCGCAACGCCTTGAGCGATGACGATCTGATCGATTTCACGCCTGAACTGCGGGCGCAGGCGAAGAAGAATCTCGAGCGCTACAAGTGGTATCCGGGTGTTGTCTACAACCCACCGATTGTCGGCAACGTCAATGGTCTGCTGGGCGCAATCAACATGGGGAACGCCAACGGTGGCACGAATTGGCCCGGTGGCGGTTACGATCCGGACACACACACCGTCTTTGCCCAGGCGGCAATGGCAACGATTGCCGCCGAGTCTGTTGCGCCGCCTCCGCCTGGCTTCTCCGATCTCGAGTACCAGGCCGGGGTCGTCGGGCAACCATTCCGTTTACGTGAAGCCGCAGGCACCGGCACGTACGCAGATATTCCCCAGCGTCCTACGGGACGCGGCGCGGTGGCGCCGGCGACGGGTCGTGGCCAGGCAGCCAGTACGCCAGCGGCAGCGCCGGCGACCGCAGGCGGGGGACGGGCGGGTGAGGGAGGATTGACGATCGACGGCCTCTCGATCGTGAAACCGCCATATGGCGCGCTCGCGGCAATCGATCTCGAAAAGGGCCGCGTCAAGTGGCGCACGCCTCACGGCGACACACCCGACAACGTGCGAAGTCATTCACTGCTAAAAGGATTGACAATCCCGAAGACAGGGCAGAACAGCAGTGTCGGTCTGGTCATCACGAAGACGCTCGTTGTCCTCGGCGATCCGCAGGTAACCACGACGAGCGAGCATCCGCGCGGGGCGATGTTGCGCGCGTACGACAAAATCACCGGCAAGCAAGTCGGCGCCGTGTTCATGCCCGCACCACAAAGTGGGTCACCGATGACCTACCTGCTCGACGGCCGTCAATACATCGTCGTTGCTGTAAGCGGCGGGCCGTATTCGGGCGAGTACATCGCATACAGCCTGCCGCGCGACGCCACTGGCAAATGACACGATTCGGACAGCTGCTCGTGGTATTTGCGACAGGCGCGCTGGTGGCAATGACGATCCGCGCGCAAGAGAGAACGGTCTGGGACGGCATCTACACTGAAGAACAGGCGACACGCGGCGAGGCACTCTACGGTGAGCACTGCGTCAGATGTCACGGCGCCACTCTGCAGGGCAACGGCGAAGGGGCAAAATCACTCACGGATGCGACGTTCAAGTCGACCTGGAACGGCATCTCGATGGGGGCCTTGTTCGATCGCGTCCGCCTGTCGATGCCGCAGGACAAACCGGGAAGCCTGACACGACAGCAGGTCGCCGACCTGCTCGCGTTCATTCTTCGTGCAAACAGGTTTCCCGCGGGCAAGGATGAACTGGTTCGTCAGACTGACTTGCTGAACGCGATCGTGTTCAAATCGGAGAAGTAGGATTCATTTCACATATTTCTTTAACGATTTCGATCCGACCTCCGCCCCGTAAATATTGCCCGCCGCATCGGCCGCGACGCCTTCGGCGGCGCTCGTATTGGTCGCCACCTCTACGGGATCCGGAATAAACGCACTCACCTTTCCATCGCTGATGCGGCCGACGCGAATGCCCCGCTTTTCCGCGCGGCTTCGGCCATTGCCCACCGAACCTGATTCGGAATCGGCAACGTAGATGACGTCGTTCTTGTCGATGTAGATGCCGCTCGGACGACTGAACTGTTTCCACTCCTCGATGAACCTGCCTTCCTGGTCGAGGATCTGGATACGGTTGTTGCTCCGGTCGCCGACAAACAGCCGTCCCTTCGAATCGAAGGCCAGCGCGTGCGGCTGATCGAACTCCACCGGTCCAGTGCCCTTCTTGCCGATGACCTTGATCAGTTTGCCGTCCTTTGTGAATTTCAGAATGCGCGCGTTTGCGCCGCCATGCCCTTCCGAGACGAAGATGTCGCCGTTTGGCGCGGTGACGATGTCGTTCGGCTGATAGAAGTAATCGGGGGCCGCAGCGCCTCCCGGTTTGCCGAGCGTCATCAGGAGCTTGCCATCGGGACTGAACTTGAAGACCTGATGCCCCTTCGTTGCCCCCGGCGCCGGCCCTGTGCGCTCGGCGGCGGCCGTTGCGACACCAGCTTGCGCCGGCGCGTTGTCCTGACCGTCGGTGATCCAAATGTTTCCGTCGCCATCGACGTGAATACCGTGGGGAAAGATCAGCATCCCGGCGCCGAAGCTGGTCACCACTGCTCCGTTGGCGTCGAATTTCAAAATTGTCGGAAGACTCGAGAGCTCACCGGTTGAACGATTGAGGCAGGTGTTTGCACCGCAACGCTCGGCAACCCAGATCGATCGCCCGTCGCGATCGATATCCACGGCGCTCGTCGACCCCCACGATCGCCCTTCCGGCAATTTCGCCCAACCTTCGATCGTGCGATAGGGATTCTGCTGCGCCGCCAGTGAGATAGCGAGTGTCAGTGCTGCGATACTTGTGAACGCAACTCCCGTCCTGCTGGGCATGGCCGGGAATGTACCACGGTCTCTTGCGGTTGAGCGTCATATCATTCGTTGACGGTCTCCCGATACCGACTTAGAATCCACGCGGCAGGCGGATCCGCGGAGGAACACGGATCATACTAGCCACGGAAGAACACGAATTGACACGAATTGGGGTAACGATCTGAGCGGGACGAGAGACGTCGGATCCGTGTTCATCCGTGTTTTTCCGTGGCCAGGACCGCTGCGTCTTTCCGTGGCAAAACCCGCCTTGTTTATCGGTGGCTCGTGGCCTCATGTGGCTGAGGAGGTTTCATGTCCGTGTCACGCCGCGGGTTCCTGAGGGGAACGGTTCTTCCGTTATCCGGTACCGTCGTCGCCGCGCGCGGCATGGAGGCGTATCAAGCCGAGGCCACGCAGGAGCGCAGCGGACGCTCGCTCGTGCCGCCGGGTGTTACCGAGATCCGCATCAGCAGCAACGAGAATCCGCTCGGGCCCGGCAAGGCGGTGCTCGACGCGATTCTCGGCAAGTTCCCCGAAGCAGGCCGCTATCCGTTCAACAGCACTCCGAACGACGGCGCCCTGACGGCGGCGATCGCTTCGAAGTTCAAAATCAAGTCGGAGAATATCGTCCTCGGCGGTGGTTCCCAGGAAATCCTGAAGAACGCGGTCCGCGCCTTTACGACCCCCTCGCGTGGGCTGGTCACCGGCGCGCCATCGTTCGAAAACTGTCCGGGCGTGGCGAAGAAGCTTGGTCATCCGATTAAAGAGATCAAAGTCGATTCGATGTTCCGCCTGGATCTCGACCCGATGATCGACGCCGCGAAGGGCGCAGGTCTCGTCTTCTTGAACAATCCGAACAATCCCACCGCGACCGTGCATGGTGCCAAGGTCGTCGCCGATTTTGTCTCGCGCGTGCGGCGGTCATCGCCGGATACGGTCATCCTGATCGACGAGGCGTATCACGACTACGTGACCGATCCGTCGTACCAGAGTGCGATAGCGATGGCGCTGGAAACGCCGAACGTGTTCGTGACGCGGACGTTCTCCAAGGCATACGGAATGGCTGGAATGCGCGTCGGGTATGCGATCGGCCGTGCGGAAACGATGAAGCCGCTCGAAAAGCTGAAGATGCCCTACAACGTCAGTGTGTTCGGCGTCGCCGCTGCGATTGCCGCGCTCGGCGATGGCAAACACATCGAGGTCGAGCGAGAGCGGAACACGAAGGTGCGCGCGTACACGATCAAAGCACTCGACGAATTCGGCTGCAAGGCGGCCGAGTCGCAAGCCAACTTTCTCTTCGTCGATATCGGCCGGCCCGCGAAGGAGTTTCGCGAAGCATGTGCCAAGCAGGGGGTCGTCGTCGGACGCGACTTCCCGCCGTTCGAAAAGACTCACGTTCGCATTTCAATCGGGACGATGGAAGAGATGCAGAAGGCGGCAGCGGTGTTCCGAAGTGTGCTCCGGCCGGTGCCGACATCGACAGGCGCACGAATCGAGGAGGGATCATGGCGCTGACGCGACGCGGATTCGTCCAGGCGGCCGGAATCGGCGCAGCAGGCGCGTTTGCGCACGGGTGGATTGGCGCGCGCGGCCGGGAAAATGCGCTGTGGTCAGCTGTCGAGCCGACACTCCACGCCGTTGAGTCCGGCCTCATCGTCCTTGCCAGTAATGAAAACCCACTCGGTCCAGGCGCCCGAGTGCTCAACGCGGTCAAGGCGGCATTCGGCGACGGTGGGCGCGCGCCAGGGCGCTACTCGAATGCCGGGCGGGATCTCATCGACGCGATTGCGAAAAAGCAGGGGGTGAAACCCGAGAACGTCGTGCTCGGTTGCGGCTCGACGCAGATTCTCCGCTCCGCCACGCATCTCTTCACGGCGAAAGACAAGCCGCTCGTCGGGACGATCCCGACGTACGAAGAATGCGCAGGCTATGCCGAGATGATGGGACATCCGGTTCGACCGGTTGCGCTCGATGCCGACTTCAAGATCGATCTCGGCAAGTTTGCCGAGGCGGCAAAGGGCGCGGGCCTGGTCTTTTTGTGCAATCCCAACAACCCGACGGCGACCTATGTGGGCGCACGCGCGACGCGCGAATACTTTGCCAGAGTAAACCGCGAGTCACCCGACACGACGATTCTCGTCGACGAAGCCTACTTCGACTATGTCACCGATCCGGATCACGACACCCACATTCCGATCGCCGTCGAGAACCCGCGGATCGTTGTCGCGCGGACCTTCTCGAAAGCCTATGGCATGGCCGGCCTGCGTCTGGGCTATGCGATCGGTCATAAGGACACGATCAAGAAGATGGCCGATTGGGATGGCGGCACGGGAACCGGTTCGCTCAACGTGCTCGCCCTGCACGCCGGCCTTGCCGCGATTCAACAGGACGCGTCGTTCACCGCCGATGAACGCGCGCGCAACAAGGCGGTGCGGGATTTCACGATGAACTGGTTTGCGGAACGCGGCATGAAGCCGACCGATTCACAGGCGAACTTCATGTTCGTCCACATTGGCCGGCCGGCGAAGGAATTCCGCGAGGCGTGCCGCAAGAAGGGCATCGCCGTGGCGCGTGATTTCCCGCCGTTCGAGAAGACACACTGCCGGTTGTCGTTCGGGACGATGGAGGAGATGAAGAAGGCGGTGGCAGTGTTTGGAGATGTATTAGGCAAGAAAGCTAACGCGGCGTAGGCCACACCGTGCCCTGATCGAACCTGGTCACCGGCGCGAGCCCCTTGTAAACGAACTTCTGCACTCGACGTCCTTCGTACGTCTCGGTCGTAAAGATGTTTCCCTTCGAATCGGTCGCGATGCTGTGAACGGCGAAGAACTGCCCTGGCTGCCGCCCGCCATCGCCAAAGGTTGTCAGAATCTGTAGCGATTCGCGATCCATCACGTAGATCTTTTCGTTCTTGCCATCCGCGAGGTAGAGATACTTCTGCTGCGGGTCCTTTGAAAACGCGATATCCCACACCGAACCGTCGCCGAGTGTTCGCTTCGCGATGAACTGTTCCTTCACGAACGTGCCGTCTTTCCGAAACACCTGGATGCGATCGTTGGGCCGATCGCACACGTAGACCAGCCCGTCGTTTGACAGCTCGGCGCAGTGGACAGGCGTGCGGAACTGCTGTGCCGGGGCCGCATTTGGATCGTAGGGGCCCAGGTTCGTATCGTCCGGTTTGTTTCCGTACGCGCCCCAGTATCGTTTGAACTTCCCCGAATCGGCATCGATGACGGCGACGCGCTTGTTGCCGTACCCATCGGCGACGAAGGCCTCGTTCTCTTTTGGATCGACGAAGATCTTGGCGACGCGTCCGAAGTTCTCCGTGTCGTTGCTGCCTTTGCTTTGTCCCTGGCGGCCGAACTGCATCAGAAACCGTCCGCTCTTGGTGAACTTCAGGATGTGCGAGTCCTTCGCGTCGTTGCCGCCAATCCAGACGTTGTCCTTGTAGTCGACGAAGATGCCGTGATTCGACGCAGGCCACTCGTAGCCCTGGCCAGGCCCACCCCAATGGCCAACGAGGTTGCCGGCCGGATCGAACTCGAGAACCCACGGAGCCTTTCGGCAGCACGCCGC
>Ga0310904_10000290_pt1 | contig 13430 bp, 9 predicted proteins | sample C48D1metaG_FD_203746 | JGI IMG/M metagenome (GOLD analysis project Ga0310904, IMG submission 203746) | Lab incubated soil microbial communities from West Virginia University Organic Research Farm, Morgantown, WV, United States - C48D1 | ecosystem: Environmental > Terrestrial > Soil >... | reverse complement strand
TGGCTGCCGTCCCGGCCTCATCAATGCATGTATTTAACTGGATTGCAACAATGTGGGGAGGCAGGATAAAGTTTGGAGCTCCAATGCTATTTGGAGTGGGTGGAATCATGTTGTTCTTTGCTTCAGGAGCTGGTGGAGTAGTAAATACAGCACTACCACTGGATTTCATTACTCACGATAGTTACTGGGTTGTGGGTCACTTCCACCTTATACTGATGGGAACCGTCTCACTCACATTCACCGGATTCATATACTATTTGTTCCCATTGATTACAGGTAGAATGTATAATGAAAGGGCAGCACAGGTACACTTTGTGTTGGCTTTTGTCGGTGTAATCTTTGTCTTTATGACTCAGCATTTGCTAGGATTGCATGGTATGCCCAGAAGAGTAGCAGACTATGACGGAACCATACCCGGATGGCTTATAATGAATCAGATTGCAACAATAGGCGCATGGGTGGCTGGCTGGTCTTATGTTATTATGCTGGTTAACTTGATAAAATCTGCAGGAAGAGGCAAAGAAGCAGATGTAAAAGATCCGTTCCAAATTGGAGAAGAATATTATGACTACACACGACGAGAGCCCCATCACTAGAACTAGTTCTAAGAGGATGGCCAAAGGCATCCTCATAGTAGTAATTACCCTAGCTTTTGGCGCTGCCATTATAGTACCTTTCTGGCAGACCATGATTCATCATCCGCCAGTAGCATCAACACTCAAACACGAAGAAGCTCCACCCATAGCTACTGGTACTCAATCTAGTATTGGAACAGTTGATGGAGTTACAAAACAGCAGCAAAAAAGTAGTGCAAACGCAAATGCTACTGCCGGCAATCAGACTTCCACAGCAGCACCGGCTCAAGCACCCACTGCAGCAGGTCCACCTGGAACCCCATTGACAATACTACAAGGATCTTCAGTACAAGGAAGTCCTGACTTTGATCCAGATACACTTACAGTAAAGAAAGGCGACAAGATAACAGTAACTAACAAAGATACTTTGCCACATACTGTTACAAGTGGAACAGGACCAACCGATCCGAATAGCGCAAAACAATTTGATACAAGCATTATAGAACCTGGAGCAACAGCAGACATTGAGACTACCAACATTACTCCCGGAAACTATCCATTCCATTGTGCTATTCATCCATACATGACTGGAAAAGTTGTAGTACAGTAGTCATGAAATTAGAAGTCGGATTCAATCCATAAAAGGCATGATAATAGTCCAGCAATAGTATTATATGAAATGCTCCTGACAAGACTTTCCTTTTCTACATTATCCATATTATTTGCCCTAATCTTTATCGGAGGTTACGTTAGTTCGTCTGGAGTCGGACTGAGCTGTCCTGAATGGCCCTTATGTCCTGCAGGTCTTGTGCCAATGAGAGATTTTATTATCGAATATTTTCATAGAACTGTTGCTGCTACCACCGGCATAATGGTATTTGTAACGATGTTTTTTACTTTAAGATCACAGGAAACTAAAAGAAGTACAAAAATTGCATCAATGATTGCAACAGCATTAGTAGTGGGCCAAATTACTCTGGGGGCGTTTGTAATAGTTGAAAAATTACACGCGGTACTTGTAACTATGCACCTGGGAATGGGATTAATTCTATTTATTATGATACTTACGATAACGCTAGACACACATCAACTTTCAAAAAGCCGGTTGCAAAAGCCACTAAAAGCGTAAGTCGTCATATTCAAATGTGAAAAGTGTCTATTCGTAAAAGTCGTCATATTCAAATGTGAAAAGTGTCTGTAAACGTAAAAGCCGTTATGTGCAAAATGTAAAAGCCGTCATGTGCAAATGCAAAAAGTCTCTGTAAATGCAAAAGCCGGTTCATTTGGACAAAATCGGAGAAAATAAGAATAATCCCTCTTATTTTTGACGTCATTTCTTATGATTCTTTATTGTACCCGCATTCAATAAATAGATCAGGCATTTTTTGAAACTTTCATATTAACAAACAGTTGTAATTCCTATGAAGTCTACACTGATGTTCAATTTTGGGATATCCAACATTTATTTAATTTGAATATATTAGATTTAGTACAAATAAGCAATTACGATTCCAGTACGGGACTTAAAATCAATATTTTCTTCGCGTAAAACATAATACCGATTGACATTAGCACAAGGGATATGTGGAAAGTAATGATGCCAAGAAAGATAGCGTACGGAGCTAATGCTGCAAAGGAATTTCAGTATCCAGAAAATTCTCTCATTATAACTACGACAACTCCGGACATCTATGAAAAATGGTTAACCTATATGGGAATTAAAAAATACGATATATATGACAAGGTAACTCCTGATCCTGCAATAGAGACAATTGAAGAAATCAAGAAAAAGTTTGAAGGCAAAGAAATTTCTTCATATATTGGACTTGGCGGAGGGAGCTCGATGGACGTCTGCAAGTATCTTGGAAAATTGACAGGAATTCCAAAAATTTTGATTCCAACCACTTTTGGAACTGGTGCTGAAATGACGACCTATGCAGTAGTTAGCTTTGATCACAAGAAAAAACTACTACAAGATGAAGCATTTCTGGCAGATGCAGCAATAGTAGATCCTTATTTTCTACCTGGAACACCGTTTAATATTATGAGAAATTCTGCATGTGATGCATTAGCGCAGGCATCTGAAGGATACGATAGCAAATTGGCAAATCCCCTTACAAAATTATTTTGCAAAGAAGCATTTGATATACTTGATGACGCGATAATGAATGACAAGCATGATCTATTACCATACGGTGCAATGCTTTCTGGTATAGGATTTGGGAATTCTTCAACTACTCTCGGACATGCGCTTTCATATGTATTTTCGAATGAGGGCGTTCCTCATGGTTATTCGCTTTCTTCTTGTACAACAGTGGCACATAAATTTAACAAGTCAATTTACTACGAGAGATTCAAACAAGTATGTCAAAAGCTAAAGTTTGAAAAACTAACACTAAAGCAATCTCTTAACGAAGCCGCAGACGTAATCATGCCTGACAGAGGTCACCTTGATAATAACCCAATTGAAGTTACCAAACAAGATATAATAAATTGTCTTGATCAGATAGTCAACAAGAACCCACTGGAGTAATACATATTTCTCTTTATTAATTATGAATGAGGGATGCTGATATGATAAGACCGCCTACTTTTTCTCTTCTCATATTTGGTATCAAAACATACAAACAAATTGTATCGTTAGGTTATCATCAGGAGTCTATTGGTAAATTATTTTTGGCTTGACTGGAATATCAGCTAGCATTTTATTATTGATAATTCTCCTGGAAACTAATTTTAAACCCTTTCACTAGGTTCTTCAAAAGAGCTGGTTTGAGTGTTGTGTTTAGATTCCCGAACTAATACGGTATCAAAATAAGCTTGATTGGGGTCAGATAATAGAACAAGCTACAAGAAAAATACTAGCAAGTCAAAATTGAAATTCTATACAGATGGTTATCTTGAATGGTTAAGAAACCTTTAAATCCAGTTTAGCGAATCCTGAATCTTACATTGACTACGATCAATAAGAGCATGATAATTAATGCTCCTATTAGCGAAGTTTTTACCTATTTTGCAAGGCCCGAACACATGGCAGACCAGTTTCCAGAAAATATGGGATTGAGTGTAATACCTATAGAAGTGAAAAATGGGTTTGGAGTTGGAACCATCTTCAGAATAAGCGGAGATTTTGATGGCAAGAGATTAGAATGGGATTGTGAAACAACAGAATACATTCCTCATCGCAAAATCGTGGCCAAAATGATTGAAGGACCATTTAAAAGCTGGATAATAACCGTGAATTTCGAACCAATTGAAGAAAAGCAAACCAAGACTAGTATAAGAGTTGATTACGATATGCCAATGGGTCCACTTGGAGGATTTATAGACAAAATAAAACTCAAGAAAATAGCAGAACGAGGAGTAGAAAACGGTCTATATAGGGTGAAGGCACTTCTCGAAGGGACAGGCTCAATACCAGTTTACATAACCTTGGATGCATATAGAGAGATACTAAAGGAGAAAGAAAAGGCGAAACTCTCAGTATCAGAAACCATTATCAAGATAATAAAGGATCACCAAGTCGAGAAACTGGCTCAACAATAAATTCAGCTACTAGTTTTCACTCCATTCTTGGATGGACTAAAGTTTTTATTTTTAGAATTTTCTTTACTTTCTATAAATTCAAGTTTAATTTAAATAACACATGCTGAACACACAACTTTTGTGGGTTCGTAGCTCAGCCAGGTAGAGCGTCTGGCTCTTAACCAGTCCATAATGGGGTTAAAATGTCGTGGGTCCGAATCCCACCGAACCCGAACCTCTAGTAGTTCTCTAAATGGACTCGGTAGGAAGAATACAAGAGTTGAACCAATTAGAAGAACAAGAAGCGATAGATGCTAGCCCGTATTTCCTGTTTTCATATTCAATAAGGTCGCCTTACACTAAGGAGACATATTTTAGAAGATTAAGATTATTTTTTGATACCATTTTAGTTGATGGAAACACATTCGAGGACAGATGCAATAACCAATTTATTTTAAATTTTAGATCATCCACACCCCTGATTCTAAACCTCAACTATGCTGACCATATAGTTATTAATCACGGCTAGATAAATTCGAAATATGATACCTGGTAGAGTTTTAGTTGCATTAATTTCGGTTGTTCTGAGTTTAAACTTTCTTCTAATGCCTATTGATGCTTCGACAGAAGAAATGGATAATGCCAAGAACAAAACTAAAGATCTTCTGACTAATATTTTCAATACATTATTTTCGGAAACTGGAGAAAAATTCAGTAATTCAAAATACGGAGTCAACATAACGTTTCCAAAGAACTGGACAGGAATTGAAATGAATATAGTTCCAATGGCACTTGTATCTCCTGGAGGATTTAATTTTACAGAAATGTTTGCTACCATCAGTAACGCTACTGTTGATACAGTTGCTGAAAGTATTGTTTCTAATAATACAGATGGATTAACAGAAGAAAAAAATCAAGAACTTACAGAATCACTTTCAAACAAACTAATGAAAAAATTTGAGAACATGACATCTACGATGGGTATTTTGATTTATGATAAAGAATTTGTTCGACTTGCCGATTTATTCAATCCCAACAGCACAATGCCCGAAGACTCTCTAACGTCCATATTTGAAAACCTTACCCTTGCGTCAGATCCCACTACGGTCTGCGAAAGAAATGCATTGGAGAGAATTACTATCAATGATAACATAAATGCAGAAAAATCAACTCAACAATGCTTGTTCACCAACAGTGAGCTAAAACGGGATAATTTAAATTACTTTATTTTAACTCCCAATGCAATCGTAGGGATCATTTTTTCATCCGATTCAAATAACCAAAATGAAAAGTATTTACGAGAATTTGAAGAATCTCTAACATCACTTTCAATTAATGAATCTCTTCCTATCAATAATCAATCCATACATCATTTTCTTAACGATGACATGAATAATAATACTGATACCTTACTAAATGACACTGCGCAAAATATTCTAAATACTTTTAATGGAAATGAATTATTATCGCAAGGAAAATATGAAGAAGCAATAAGTTTGTATGATTCGAGATTAAGTGTCGATCCCAAAGATGTGGAAGCTTTAAACAACAAGGGAGTAGCACTTCACCATCTTGGCAGATTTGAAGAAGCAATTAGCACCTACGACAAGGCATTAGTGTTGGATCCTAAATATGTAAATGCTTTATTCAGCAAAGGAGCAGCACTTGACACTATTGGTAGGCATGAGGAGGCAATTAGTTGGTATGACAAAGCGTTATCAGTAGATCCTAAAAATGTGGACGCATTAAATGGCAATGGATTAGCACTTTCTCAACTTGGTAGGCATGAGGAGGCAATTAGTTGGTATGATAATACATTAGCAGTAGATCCTAAAAATGTAGATGCATTGACCTCTAAAGGAATAGAGCTTGGCAAGCTCAATAGGACAGAGGATGCATTAAACTGGTTTGACAAAGCATTACAAGTAGATCCTGAATATGTTGTTGCCCTAAATAATAAAGGAATCTCTCTTGCCGTTCTCGGTAAATATGAGGAAGCATTAAACTGGTTTGACAAAGCATTACAAGTAGATGCAAAGGATGTTCGTGCATTAACTCTCAAAGGATCAGTTCTCAATGATCTCGGTAAGAAGACAGAAGCATTAACGTGGATAGATAAAGCGTTAACAATAGATCCAAATAATCAAATGGTAATTGATGCGAAATCACGTGTGCAAGGGTGAATTTTGTAAATTATTTTATTACATGCATAAATGATTTAGTATCTATCATTTCATGACGTGGACGTCATCTAGATTGATAAATGATTTCATGAATAAAAAGCTAAATTAAGAAGTAACAGGACCCGATTACATGGACTGTCCGAATCATACAATATCCGAACTGTATTGGCTTTTATTGCCAAACAATTATGCGTTGGGAAATTATCTCGCCTTTATTACAAGGTCCCATTTCCACCATTAACAATATTAACTCAATAACAGAAATAGATATTACAAATTGGATTTACCATGGAACGATGAAAGATCAAACAAATTCGTTACCAACGTAGGATTGATTACTAGCAATGGTCCTTATGGAGAAGACGTAATGGCATGTGAATGGACGCATCATGTATCCTACAGGCCTGGCTTGATAGCTGTATGCATACGTCCGGGTGATGCAACACACGATAACATTAAACAAACTAAAGAATTTGGAGTCAACCTGTGTAGTTCCGATCAGTCAATAATGTCAAGTATAGCAGGCGGCTATACCGGTGTTAGGTATAACAAAATTAATGCATTAAAAGAGCTAGGATTTGAATTCTACAGAGCTGAGAGCATTGATGTCATTATGGTGAAAGAAGCTTCAGTAAACATTGAATGTAAATTAGTTAGGGAAATTTCTCTTGGTGACCATACCACTTTTATTGGTGAAGTTCTTGAAGCTTCAAATAATCCGGAAAAAGGACCGTTAGCGTATCATGGAGGAAAGTATTTCATTATGAATACAAATGTAGCAAAGCCTACTGATGAAGAGCGTAAGAGGATAAGGAAAATTGTCGAAAAACACAAAAAATATATGATCTGATCCCTCTTATCATAACAAGCGTCATGGTCTCCAAAAGACATTGTTCCTTTATGGGATAAAATAATTCACCCTAGTCATAAGTTACTGATGAAATGGGTAAAGGATAAGAAAATAACTGGAGGTTGTTTGGCCGGTCAACGAGAAGTCGTCTTTATACTCGAAGCAACATCAAATGAACAAGTTGGTGATATTTTATCGGATCTACCTGTGTGGGGATTAATAAAATGGGATGTGTTACCAATCCAATCATTCAAGTCCGCGGATGATAGAGATCGCAAGTTCATAGATAAATTAAGGGCAGCCCCCTAGTCATTAAAATTATCTGTTAATGAGATAAAATAACATACGTATCTGCTGGTGTTGCTGTCCTTGCTGTCGTCACAGGGATTAAATTGCTCAGTTTACTATTTCAAAGATATAATCTCAAAAGAGTTGCTATGATGTGACAAAAACATTTCTGTTTAGTTAAAATTTACCAACTACATTGTACCTATATACAGTACATAAATAATTAATCCAATTTCATATAATTCATCAATCATATGCATTCTCGCATAAGATGGTAGTAACCTGTACGGCTAGTATGAGAACCTATGTAGTTACATTACTCATGACGGTAGTGATAATGGGGCCACTTTCCATAGTGGCCGCTCACGCCGACACACCCCAAATACAATTTATACATGGAGTTGCAAGTGGGGATGTCACTTCAGAAAGTGCAGTTCTGTGGGCACAAACTGACAAGGATAGTCTACTAAACGTTCAAGTGTCTAAACACCCAAACTTTATAAAACTTGATTTCAAAGATAGTGTCCACGCTACTAGTGATTCTGACTTTACCGCCAAGTCCTTGGCTGAAGGATTAAAACCTAATACACTTTACTACTACAGGTTTACTGTAGGGAGTACCATAAGCGAGATTGGGACTTTCAAGACCTCACCCCTAGAGGATAAGAAAGCGTCCGTTCACTTTACCTGGTCAGGTGATACAGACGTTAGTAAAATTAATGGTAATCGTTATTTTGGAGATTGGTTGTCTCTTAATGCAGTAAGGTCTGAAAATCCTGATTTCTTTATTTACTTGGGAGACACCATCTATTCAGACAAGAGGGCTACTGGGCTTATTCCAGAAGCACTGACCCTTGGTGAGTTTAGGCAAATATACAAAGATTCTCGTGACGTGCCAGCGCTTCATGACCTTTTGAAGTCTACTTCCGTGTATCCTGTTTGGGACGATCATGAGGTGCGTAACGATTGGGCTGGACAAACAGTAGACTCCGCATTTTTTCAAATAGGCAAGACTTCATTTAATGAATACATGCCTATAGGACAGCTGCACTCGACATCAGATCCCGATTGTGCAGGCCCAACTCAGTTTAAAGTAAAACATTGGGGTAAAGATGTTGACTTGATTATACTCGATACACGCACTTGCAGGAGTGCAAACGTGCAATCACAGTGTCAGGTTGGCAATCAAGCAGACCTAGTACCCACGTTACCAACATCAATACGAGCCCTCCTGCCAATCCCACCACAACCTCCCGCGGGCTGTCTTGCAGCAATAAACGATCCTGACAGGACAATGTTAGGAGCAGAACAGAAATCACTGTTCAAAGATGCGTTATTAAATTCTAAAGCTAAATTCAAATTCGTGGTCACATCAGTATCCATTCAACAGACGTTCGTTTTACCGTATGATAGTTGGGAGGGATACGCAGCAGAACGCTCAGAAATACTCAACTTCATTAGAGATAACGAAATCAAGAACGTTATATTCCTAACTGCGGACTTACACCTGAACCTTATGAATGACGTCTATATCGATCTATTCACGGATCCAAAACCTATTAGTTACGAAGTAGTGACAGGACCTATTGGGGCGGAGACGGACCAGGCCAGAATCCTAAGAACGAGTGGGCCGCTAGGACCATCTTTTGTTGAGTTAAGAAAACATCTCTTTGATGATGCAGGGGGCGCCGAGTGTCACAATATAGATTCCTACTCTTATGGGAGTGCAAGCTTTAGTAGATTCAGTGGAACAGTAACAATTACTCTTAAAGATCAAAACGGAAACACTATACATGACGAGCTAAATCCCAGTAAAGAATGCACGAAATCATTTGGGCCCTTTGATTTCCCAGGGCCAATGTCACAGGTAAACGCCGGAAATAAAGTGAATGCAAATGCAAATATCGAAAAGCTAAAGGAAGATTGGAAGGATTTGCAAGGTGATAAATCGAAAACGGCTCATGGTTTACTAAATTTGGAAACTGGGTTAAGCGGGTATAACACTGACCCATTCTCACAGAAAAAGGAAAACTGATTGTATAAAATGAATGAAACTCGCAAATCACTCAAGTAAAAATAACTTGAAATTACAATAAAGATTAATAACGACTTGAAAATTAAATCGCTGGCCTAGTAATCCATAAGTATCGCCTAAGGGTAGAATTGATTCTTTTCACACTCCAAATATACAAAACGATTTTCTTGCAATGATTTTAGAAATAGAAAAGGAAGACCTTTACTGATTTTAATGTAGGGCAACACCGCATTAGAAGAATTACAATCTTTATCATTCAAGTTTGGTTAATTTGTCATAACTTCGATTTGCGTTTTAGAATGCCTACATCCTTTGCCAATTCTTCAAATTTGCTTTTTTTCAATTTCAAGTTTGTTACTTTAACATCCTTATTTGAAGTCTAATTTTTCGGCGCCGCAAAAATTGGGATGTCGGGATTGACTTCACAATAATGGATTGGCTTGTTACTATATTAGAAATTAGGTCTAGTACTCTTATCAATCGCTTATTCGACTTGGCAACTACTAAAGGATTAGTCAGAATTATATTTTATTGGATTCACGAATCAAAGATCAATTTGTAAACAATTCAATTTTGTCCGGCTGTAGACCTCAACCGTATAAAACTTTTATACTCCCATATCAGGAAAAATCTAATGCAAATGCCAGCATTGTCTCACAATGCTCCGTTCAGTAAAATTTTGGAAGAGACTTTTTTTAGAAAACCAATTGAAACACTTTTGCACGAATTACTTATTCAGTCTTCAAATACTGTCTCCGAGCCAATATTGAAAATAGTGAATGTAAAATTATCCCATGCAAAGGGATCTGTTAATTACATTTTACCAAACCACTACAAAGAGGTTTTATTGTAGGAATGAAAATAGATCTCCTGCGGCCAGATGATCTACTTAATTTACGAATCGAAACGACCAACTTACGTCTGGAATCCAATGATCTCAACATACCTCCATCCTTGGTAGTAGAAGATCCTCACAAGCCAGCGTATATGTCTGTCATTTTTCCTCCTCAAACCATAGCCGAAGCAGCATATTTTGAAGCTAGTGGTATTGAGCCAGCTGACGTCAATAGCAAGCCGATTGATCCAGGTAAGGGTATCCCTGGCCAACCTAGTCCTCCTCGAATACCTATACTCTACTTATTGGACGACTCATTGGACTTACCTGGCCAACCTAGTCCTCCTCGAATTGCTAATGCCTTGCTAGGGCGGCCTAGTCGACTAGTCTTTCAAGTACCACCTGAAGCGCATATACCGTTTTCTTTACAAGGACTAATAGATTGGTCGAATATGGAGCTCAATCTGAGTCCTATAGCAGGAATAGGCCCAGAGCCGACGGTCGACGAGATTGAAAGTGCACCGGACATCACACCCCCTTCACCCCTTGATACTGCCATAGAGATGCCATATGGGTTGACAGTCTCGCCTAATCGAGATGTGACATTTGAACAGCGTCTAATTCCGTTTACTTCTCAAGGGCGAACTGAGCTGTGGCATACAAGATTGGTTACCAAAACTGATACTGGTACTTCAGAGATATCGTTAGAAAAACCAGCCTATCTAAGAGCTATCTGGTCACCGGACTATAAACCTGACAAGGTACCTGGTACTGCAGAAAAAAACCAATACCTTTCGCGCACTGCAATGTCGGCCAATGATCGTTATCAAATAGTGGTTCTTACCTCGGCCTTTCATGGCTATGAGGTGGACTTGGAATTACCCTTCTTTCTCGCCGCAAACACCCTTGAAGCCGCAAACACCCTTGAAGCCGCAAACACCCTTGAAGCCGCAAACACCCTTGAAGCCGCAAACACCCTTGAAGCCGCAAACACCCTTGAAGCCGCAAACACCCTTGAAGCCGCAAACACCCTTGAAGCCGCAAACACCCTTGAAGCCGCAAACACCCTTGACTCTACGAAGGACCTGGTATTCACCAAGCTTCCCAAGTTCAAAATAACTGTCCCTTATATTCCACAACCCTTTGTGGCGGAACAATTTATTCTCTCGCCGTTGGGTGGATGGTTGCATTCGCGAGGACACTGGACCCCACCACGCGTATCCCCTAAAATTGTACATCCCAAACCCAGCGTAGAAGACCTTCTTGAAGTACTCAGAGTTAAAAACCCACAGAAAATTGTAGACTCGCCCTCGCCGGTCTTAATCGATGAGGCTAGCGTTCCTGCTACTGGTATCAAATCACTTGACCTATCCGAATGGGTGCATATCGCCACCGAGGGACGAGATCATTATGTGCGCATAGTGTATGAAGGTGAGTTGTGGCCCTTCCGTCACAGAGCTTCCTTGATCAAAGTGACAGAACGTAAATTCAAAGAGAACGGGGGAATAGTCGCTGCGTACCTGATACAGCATATGTTTATCGTTGTGCGTGAACCTGAAAAACAATTTAATGACAGAAGTAGTCCACTCAAGCGTGTTCGACTAACTACTTTAGTCACGCCTGAGATAGCTGAGCCCGAACCACTTAAAGGGACGGATCGATCTTTTTGGATTAAAGTCAAGAAGGACAGCTCTTCTGAAACATACTTCGATTTTCACGCAGTTGCCACTGACATATCAGGGAACTTGTCAAATTTCACTCTTCCACTCATATTCGTATCACTAAGTGACCTTCCAGATTCGAACCCGGACGCAACTAAGATTGTAGCTCAGGAATATAACAAGATAGAAGCTGTTGATTTCAAAAGCGCTAGATTCTATGGGCAAAAAGTGACATTCGCTGAACCAAACACATCTCCAACTAAGAGTAGTATGAACACCCAACTTGTCACACAATTATTGAACTTTGTCGTCGACCATACGGGTAAATCACCACAATTGCGCAAGGCAGAAGTTAAAATTCCTCAAATCCAAGAACTCTTGGGCACAGAAGCTCTGACTACTATAAGATACTCCAACGACTATGTCAAAAAAGGCTTGGACTTGTCAAGGGGGATATTTGCGGAAATTGTAAAAGAAGATCCCTCCAGTTTGAAGCCCGACGATCCGTTCTCTCTAATGGTTCCAGACAAACTAAAAATGACATTTAGTTCTGATAAGGCTGGAGGCATTGCTACACCAAACATGGGAATTTCAATTATTTCAAGCGAGTTGGGACCCCTTGCAGGAAAAATCGAGGATGCCATCAATAATAAATTCGATCCAGCTGAATTTTTCGCAGGAGTCACAGCTCAGCTTTTTGGTACTTTCAATCTCTTCGAATTAATACGCAGTGATTCGACCAGAATCGACAAGAATGCACCGAAGTTGACCACGTATGAGGACCATAGTGGAAAAAAGCAGTTAATCACTGAACTCAACTGGGAGCCGGACATTGTAGATCATTTAGAACTCGACGGTATTGCCGCTTTCAATAAAAAAGATGAAACACCCAAACTCAGTATTCACAGCACCATAACAAAACCTGTGAGTGGGACCCTTAAGGACGTCAATTACAATTTTACTGGCAGACTAGATCATTTCCAGGTAAGCGTGCTCAGATCAGTCAACATTAATTTTACTGAGTTTAGCTTTTTATCGAACAGCGAAAACAAGACTGACGTGAAAGTAATGCTTAATGAAAAGACGCCATTGGAGTTCGGTGGAGATCTACAATTCGTGGAGGATATTCGCAGTGCAATTCCTCCCGGACTGTTCGGTGAAGGGGCATCACTTGACCTGATATATGATCCACCTGGAATTCGAGCGGGTTTCACAACCTCATTGCCTCCTGTTACGGTAGGCGTTTTCAATCTCAGGGATGTTTGTTTAGGGGCATCACTCACGCTGCCATTCATTGACGGAAAGCCTGTCTTAAACTTCAACGTTTCAGAACGGGCCCATCCATTTCTGCTGACTGTCAGCCTATTTGGCGGTGGTGGTTTTTTTGCTCTGCAACTAGATACTGCTGGTATAAAGGAGCTTCAAGCAGCCTTGGAATTTGGAGCAGCCGCAGCTCTTGATATTGGTGTAGCCAGTGG
>Ga0310904_10000282_pt1 | contig 13500 bp, 16 predicted proteins | sample C48D1metaG_FD_203746 | JGI IMG/M metagenome (GOLD analysis project Ga0310904, IMG submission 203746) | Lab incubated soil microbial communities from West Virginia University Organic Research Farm, Morgantown, WV, United States - C48D1 | ecosystem: Environmental > Terrestrial > Soil >... | reverse complement strand
AAGACGAATCCGTTCCTCATCGTGCTGGGCCGCATTGGCGTCCACAGCCCGAAAGACGAGACGGCGTTGGGAAGCAACGTGGAGAACATTCTCCGTGGCGCTCCGTGCGATGTCCTCCTCTCCACGCGCCTCGAGGTGCCGACAATCGACGTGCGCGCCGAAGAGACCATCCGATGGACACCTGAGGCCGAAGCGCGCATGAAGAACGTGCCCGAGCAAGTCAAGGGCATCGCCCGCACCGGCGTGCTTCGCCTGGCGCTCGAGAAGGGTCACTCGGTCATCACCAATGCCGTGATCGACGAGGCGATGGACCGGTTCATGCCGAAGAGCGCGTCGGCCGCCACCAAGGCGCTGGCCGAAGCGGTCGCGCTCGAGCGGGCCAAGTCCGGCCCGGTGTCGATGTGCAGATCGTGCGGCGTCGCCGCCACGCAGAGCGGCGCCGTCAAGTGCACCGTTTGCGGCGCCACCGACTTCGAGGTGATCTCGCAGGAGATGATCGAGAAGATTGCGGCGGCCGAAGGCGGTCTCGAAGAGGAGACCACCTACGACGGGCGCAAGCTGCGCTGGTCAGAGGACGCGAGGAAAGGCCTCTGGACCATGAAGAACGCCTATATGCGGCGACGCGTGAAGGCGCGTGTCGAAAAGCGCGCCCGCATGACGAAGCTCGACACGATCACGCTCGACTTCGCCCGGCAGGTGATCGAGGAAGAAACCGGGACGCCGCTGGATATCAAGACGCCGTCTCTCGTCTCGACGGCAGCCGGGGACGCAGCCGAAGCCAGGAACAACAGCGGCGAGGCGAAGCTCATTGCCCGCGACGACAAGAAGAACCCGTTGATCTCGACCTTCGAGTACTCCGCCGAAGCCGCGCAGCGGATTCTCCGGGTCCCGGCCGGGTTCATGCGCAACAAGACACAGGAGAGGGTCGAGGTGCTGGCGCGTGAGCGGAGCTTGCACGCGATCGATCTTGCTGTCGTCGAGGAAGGCATCGAGATCGGGAAGAAGATCATGGCCGAGGTGATCGCCGCGTACCCTGGCGCGACCGGGGCCAGGCCTGGAGCGCCGGCGGAGGCGCATCCTGCGGGCCACGGTCCTTCGCACGAGCACAAGGTTGCGGAAGCTCAGACCAAGAACATCGCGGACGCCCAAAGCAAAGCGCAAGTGGTTCCGTCGGTCGGCAGCGGCTACCTCAACGAGGTCAGCTCGCACACCGTACCGAGTAAGCCCGGCGACAATCGCGAGCACTGATCCGGCCCGCGGAGCGGGCCAAAAAGACGCTGCCCTCGCGAAGCGGAGCCGACACGTGTTTTGTGGGCGATTTGAAGCGGAGCTTCGCTAGATGTCGTCGTACCGCTTCTGCCGCACGGACGACGTGTCGCTGCTTGTCGACGCGCTGAATCACAGCTGGTCGCCGCACTTTCCCGGCGAGCCGGCGATGACGCCGGAGACGTTCAAGCGATCGATCCGCGATCTCCAGGTCTGGTGCAGCAGCTGCATGGTGGCCTTTGCGGGGGCCGATCCGATTGCGGTGCTGATCGGCGCGAAACGAACTTCAGGCACGCTCATCCACAAAATCGCCGTCCATCCCGATCACCTGCGGCAGGGCCATGGACGTCACCTGCTCACCTCGCTCAGCTCGAAGCTCTCGATTCTCGGCCCGCCGAGAATGTTCGCAGAGGTTCCCGAAAATAACGCGCCGACCCGCGAGTTGTTCGCCGCATGCGGATACGTCCAGGAAGCGGTCCTGACGGACTACGTTTTCGATTGCCCTGTTCCTGGCCAGCGAGTTGAGGGTTTTGTCATTCCTGTTACGGTCGATGATCTCGCCGCGAACGATCTGCTTCCGGGAGCCGATCAACCAATGTGTTGGGAGCGATCGGTCGAGACCCTCACGGCCCGGAAGGACGAAACTGAAGGGCTCGCTGTCGCGTCGGATGAACGCATTGAAGCCTTCGTTCTTCGCTTGAAGGACGGAGAGATTCTGTCGATGCGCTCTTTCGTCGAGGACGATGGCGCCCGCCTGAAGCAGCTGCTCTCTCAACTCAGCGCGCCGGGCCCGTTCCGGATCCAGAGAGTCCACCGGGCGGAATTCTCGAATGGACTCATGGATGTGCTGGGTTTCCGCCCGGCCGGCGTTCATGTACTCTACGCGGCGAAGGCGCGGTCCGCCTAAGGAGAGATCTGCCTATGAACGGGCAGCGTCAGATCGCGTTGCTGTTGCTCCTCCCGGCGCTGATGATATCGTTGGCGCCCACTGTGGGCGCACAACGTCCAACCTCTCCACTACCGCCCGGCAATCGCATCGTTGTGCAGGATGGTGATGTCGTTGTCGTCGAGAACGACGCGCGCATCAGAATCGTGCGCCGGCGCGAGGCGAACGTGCGGGTTGTGTTCAACGCGGCGGAGCGCTCGCTCCTGCTCCTCATGGATTATGCGATGCCTGCGCGAGCAGCCGACGGCCGTGTCGATTACCTTCATTACTTCAGCGATGTCGGAGGCGCCTGGCCGTTCGGGGCGCGATGGGAAGGCGTCGCGACGATCGAGGAGTACTCGATGGTCGCGCTGGGCACCGGAGGTTTGGGCATTGCCACGCCGCAAGGTCTGGTGCAATTGCTCTTAAAGCAGCAGGAGTTCCGCGATGCCAATGCCGTCGCTGTCCTCTCATACATGGGCGGTGGAAGTAGCGGCGGCGACGACCTGCCCTTCGATGAGGCGGAGCGCTGGTACACGGCGGAACTGAGGCGCGGCGACGGCGTCATGCGATCGCCATTGGGCGTCACCAGCGGCGTCTCGACGAGTCTCCGAATGGGCATTGGCAGCGATCCGAGCGGCGCCGTACGCGTGGGTGGCAACGTGCGGCCGCCGGTGAAGCTCGTCGACGTGCCGCCGGTGCGGCCCGAAATGGCCGTGCGTGCGAACATCCGCGGCATCGTCATCGTGGAAGTGACCATCGACGTCGACGGCACGGTGAAGGACGCGCGTGTGCTGCGCAGCATACCGATGCTCGACGCCGCCGCGCTCGAAGCCGTACGGCAGTGGCGCTATGAGCCAACGACGATCGACGGCAAACCCGTACCGGTCATCATGACCGTCACCGTGGCATTTGAGCGCTAAAAGGGAGACCGACTCATGGCCCACGCCAAGCCGCTTCTGGCCGTCCTGACCCTGTGCGTCGCCCTCACTATTGCAGTCGTTGCTTCGCAAGCGCCGCAGGCACGAACCGACTGGCGCTACTACGGCGGCAACAAGGGGTTCACCCGGTACTCCGCCCTCGATCAGATCAATCGCGAGAACGTCAAGACTCTCCGCATTGCCTGGCGGCGTCCTGCCGTGAACGACAAGATGATCGCGGCGTTCCCCGATACGCGACCGAATGCGTACTTGCGCGCGACGCCGATCATGATCGACGGCGTCCTCTACACACAGGATGCCCACGGCCTCGTGATCGCGCTTGACGGCGAAACGGGGCGAACGATCTGGGAGCAGCCCTTCGGTGCCGCTCGAGAAGATGCCAGTGGCGCCTCGACGCGCGGGGTTGACTACTGGCGTGGCGGCGCCGGCAATCGCATCTTCGCGATTCGCGGCGAATACCTGTACGCCCTCGATGCGGCAACCGGCGTGCCGGTGCAGACGTTCGGAACGCAGGGACGTCTTCTCCTGCGTTTCGGCGATCGCCAGCCGCTGGCCGGACGCTTCAACGACAGCACCGGACCGCTCGTGCTCGGCAACGTCGTCGTCGTGACCGGAAACACCGGCGGCGCCGGTGACGGCGGCAACCGGAAGGAAGCGGCGCCCGAGGACGTCCGAGGCTTCGACGCTGAAACCGGCAGGCTCCTGTGGACGTTTCATGTAGTGCCGCAGCCAGGCGAGTTCGGCAACGACACGTGGGGCAACGGCTCGTGGAAAATCGCCGGCGACCTCGGCGCGTGGAATCCGATGACGGCCGATGAAGAGCTCGGTTACGTCTACGTCCCCTTGACGTCTCCGACGGCCGCGTGGTACGGCGGTTGGCGGCCGGGCGACAACCTGTTCGCGAATTCGCTGGTGGCACTCGACGTCAAGACGGGCAAGCGCGTGTGGCACTTCCAGACGGTCCATCACGATCTATGGGACTGGGACAACATCGGCCCGCCGATGCTCGGCGAGATCACCGTGGATGGAAAACGCATCCGCGCGGTGATGCAGGCGAACAAGGCGGCCTTTCTATACGTGCTCGATCGAACGAACGGCCGTCCAGTGTGGCCGATCGAAGAGCGGCCCGTGCCACAGTCGACGGTGCCGGGTGAACATTCGTCGCCCACGCAGCCGTTTCCGACAAAGCCACCGGCCTTCGATCTTCAAGGCATCAGCGACAACGATCTGATCGACTACACACCGGCGCTGAAGCAGCGCGCGCGAACCATTGCGAATCAATACGTGATGGGGCCGGTCTTCTCGCCACCCTCGGTCCCCAGCGATCAGACCGGCGGCAAGAAAGGCACGCTCGTGCAGCCTGGCGCCTGGGGATCGGCCAACTGGAACACCGGCGCCTTCGATCCGGACACCGGCTACTACTACGCCATCTCGCAAACACTGGGCCCGGCAAATCGAACGGCGCGGAAGCAGACGGGAGATCCGCGCTCCACGATGGAGTACGCCGACTTCGAGCCGGTTCTTGGACCGACCGATCAACCAGCGTCCCAGTCGCCGCCGTCGACGGTCGACGCCATCAGCATCGACGGCCTGCCGATTATCAAAGGTCCCTACGGTCGAATCACGGCGATCGATCTCAATCGCGGCGTCCATGTCTGGACGCGGCCCAACGGCGACGGGCCACGATTTCATCCGCTGTTGAAGGATCTCAACCTGCCGCCGCTCGGCTATCCGAACCGACCTGCGCCGCTCCTCACGAAGACGATGCTGTTTCTCGGTGAAGGCAGCGACGCCATCAGCGGAACCGCAGGAGCCGATTGGACGTGGGGCACGAAGTTCCGCGCCTATGACAAGGCGACTGGCAGCGTGATCTGGGAGATGGATTTACCGTCCGGAACGACCGCCGGACCGATGACCTACGCGGTCAATGGCAAGCAGTACATCGTGGTGGCCGTCGGGGCGCGAAATCATCCATCCGAGTACGTCGCGCTGTCGCTGCCCTGACTATTCTTTATACAGTGCCGCGCCGGCAAGGCTCGACGCGAGAGCGGATAAGAGGTACAGCGCCGAGCTCTTCACGTACGACTCGAGCGTGTGCAGGCCAATGGCCATCAAGATCAGCACCGCGATCGCGAATGATGACCACAGCAAGACGCCACTGATGATCGCGGTTCTCGGACCCGGGCCAAACCGAGGTCGGACCGCCGCGTAGGTGAAGACAAGCAGGAACCCCCAAATGAAGTCAGCAGCGGCGAAGACCCAGATCCAGGACTGTGCCGCCGACTCACCCACATTAAGGCGCGCCAGCATCGCGGCAAACTCGGCCGCCATCAGATACGAAGTGATGACGAAATCGAATGCGTTCGCGACAAGACCGGCAACGAACCCGCCCAGGAGTACTCGTTGTACGTTAATCCCAGACATCCTATCGCGCACGATCTTCGAGCTTGGCGATGATCGCGGCGACCAGCGTCGCGGCGTTTTCACTGGCCATCGTGATGAACTGCTGGTAGCTGGTCTCAGCTTGCCCGTCGGCGCGGTCTGTGATGCTCCTGACCACGAGACACGACACGCCGAACTGGCGGCACGCCTGGACGACGGCGGCTCCTTCCATTTCGACGGCGGTGGCACCAAGAGTGTCGCGGAGCATTCGCTGATGAGCGGCGTCCGCCAGGAATACATCACCCGTCACAATCACGCCTTCGACGATCCGTGGCTTCCGGTCCTCGCCACCAGGCATCCGAACCGGCGGCAACGACAAGCCTTGCACTGATTGTCTCGCCGCCGTCAGCAGAGCCACGGGCGCTGGAACCAGGAGGGGATCGAGATCGCCGGTCAACGGGTTTCGCATCCCACGCCGCCGGATGCCGTCTGACGTCTGAAGTCCTACATCGTGCTGTGCGATGGTGCTACCGATCACGACATCCCCGGGGTACAAACTTGGATCGATGGCTCCCGCCGTTCCTGAAAAAAGGATGGCTGACGGATTGAACTCGCGGATCAGGAGCGTGGTGACGATGGCGGCACTGACCTTGCCGATACCCGAGCGGCCAACGACGACCCTTCGACCATTCAGGTTGCCGACGCGGAACACGTACCCGCGAACGGCAACTTCACGGCTGTCCTGGAGTTGCCGTTCGATTGGAGCGATCTCTGTGGCGATGCCCAGAACGCCCACGACGGACTGCGCGAGCGCCACCGTCGGAAAGACAAGCAGCAGAATCGCGAGCGTGATTGTGCGAATCCCAGAGTGATCACTCATGTGGCACCCCTCATTCGATCGGAGCCGCGTGCACCAGCGACGACCCGGCAGATGTTACACCTGCCTATAAAAACGTGTAGGCTATTCGCCTCAGCATGAAGGGCTACCACGACATCGTCGGCGACGGAGGGTCCAGGATCCTCGAGCAGGTCGCCGAAAAGCAGACCCGCATCACCGATGGGCTCGCCGGCGTGCGACATCTCGTGGCCGTGGGCTCCGGCAAAGGCGGCGTCGGCAAGAGCACGTTGACGCTGCATCTCGCGGGCGCGCTGCGCGCGCGGGGGCTTCGGATTGCGATCCTCGACGCCGACTTCAACGGCCCCTCGCAGGCGCGCATGGCCGGTGTCCAGGACGCAGTAGTGGTTCCGGGCAGCCACAAAATGGCGCTCCCGCGGAGCGTCAACGGGATCTCGGTTTTCTCGATGGGCTCGCTGATCCCGGAGTCGAAAGCACTCGAGTTCGAGAGCACGGCGCATGGCGATTCGCACACCTGGCGCGCCACGAAGGAGTTCGCCCTCCTTGGCGAAATCCTCGGATCCTGCGAGTGGGGCGAGCTCGATCTCTTGTTGTTCGATCTGCCGCCAGGCGCCGATCGAACCGTGCAGTACGCCGATTTTCTCGGGCCGCGGACCTCGTTCGTGCTCGTCACGATCCCTTCGGAGGTGTCACGGGGCGTCGTCGCGCGATCGGTGGCGGCGCTGTCGAAGGGGCCCAATCGCGTGCTCGGTTACGTCGAGAACATGAGCGGCTACTACTGTCGCGACTGCGACGCGATCAAGCCGCTCTTCGCTGCATCGGAATCGTCGCGCCTTGACATCCCCTGCCTCGGGACCGTCCCTTTCGATCCCGAGCTGGCGCGGCACTGCGATACCGGCATCCCTCTCGCGAACTTGCCCGAAACACCTGTTGCTCGCGCGCTGGATCACGTGGCGCAGCAACTACTGGACAGCCTCGAATCAACGTCCGCCTCCGCTCCTGCGCCGCAGGAGCTACGGCGGGACAGGGAGCCTTCTCGATGAAGTTTCTGTGCGTCCCTTGCGACAGCCCGATGAAGTTGCAGACCGTGGTTCCTCCCGACCGCGGATCGCTCTCGGTCGTTTACTCGTGTCCTGAGTGCGGCTACGAGATCGCGATGCTGACCAACGCGTACGAAACACAAGTGGTCCAGTCGCTCGGCGTGCGGATCGGCCCGGCGACCGATGGCGCGGCGGCCACGGCGTCGGGTGGCAAGTGTCCGTTTCCCGGAATGGTCCCGTCCAGTGAGGGCACAGGCGAGCATCGCGCCGACGAACCGGCGCCCGTGCGCTGGACCGCCGCCGCGGAAGCCAGGCTCACAAACATTCCCGAGTTCGTCCGCCCCATGGCAAAGACCGGCATCGAGAAATTCGCCCGCGACCGGGGCGCACTCGAAGTCGACGAGAAGATCCTCGACGCGGCCAAAGACTTCTTCGGCATGTGAGTCGTCGCCCATGAACATGCCGCAAATGGACGCGAGTACCTTCGCGCGGCCGTACGTCGTCTCGTGGAACCTCACCTACCGCTGCAACCTCGCCTGCGAGCATTGCTATCTCGACGCCGGCGGCACGCCTCAGGTCGGCACGGAGAACTTTGCCGATCGCAGCGAGCTCGGCACCGAGGAATGCTTCAGGGTCATCGACGAAATTGCTGCGTTCGCGCCCGAGTGCATCACGATCCTGACCGGCGGCGAGCCGCTCTTGCGACGCGACATCCTCGAGATCGTCAAGCGCGCGTCGGAGCGTGGACTGTGGGTCGTCGTCGGCACCAACGGCGTGAGGATCACCGAGAACGTGGCGACGCGCCTCAAAGAAGCCGGAGCGCGGGGCCTCTCGCTCTCGCTCGATGCGCTCGATCCCGATCGCCACGACGGCTTCAGGAAAGTGCGCGGGGCCTGGCGAAACACCGTAGAGGGGGCGGCGATCCTCAACAGGACCGGGCTCCCCTTCATCGTGCAGACGACCGCCGGATCGCATAATCTCGGCGAGCTCGACGCGATCGCCGACTTCGCGTACGAGCGCCTGGCAGCCAAGGTCTGGAACCTCTACTTCCTGGTGCCCACAGGACGCGGGCAGTTCGTGTCGGACATCACCCCGGCGCAGTACGACGAGGTTCTCGCATCGCTCTACCGGATCCAGGGAAAGTACAACCGCCGGATGCTCGTGAACGCCAAGTGCGCTCCGCACTACATCAAGACGGTTCTCGAGAATGGCGGCTCCCAGATCAGGACCTACTCCGGAGGCGCCGGCGGGTGCCCGGCGGGCACGCACTACATGGGGATACGGCCCAACGGCGACGTGACGCCTTGCCCATACCTCCCGGTCTTCGCGGGATCCCTTCGCAACGCGAGTCTCGCGGACCTCTGGACGTCCTCGGAGTTATTCACCGGCATCCGCCAACGCACCTCGCTCGGCGGTCGCTGCGGCGAGTGTGAGATGAACGGCCACTGCGGCGGTTGCCGCGCGCGAGCCTTCGGGATGACGGGGGATCTGATGTCCGAGGATCCGCTCTGCACGCACACGCCAGGGACATTCGCCGGGGCCCCGCTTCTCGCCATCAGCGGACGCGCGTCCGTCGCGGGGACGATCGGGACGACAACGATCGAATACGGCGCCGAACCGCCGAAGACCGTCGTCTGGGACGATGATGCCGCCGAGCGCATGAAGAAGATCCCCGCGTTCGTCCGGGGCATGGTCGTCGGAGCCGTCGAAGAATCCTGCCGCAAGGCCGGCCTCGACCGCGTGACCATCGAAGAGCTCGAGCGCATCCGTGCGCGGATGCCCACCCCAAAAATGTTCAGCTAGCAGAGGCTCAACAGCACGGGCCTGTTTGGCTTTAGGTTTGCTTCGATCCGGTTGAGGAGAACTGTACGATGGATCTCACTACCGGAATCTGGGTAGGCACAGCGCTCTTTTTGATCGTGCTGGTGCCGTACCTCATCTGGGAAATCAAAAAGGGCAAGGCGCGCGGTCACACGTGGTTCACTCGGAACAAAGAGCGCGGCCACAGCGATATCGGACAGGATATCGGCGGCGTTCCAATTACGAAACCGGGCGTAGACGAGGCGCAGGGCGCGCGGCGCTAATCAGGGCGTCGCCTTCATTTGACTGGCGGATAGCGACGCTTCATGTCCGCTATCGATCTGTCTACCAAGGTCTCCAGGACTTTCACATCGACGTTGGCCAGGCGCCTGAAGTAGACACATACCTTCCCGGTCCTGTGCTCTCCAAGCTTGGCCAACAAGGCGTCACGACCTTCGAAGCTCTCTGCGATGTAAACAACAAACTCACGTCCCCGAACGGCAAACCCAGCGAGAGCGGAATCGCCTTCGTGACCACTGGCGTACTTGTAGTGGTAGCTCCCGAACCCGACGATGCTTGGCCCCCACATCCTTGGTCCTTGCCTGGTAACCCTTCGCATGAGAGCAGCTAGAGTCCGGGCGTCATTCCGCTGCTCCTCGTTCGCAATGGCAGCGATATGACTTGCGGCGCTGACTTTCGTGGGTTTGGTCTTGGTTACCGACGTGCGCCTCTTAACGGTCGCGATCATTTCACGTAGTCTGTTGAGGTCGGGCCAGTTCCACTGACTTGAACAATGACTTCCTCGGGCCCTGACATCTCGAAGTGGACACTTTTCCCCGGCTCCATGAAGAAAGTACCAGCGCCGGCCTTGATCGCGTGATCCTTATCGACGACGGTGCCGTGTCCGAGATACAAGGTACCACTGAGAACGGTTACCTGCCGATCGTCCGAATGCGAGTGCGGCGGAAAGACCGTATTCGGCGGAAGTCTGACTCGACGCACGTATGGACCCGCCTTGAATTGATCGCCCAGCAAAGGCGCTGATCGTTGTCCGGAACCGGTCGGACTCTCCGCCCATTTGAGGTCGCTCGGTACGACGACAATTTGGCGATGCAGTTCGCCTGTCTGGCCGTTGCCAGACAGACCGGTAGTCACTAGCAATACGGTTACTAAAGCGACCCGTTGTAGCATCATCTTCAACTCCGAATGATGTTATTCAGGCAGATGAGCCCGGAGGAAGGAACGTATCTGGCGCACCGCGAGGGGAATCCGTTCCCTGGGCTCCTTCCACGGGAACATGCTCACTTCGCCCTTCGGCGCGAGCATCGCGGCCTCCATCGCGACAGCGTACGGATGCGCCGGAATGTCGTCCGGCAGGATCAGCACCGGCGTCTGGCAGGTGCGCACGAAGTCACGTGTGACGGTGAAGACGAAGTCGGCGTTGGTGCGGTACATCCGGGTCAGAAACTTCTCGACCATCGCGATCGTGATCTCGGGCCGGCGCTTTACCAATTCGGGCCCCCAGCCGGTCATGTTGTTGTCGTAGAAGAGGGTCGGCATCTCCGGCCGAAACCCGCTCGGCTGTGCCATGACGGCTGCGACAATACGATTCGGCGCCCTCCGCAGCAGGTTCCAGATGAAGGGGCCGCCAATGCAGAAACCCATCACCATGAACTTCTCGATGCCGAGGTGATCCATCAGACCGAGATGATCATCGGTATAGGCGTCCCACGGCCGGTCGATCTCGAGCGGGCCGGAGGACTGGCCGCTGTTGGCATTGCGCAAATCTGACGCGATGCAGCGGTACTCGCCCTTGAACTCCAGGATCGGGTTAAAGGGATTGGCCAGGCCGGCGATCGTCGAGTTCAGTCCCCCGCCGGCGATGAGCAACAACGGGAAGCCGGAGCCGGCCTCCTCATAATGGATGCGAACGGGGCCTCTTTCGTAGAAGGACATGGCAGCTCCTCCCTGCCCAGTCTGCTGCGTCAGCACGCGCGGCGCTGCGGCCATCACCGTCGCCGCGGCGCCCGCTTTCACGATCTTGCGTCTGATCGGGTCCATCATCGGCGTCCTCCCTCTGCATTCCGATCACTCGCAGGTACAACGAGGCCGGGATGATAGCACTCGCCGAGGTGAAACCGAGAAGGCCGGACGTGGCCGGCTAGAGGGACGCGGTTCGGGTGTTACCGAACCGCGTCGAATGAGAAGGATTGCAGGCGAGACTATCGGAACGGATCCGGTGCGCTCTGCTCCTTGCTGGTCGTGTCGAACCAGGTTTGGAATTCCTCGGCGGTCTGCACGGTCACAAACCCGCGCATGCGTGCGTGACCTAAACCACAGAGCTGAGCGCAGGCAATTTCGTACTGGAACTCGGAGTTCCCGGTCTTGGTGCGCATCTCGGCCGTCGTGACGTTCGGAATAAACCAAATCGGGATCGTCAGGCCGGGAATGGCGTCCTGCTTCACGCGAAACTCGGGCACACCGAAGCTGTGAATGACGTCCTTGCTCCTGAGCTTGACGATGATCGGCTTGTTGACGGGCAGATACATCTGATTGACCGTCGTGATGTCGTCAACTCCGACAGGGTCGGAGCGATCGAGTCCCAACGGATTCGACTGGAGGTCGATCAGCTTGATGTCCGTCCGGCCAAACTTTCCGTCGGGCCCGGCATAGTGGATGTTCCAGGCGAACTGCTCGCCGGTGACTTGAACGACCACCGCCTCGCCCTCCGGCGGTATGTCGCCGATGCGCGCGGCCCACAGCGGGATGGCGAATCCGATCAGCAGGACCGCTTCGATCACCGCGACGGCTATCTCCGAGTATTTCGACGTGTTCGATGTGACGCCTGTATAGTCCGCCACTGGATTCCGCGATTTCCGGAACCGAACGATCACGTAGAGGAAGAACCCTCCCCAGCCCACGAACAGGATGAGCATGAAGATGTGAATCCAGCCGATCAGATTGTCGATCTGACCGCCGTGAGTCGCGGCGAGCGGAGGCATTCCCAGCCACTCAGTCATGATCTCGATGCTCCTCCCTGGAGCTCCGACCATTCATTCTCGAGGTCGATGTCCGCGATGCGCTTCGCGCGATTGCGGAGATAGAGAAAGAAAGCGAAGAACCCACCCTGCACCGCAAGCGTTAGTCCCAGGAGCACCAGGATGCCGAGCCTGGTCCCTTCGATCATCGAGGTTTCCTCTGCTCCGAAGCAGACCGGGCAAGCGAAGGCGTTCGAGCTGCTCGCGATCAACATGACCACTACCGCGATCAAGATCTTCATAGCGTCCTCGTCTTGCGCAGGAACCACGAGTCGTAGACCATCAGGCCAACCGACACGCCGAAAGCCGCGACCGCCGCGACCAGGCTTCCGGCCCCGTTCCCATCCCGATACTGGCCCAGGCACCACACGCCGAACAGCACCGCGAGTGCCGCGGAAAAAAGAATCAGCAGCGCGTGGAACCACCTGAGATTCATTTGTGCTCGGCACCCGTATGGGGCTGGTCGACGACGACTTCAGGTATCCAGAAGCCATCGCTGTGGGTGAGGACGGGCAACGCCAGTAGCACGAAGAAGAAGGCCACGGTCAGCGCGAGCACCGCCAGGATCAGCTTCTTCTCGGAGACCAGGTGCATGAAGTAACCCGCGACCAATGATCCCTTGACGATCGCGACAAACAGCGCCACGGTCACGGCAATCGGCACGGACAGGTGGAAGCGCGAGATCGCCACGGTGACGACGGTCAGGATCATCAGCGCGACGAAGACGGTGATGTAGACCTTGACGTGCCGGTCGATGTCAGCCGGATCGTGACCGGCGTGGTCTGCGTGGTCGCTCGTCGCTCCGTGGTCGCTCGACATGGATGCCCCTACAGAAGATACAGCGTTGGAAACAGGAAGATCCAAACGAGATCGACGAAGTGCCAGAACAGGCCCGAGTGCTCGACCCGGTTCGTGAACCACACCGGGTTCGTCTGATAAAGCTTCGAGCCGGGGCCCCAGAAATACGCGTTCACCACCATCCCGCCGAACACGTGGAGCATGTGGAGCCCGGTCAGCGTGTAGTAGACGGCGAGGAAGTTGCTATGGCTCGGACCCTCGCCGATGGCGAAATGGTGGCTGTATTCAAAATACTTGACGACGAGGAAGACGGCGCCAAGCAGGATCGTCGCGCCCATGTAGAGCCGAAACGTCCCAAACTTGCGGCGCATCAGCGACGCCCACGCCATCACCATGGTGACGGAGGACGTAATCAGGACGATCGTGTTGAACGTGGCGAGATATACGTCGAGCA
>Ga0310904_10000278_pt1 | contig 13542 bp, 12 predicted proteins | sample C48D1metaG_FD_203746 | JGI IMG/M metagenome (GOLD analysis project Ga0310904, IMG submission 203746) | Lab incubated soil microbial communities from West Virginia University Organic Research Farm, Morgantown, WV, United States - C48D1 | ecosystem: Environmental > Terrestrial > Soil >... | reverse complement strand
CAGGACGGGACAGGGGGTCGAGCATTTCTGCTACCCGCAGGCGAAACGGTCGCGCGCCGTCGAGAACGAAGTTCGCGCCGTATACCGCACGGCGGTGGTGGCCGGGGGACGAAGGAACGTCGCCGGGCACTTCGACGCGCAGAGACTGTGGCGGATCCCCGTCAGGCGGGACATGCCCGTTCGTTTGTCCCCGATAGTGCGATCGACGGTGTGGCTCGAGGAATGGGCGGCCAGCTACGCGAGGGCGCTCACATGACGAACGACGAGAGCGGCCACCGTCACGACTTCGGCCGCTCCTCCGACCGATGAGGATCCTGCAGGTCGTGCAGACGCCACAGCGCCGTGGCGCCGAGGTATTCGCGTCGCAGCTGAGCGGCCGGCTACGCCGTATGGGGCACGACGTCCGAACGGCGTACCTGTATCGTCACGATGAGGCACACGGATTGCCGGTGGGCGTGCACGACTGCATGCTTGGCGGTGACGAGCACCACTATCTCGAACGGCTCCTCGGCATTCACCCGGTTCTCGTCAACCGGCTGCGTCGGGTGGTCGACGAGATGCGTCCGGACATCGTGCAGGTAAATGGCGGGAGGACCGTCAAGTACGGCGCCGCTCTCGCATCCTGCTATCGAGAGCCGCGGTGGGGTCTCATCTACCGCAACATCGGAGCGCCCGGTGACTGGGTGAGAGGGTACGCGCGCTGCCTGTTCTACTCGCGATTGGTTATGCCTCGCGTGCACGGGGTCATCGGCGTCAGTGTGACGACGCTGCACAGCGTCAGCAGGCTCTATCGTCTTTCCGTGCCCAAGGTTTGCATCCCTTGCGCGATCGACCCCGAGCATGTCGTTCCGTCTGTCTCACGCGAGAGCATCCGCGCCAAAACGAACACGCCTTCTGACGCCCGTGTCGTCCTCTACGTCGGGCGGCTGGCCAAGGAGAAACGACTGGATCGACTCCTCCGAGTGATCCGTATGGCAAAGGATCGGGTTCCCGACCTCTACCTATGGATCGTGGGTGACGGTCCAACACACAGCACGCTCCAGACCCTGGTCTCACAATTGTCGCTCGCCGACTGCGTTCGCTTCTGTGGAATCCAGCAGGAGGTTGCCAACTACATGAACGCCGCGGACGTTGTGGCCCTCTCCAGCGACACCGAAGGAATGCCGGCGGTCGTCCTGGAGGCAGGGTGGCTTCGGCGGCCGACCGTCGCGACACGGGTGGGTGGCATGAATGAATGCGTCCTGGATGGGCGGACGGGAATACTCATAGAACCGAACGACGAACCTCGGTTCGCACAGGAGCTCGCCGAGCTGATTCAGCGGCCCGAGCGACTTCGCGTCCTCGGAGATGCCGCCAGAGACTGGGTTGAAGAGAAGTTCACGATCGGACCGATTGCCGAGCAGTACGCAGCATTTTACGAAGCCGTTTTGGCCAGACGACCGCGTGACCTCGCATGGAGCTGGAATTGATGTCGTACCTCGCGAGACACCTTTACACGGGGGAGGCGGCTGTTCGATACGAGGCTCTCAGAACCACGAGTCCTGTCGCGCGAAGAATATGGAAAAGGGAATTTTCCGTGGTCGAGAGCATCGTACGGTCGTTCCCCGCCCGTTCGAGAGTCTTGGATCTTCCCTGCGGCACGGGCCGATTCCATCCTCTTCTGACGAAATACGGCTGTGAGCTGGTTGGAGGCGACATCTCCGCGGACATGATACGCCAGGCTTCGCTCAAGTCGCCTCGTACGAGCAGCGCCTCACTGTTGGCTCTGTGCGATGCCGAGTGTCTTCCCTTCAAGGACCGGTCGTTTGACTACGTCTTGTGCATGCGCTTTTTCAATCTCGTCCCTCCCGAGACCGCCTCTGCCGTGTTGAAAGAAATCGGGAGGATCAGCAGACGGGGCGTCATCGTCCAGATCCGCTTCCGCGGGCAGAGGCCGTTGCGCCGGCTTGCCACCGATCTCAGGCGGGCCGCCGGCAGTCTGATCCGCAACCGGTTTCGGGACGGCGGGCAATCCGTGGGGCAAGACATACCGCAAGGCGTCCAAAAGCGATTTCCACTACGGGAATTCGGAACCTTTACGGAGATGGCACAACTGGCGGGACTCGTCGTACGTCGTGTTTACAGTGTAAGCCCACTGTTGGAGCCTGATCCTCTCAGTGTCTGTGTGTTGGAACACCGGGGTGGGAACCCCGAACGGCGATGAGTCTCAAGATCCTTTTCGTAATCGACGGGTTGGGGCACGGTGGTGCGGAACGGTCTCTCGCTGAGATGCTCCCCCATTTCGTTCGATCGGGCATCAAGTCGACGGTAGCGTTCTTCCATCGGCACCAGGAAAGCCTGGAAGGCCGGCTCCGAGCGCAAGGCGCAGACCTGCGCTTCCTGCCCGAGCAAGGTGTCATACGTCGCATTGCGGCGCTCCGCCGGCTGATTCAGATGGAGCGGCCCGACGTAGTACACACGGCGCTTTTCGAATCCGACGTCGTCGGACGTCTCGCGTCGATCGGTCAGCAGACTGTCGTGGTCAGCAGCCTGGTCAATACGCCCTACGACCGGATTCGCCTGCAAAATCGCGATGTCAGCGCCGTGAAACTCTGGGCTGTTCGAGTCATCGATGGCTGGACCGCACGCTGTTTCACGACACACTTTCACGCTGTGACCGAGGCAACCAAGAACGCCGCCGTCAGCGAGCTGGGACTCACGCCTGAGCACATCACCGTCATCGCGCGCGGACGCACAGACCTCATGGGCCCGCCCGATGCCGAACGAACGAGGAAGGCTCGGCTGAAGTTCGGCGTAAAGGACTCCGACGAAGTCATCGTAACCACCGGTCGTCAGGAGTACCAGAAGGGACAGCGGTTTCTTTTGGAAGCGATGGGTGAGATCGCGCGACGTCGTCCCCACGCGGTGCTGCTCGTTGCAGGCCGCAAGGGTCGTCAGTCGCCCATCCTCGAAGAGACCCAACAACGGCTCGCATTGGACGGACGGGTGCGCCTTTTAGGACATCGCGACGATGTGCCTGAGTTGCTCGCGGCGTCAGACGTGTTCGTCTTCCCATCCCTGTACGAAGGACTCGGCGGCTCTCTGATCGAAGCCATGGCGCAGGGATTGCCCATTGTCGCTTCGCGAATTCCGGCGATCGAGGAGGTCGTGGAGGAAGGGCAAAATGCCCTTTTGGTGGAACGCGCATCCGTCGCCCCCCTGGCAGAGGCGATCACCGGCCTGCTTGCGGACTCAAAAACGGCACGGGCGTTTGGCCGCCGGAGCCGCGAGATCTTCGAGGAACGATTCATGCTGGAGAAGGCTGCCTCGCGGATGGTCGCATTCTATCGCGCCATTACAGCACACCATCCAGCCGCGATCACCGCGGGCGCGATGCCCGAGCGCCATTGCGACTGAAACCCAAGGTGCTCGTACTGATTAAGGGTCTGGGCCTTGGCGGTGCAGAGCGCCTGCTCGTTGACTCGCTGCCCTTTTTGGATCGGTCCAGGTTCGACTATCACGTTGCCTATCTCCTGCCATGGAAGCGCTTCCTTGTACCCGAGCTCGAGAGCGCAGGCATCCCCGTTCATTGTCTCGGTGGCATGTGGAACTCGAGCGAAGGGAGTCAAGCGAGCTCGTGGGAAGCCGTGGCGCTTCTGCCCCAGGCACTCCGGCGCCTCCTCATGCTTCAGCGGCGCGAGCGCTTCGACGTGATCCAGGCTGACTTGCCAGTCGCTGGAATCCTGGCCCGCGTTGCGGGCCGACTGTCGTCGGTGCCCGTCGTCTACACGGAACACAACCTGCAGGAACGCTATCACTCGGTTACCCGTTGGGCCAATGCCGCAACGTACGCGTGGAATCGTCGCGTCCTTGCGGTGTCCGGCGAGGTCGCCGAGTCCATCGGTCGCCGAGGGCTCGTCGAGCGCACGCGGGTTGTGACGCTCATGAATGGCGTGCCGGTCGAACAGGTGCGGGCGGAAGCAGCGCAGGGACACGATGTGCGGCGGGAACTGAATATCCCCGAGGACCACCTCGTCGTGGGCACGGTTGCTGTGCTTCGCTCGCAAAAGCGCCTCACCGACTGGTTCCAGGTTGCGGCGCGCGTGGCCGCCGAGCGACCGCATGTCACATTTCTGCTGGTTGGCGGCGGACCACTCGAAGCTGAAGTCCGGACGCTTGTGGAATCGCTGGGGCTCTCACCTCGTGTGCGGATGCCGGGGTTCCGCGCTGATGGCCGCCGGCTGATGGGCACCATGGACGTGTTCCTGATGACGTCCGAATTCGAGGGTCTTCCCATTGCCCTGCTCGAAGCCATGACGCTTGGCAAGCCGGTCGTCTCGACACGGGTCGGCGGTATTCCGGAGGTCGTCGAGACCGGCGTCACCGGACTGCTGGCGCCAGTCGGCGCGCTCGATGAGCTGACGAGCTCTGTCACGCGGCTGCTGGACGATGCGTCACTGCGGACGCGCCTGGGCGCTGCTGGAGCTGCGAAAGTCGAATCCGAGTACCACGTGCAGCGTCGCGTCAGAGCGATCGAGAACCTCTACGACGAAGTGCTCGCGGAGGCCGCGTGATCAAGGTTGCGCACGTGGCCACCGTTGACTTGTCGTTGCGGTTTTTGCTTCTCAATCAGCTGAAAAGCCTTCAGGAAGCGGGTTACTCGATTACGGGGATGTCCGCCGCCGGACCGCACGTACGCGAGTTGGAAGGACACGGCATCCATCACATTCCGGTGTCGCTGACGAGGTCGATGACGCCGGTGAGCGACCTGGTGGCACTGTGGCGTCTGTATCGCATCATGCGCCGTGAACGCTTCGCGATCGTGCACTGCCACACGCCGAAAGCCGAGCTCCTGGGCCAGCTTGCGGCCCGCCTGGCCGGTGTTCCGATTGTCGTTGACACGTTTCGCGGCATCTACCATCGCACGGGCACGAGCCGCCTCCAGCGCCGGTTGCTCGTGACCATGGCCCGACTTGCCGCGTCGTGCGCAGACCTCGTGCTCTGCCAGAGCCGGGAAGCGATGGACGAGATGATCCGTACGAACTTCTGCGAGCCCGAACGTCTCGCTCTTCTGGGCAATGGCATCGACGTACGGGAGTTCGACCTAAGCCGTTTGAATCCGTTCCAGCTCAATGCCCTCCGAAACGAGCTCGGGCTGAGTGCCCGGCGGCCGGTCGTTGGCTTCGTCGGCCGTCTGGTTCGTGAGAAAGGCATCGTGGATCTGTTCCGCGCGATGAATCTCGTGCGAGCAATCGTGCCGAACGCGCAACTCCTGGTCGTGGGTCCTGTCGATCCGGACAAGCCGGACGCGATCACGCCGGAAATGTGCCGAGGCTTCGGACTGGAGGACGGGTGTGTGTTTACCGGCCTCAGGACGGACATGCCATTGCTCTATGGGCTCATGGACGTCTTTGTACTCCCGTCACATCGCGAAGGCTTCCCTCGCGCACCGATGGAAGCGTCGGCGATGGGTGTCCCCTGCGTGGTCACGAACATCCCGGGCTGCCGGGAAGTGATCGAACACGGCGAGAACGGTCTTCTCGTCCCTGCTGGCGAGTCTGTCGCCCTCGCCGATGCCATCACCTCGTTAATCACCAACCGTGAGTTGGCGAAAAGAATGGGTCGGGCGGGCCGTCAGAAGGCCCTCGAAGACTTCGATGAAGAGCGCGTGTTCTCCATCGTGAAAGCGGCCTACGGTCGTCTGCTCGCCGACAAGGGGATTGCGGCCGCCCCGTGGAACGTTCCGGTCACTCAGACTACTGAATCGTGAGCCGTGGCTACCTGTGCGGCGGCAAGCGTCTCCTCGACATCGTTCTCGCAACGGTGCTGCTGATTCTGCTGTCGCCGGTGATGGCTCTGGTCGCTGTCGTGGTCCGTTGCGCGCTGGGTCGCCCGATTCTGTTCCGTCAGCTTCGGCCCGGCCTCAACGGCCGTCCATTTGTGATTCTCAAATTTCGTTCGATGCGGCAGCTCGATGAGGCTTGTCCAATCTCATCGGACAGCGATCGCCTCGCCTTGGCGGGCCGCCTGCTTCGTGCGGCCAGCCTCGACGAACTGCCCCAGCTCATGAATGTGCTGAAGGGTGACATGAGCCTCGTCGGTCCGAGGCCGCTCCTAATGCAGTACCTGAGTCGCTACACCGCGACGCAGGCCCGCCGGCACGAGGTCAGGCCTGGCATCACCGGTCTGGCGCAGGTGAACGGGCGAAACGCCGTCTCGTGGGAAGAACGGCTCGCCATGGATGTGTGGTACGTGGATCACCAGTCGTTGTCGCTCGACCTCACGATTCTGCTGCGGACGCTCGTATCGGTCGTCCGCAGGCGCGGCGTCAGTGCGCCGGGAAAAGCCACCATGCACGAGTTCCTCGGAAGCGAGCGCTGAGTTGCGAGTCCTTGTGATCGGCGCAGGCGGGCACGGCCAGGTGGTCGCCGACGTACTCATGGCGGCGTTCCGCAGCGGATCGGCCGACTATCCATTCGGGTACGCCGACCATGACGAGACCCTGTGGGGCCACATGCTGCTCAACGTTCCGGTGATGGGTTCCATCGACGATTGCGCCAGCTTCAGTCATGACGCAATCATCGTAGGCGTCGGAGACAACCGAACGCGGCGGCGGCTCTTCGAGGCATTCTCCCGATCGCAGGAACGCTTCGTCACGGCCTGCCACCCGAACGCGGTGGTGTCGCCGAATGCCGTCATCCGCCACGGGACGGTGGTGTGTGCCGGCGCAATCGTCAACGCCGGCACATGCGTGGGCTCAAACGTGATTCTGAACACCGCGTGCAGCGTCGACCATCACAACGTCATCGGCGATCATGCGCACATCGCCCCGGGAGTGCGCCTCGGCGGGAACGTGACGATTGGCCAGGGGGCGCTCATCGGCATCGGCGCGATCGTCCTGCCAGGCCGCCGCGTCGGTGCGTGGACGACCGTCGGCGCCGGAGCCGTCGTGACACAGGATCTTCCAGACGGAGTCATGGCCGTCGGCTCGCCCGCCCGCGCCGTCACCCTGAAAACGACACGACTCTCCGTCAACCACTGACTCCCTTATGAATCGCGTCTATTTATCGCCGCCGCACGTGGGCGCCGAAGAGCGCCGGCTGCTGCTCGAGGCGTTCGAGTCGAACTGGATCGCTCCGGTCGGTCCGCACATCGACCGGTTCGAACAGGAATTCGCGGAGCGTCTGTCGCTGCCTGGCGCGGTAGCGCTGTCGAGCGGAACCGCCGCGCTGCATCTCGCGCTGCACATTGTCGGCGTCACGAGGCACGACGAGGTCATCACCTCGACCCTGACGTTCGCCGCGACGGCGAACGCCATCACCTATCTCGGCGCCCGCCCGGTCTTCATCGACGTGACGTCGAGCACCTGGACGATGGATCCGGCGCTGCTCGAGGAGGAGCTGGAGACCTGCTCGCGGCGTGGCCGATTGCCGAAAGCCGTCATCACCGTCGACCTCTACGGCCAGTGCGCGGACTACGACAAGCTTCTGAGCGTCTGCCGGAAGTACGAAGTGCCGGTGATTGCCGACGCGTCAGAAGCACTCGGCGCGACCTATCGCGATGAACAAGCGGGCCGCTTCGGTGACATGGCCGCGTTCTCGTTCAACGGCAACAAGATCATCACGAGTGGCGGCGGGGGGATGCTCGTGTCCAGGCGCACCGACTGGCTGGCACGCGCACGCTTTCTCGCCTCACAGGCGCGGGACCCGGCACCACACTACGAGCACTCGGAGATCGGCTTCAACTATCGGATGAGCAATCTGCTGGCGGCCGTCGGCCTGGGCCAGCTTCGCAATCTCGATCGCCGCCTCGTCCAGCGGAGAGAGAACAACGAGTACTACCGTCATCAGTTTGCGACGCTGCCCGGCATCGAGGTCATGCCGGAAGCCGAGTACGGGCGCAGCAACTGCTGGCTGACGTGCATCACGGTCGATCCGTATCGCTTCGGCGCCACGCGCGAAGACCTCCGGCATCAGCTCGAGCTCGCCAACATCGAATCGCGTCCCGTATGGAAGCCGATGCATCTCCAGCCGGCCTTCGCCGGATGCCGCGCCCGCAACGGCGCGGTGTCGCAGCGGCTGTTTGAACGCGGCCTGTGCCTCCCGAGTGGATCGAGCCTCACCGCGAAGGACCGTGAACGCGTGGTCGACACCATCGAGATGTGGCGCGAGTGGGGCTACTCGGACTCCGAGCACCATCGCCCCGCTGCAAATGAATAACCCCGACATTCAGTCCACTATGAATCGCCACAGCCCGAACAAGAAGAACGACGCGGCCGGCGTACCAGTTCTTCCTGACTGGCTGCTCCGATATCGAGGCGCCATCATCTGGCTCTTCCACATCGGGCTTGCCGTCGTGTCGAGCTACATCGCTTTCGCCGTTCGGTTCGACGGAACTATTCCGGCGTACTACGGCGCACTGTGGCAGGACTCGGTCGCCGCACTGCTCGTCGCTCGTGGAGCCATGTTCATCGCATTCCGGCTCTATGAAGGCCTCTGGCGTTACACGAGCGTTCGCGACATCCTGAACATATTGCTGAGCGTCGGCTTGAGCTCCCTCGCATTTTTCGCCCTTATCGAGGGAATCGTCGGAGTGAGGTATCCGCAATCGATCCTCCTGATTGACGCGCTGCTCCTCACTGGTTTCTCGGGCGGTGTCCGGCTCCTCGCTCGGGCGCACCGTGACCTGGTCGCTGGAACGGGTGGACGCAGGGTCCTCATTTATGGAGCCGGCGATGCCGGCGAAGCTGTCGCCCGGGAGATGAGGCTTCGCCTCTCGAGCGAGTACAACCCGGTCGGATTCGTAGACGACGATCGCACCAAGGTCGGCCATCGGATTCACGGCATTCCGGTGCTCGGCACTCGCGAGCACCTGCCGTCGATCATGAAGCGCCATCGTCCGGACGAAGTGATCGTTACGATTCCACGGGCAGAGCCATCCACATATCGCGGCGTGGTTCGGGCGCTCGAACAGTTTGACGTGCCAATCAAGACGCTGCCGCACCTGCGCGAGATTCTGGGCGGCAGTGTCTCGACGAGTCAGATTCGCGACCTTTCTCTGGACGATCTGCTTCGGCGTGCGCCCGTGGGATTGAGCTGCCGGCCTCTTCTCGCGTTGATCGAAGGCAAGACGATTCTCGTCACCGGTGCTGGCGGGTCCATTGGCGCGGAGTTGTGCCGCCAGATCGCGGCGCTCAGCCCTGCGGCCCTGATTCTGTACGAGCGTCACGAGAACAGCCTCTATACCGTGTTGAACGATCTCAAAGCACACACCAGCTCCGGCACCACCACGTATCCCGTCATCGGCGATGTCACTGATCGGGCCCGGCTAAAGTCCGTGATGACAGAGCATCGGCCGGACATCGTGTTTCACGCCGCCGCGCACAAGCACGTACCGCTCATGGAACTGAACGTCTGTGAGGCCGTAAAGAACAACGTGCTCGGCACGGAGACGGCCGCCGAGGTTGCAGAGCAATGCGGTGTCGAGCGTTTCATCCTGATATCGAGCGACAAGGCAGTCAATCCGGTGAGCGTAATGGGAGCCACCAAGCGTGTCGCCGAGTTGATGCTGCAGTCGCGCGCCCGAGGCACTCGCACGACATTTGTGACCGTCCGGTTCGGCAACGTGCTCGGGAGCAATGGCAGTGTCGTTCCTCTGTTTGTCGATCAATTGAAGCGCGGCGGTCCGATTACCGTCACGCATCCGGATGTTCGGCGGTATTTCATGCTCATCCCGGAAGCGGTTCAACTCGTGCTGCATGCAGCGGCGATCGGAGAACTCAACTCCATCTACGTGCTCGATATGGGCGAGCCTATTCGACTGCTGGATCTCGCGAGAGACCTCATTCGCCTGTCTGGCTTCCGGCAGGATGAGATACCGATTACGTTCATCGGGCTTCGGCCAGGCGAAAAGCTCGATGAAGAGCTGGTCGGGAGGGACGAAACTGCGGGTCCGTCAGCTGTTGAAAGCGTGATGCAGGTGCGACCGCGCATGGCACCTCATGCGTCCTTTCTGTCAACCCGCATCAGGAGTCTCGAACGGTGCGCACTCCTCGGTGACTCGGACGCTGTCATTCTGCAGTTGCGCGCGATCGTTCCGGAGTTTGGATCAAGGGGCACGGCACCGTTCGTCCCGTCTTCGATGTCGCCGGTGGGCGCGTTCGATTTCGAGGCGGCCGAACCGGCGCCCGTGATGGACATCGCTCACGCAAGGTGTTCGTCATGCGGGTCCACGGGCGTTCGACGTTGCCACACCAGCGGTGTGTTCGAACACCTGCGTCGCCTGTACAGCGATAAGAGACCTCACCGCTGCTATGAATGTGGTTGGCGCGGCTGGATTGACGTGCTGCCAGTGACTGCCGCGGCACGATCAGCCGTGCGGGAACGGCTGGATTTGACCGCTCTCGATCTGGCCGTTCGCAATGTCGTCGGCATTCCCTTCACGACGGATTCGGTCCCGGTGTCCGCGCTCGATCCAGCCTGGATGGCTCGCGCCGACGATCGCATTGCCGTCAACGAGCTGCGATAGCGCCACGATGCTGGGAAGCGGAATCATCATCGCTTTGCTGGGATGGGCGGTCTTTGCACCGGTAGTCAGCCAACCCTGGGCAACTGTCCCAATGCTGATGGCGATGGGAGTGTATGGTGGTGTTGCTCTCCTCACTCTGGACAAGCGTGGCCCCATCGGCCGTGGACTGTGCCTGTCTTTCGCAAGCCTGTGTGCGGCGGCTCTCATCCAGCTCGTCCCTTTGCCGGCCGGAGTGGTCGGCCTGCTCAGCCCCACCACGGCAATACACGCTGAAGGACTTGCGGCAGCGTCGGCATTTCGCCCCCTGTCGATCGATCCAGAAGCAACATCCGTCGGCCTCGTGTGTGTGCTGTCGCTGGGTCTGTTTTTCGCTGGCGCGATGAGACACATGACCGACGGCAACGCTCGCGGTGTCGCTGGCGGTCTGATTGGACTTGGTTCGATTGTCGCCGGTGTCGGAATTGCCGAGTCGAGCCGGCTCTGGACCGGCGTTTACGAAGTGATGGGACTGCCCCTGCCGCCCGACAGCACTCCCCTCGGGCCGTTCTCGAGCAAGAACCATTACGTGGCGTGGATGCTGATGACGTTGGCGCTCGCGTTGGGTTACCTGTGCGACATCCTGGAGCATCGAGCCTCTCCGCGTCATACGGACGAGGCATCTTCCGCAGAAGCAGGCCCGCAGATCACGCGCATCGCCCTGGTTTTGTCTGCGGTGGTCGCGATGGCCGTATCGCTGGTACAGACCAGGTCACGCGCGGGCATTCTCGGACTGGGCCTCGCCGTCGTGACGATGAGCATACTGCTGCTGCGCCGCAGCCAGACGACCAGAGCGGGGCTGCTTCTGGCGATCCCGCTGCTGCTCTTGCCGCTCACCGGAATCGCGATCACCGGCCTTCAACCAATTGTCAGCCGGTTCGACACCGACTCGTGGTCGACAATGCACGGCCGCCTTCCACTCTGGAATCAGGCCCTCGTCATCGCGCGCGACTTTCCCATCGCCGGTTCCGGCTTGAACACGTATCAGCGGGTAGTGGCGTCCTATCCAATGCCCGGAATCGACGAGCCCTACGAGGGAGCGCACAACGACTACCTGCAGCTCGGGGCCGAGGGAGGATTCCTGATCGGTATTCCTGCTCTGGTGACGTTGGCATTCTTCGGCCGAGAGACGCGAAAGCGGTTTCATCATTCGTCTGAGGGCGGGATGACTGGATGGCTCCGGATCGGCGCGGTCTTGGGAATAGTCCTTGTGGCTTTGCAGGAGACGGTCGAATTCGGTTTGCAAGTCCCCGCAAACGCTGCGCTTTTCGTTGTACTTGCTGCGATCGCGGCACATCACGGTTCTGCGAACTCATGAGGTCCCTTCCCGCTTCTCTCACGATGCCAGACGGGCTGGATGACGCCTTCCAAGCGTTTAGAAGCTGCGAACTCGCTATCAACCATCCTCGAAACGCCTGGGCCCTGGCCGAAGACACTTGCAAGTTCGTGGCAACGTTGATTCGGCGTTTGAGACCGGCGCGCGTTCTGGAATTTGGCTCTGGCATCAGCTCCACCGTGATCGCCACAGAGTTGATTCGCGTACCTGGCGCACAGCTCATTTCTGTGGACCACAACAAGGTATTTCAGGCGACAGCGCGACGCACGGCAGAGGAGCACCATGTCAGTGAGGTCATCAAGTTTTACCGGTGCCCCATCCGGCCTTCGTGGTGGCACGGCAAACTTCTCTTTTTCTACGATATCGGTCCCGCTCTCGCCAACCAGATGGCATCGCTGGATCTCGTACTCGTTGACGGTCCCTCGTACTGGGGGAGAGAAGCGGCGGCGTACGCCGTCTATCCACACCTGAAGCCCGGCGGACTGATATTGGTTGATGATGCTCACCGGAAGGGAGAGCGGGAATATCTTCGCGACTGGAGCAAGCTGTACGGCGGAGCGCTCGAGGTTGCCTCTCGCCAGGGATTCGAGAGAGGGCTGGGCATCTTCAGAAAATGCGAATCCACAAGTCCCAGACGCATGTTCGGAGCCCGCGAGTGCCAGCGAGCTTTTTTCGCCGCGTTCAAGCGTGCCGCGCGTAACCGCCGGCGCTTAGCCGACTGCGTCTAGTCTGATCTCGCAGCACTCATCGAACCCAACGAAGGATACCTCCGCATGCGTAGTGAGAACGTTCTGATTAACGGCAGAAATGCCGCCGATCTGCCGATGGTTGTCATCGAACCCAGGCAGGGCTGGATTGGCATTAATTTGCCTGAACTCCTGCAATATCGAGAGCTCGCCTTCTTCCTGGTGTGGCGTGATGTGAAGGTCCGTTACAAGCAGACGGTGCTGGGCACTCTTTGGGCGATCCTCCAGCCGATAACCACGATGCTGGTCTTCAGTACGTTTCTGGGCCGGCTCGCCACGATGCCGTCGGACGGTGTGCCGTACCCTATCTTCTGTTACGCGGCGCTGGTGCCGTGGACGTTCTTCGCGACCGGGCTCACCCAGTCCTCGAACTCGCTCGTGAGCGGCGCGAACCTGCTCCGCAAGGTCTATTTTCCAAGGCTCTTGATGCCCGCAGCCAGCGTCCTGGCTGGCACGATTGATTTCGCCCTCACGTTCCTCGTGCTCGTCGTCATGATGGTCTACTACGGATTCGCTCCGACGGCCGCCGCCCTCTGGCTGCCCGGACTGGCACTGCTGGCGTTTGTGACCAGCCTGGGCGTCGGACTCTGGCTTTCGGCGCTGAACGTGCAGTTCCGGGACGTTCGTTACGGGATTCCGTTCCTGGTTCAGATCTGGCTGCTCGCCACTCCAATTGCGTACCCATCGACGCTCGTGCCTGATTTCTGGCGCCCGTTCTACGCCCTCAATCCCATGGTCGGCGTGGTTGAAGGGTTCCGTTGGGCGCTTCTTGGTACCGACACCGCACCCGGTCCGATGATTCTCGTTTCATCGCTCGCAGCGCTGCTGCTGCTGGTCTCTGGAGGGTTCGTCTTCCGCCGCATGGAAAGGAACTTCGCCGATGTCGTCTGACGCTGCCATCAATGTCGAGGGGCTGAG
>Ga0310904_10000276_pt1 | contig 13589 bp, 8 predicted proteins | sample C48D1metaG_FD_203746 | JGI IMG/M metagenome (GOLD analysis project Ga0310904, IMG submission 203746) | Lab incubated soil microbial communities from West Virginia University Organic Research Farm, Morgantown, WV, United States - C48D1 | ecosystem: Environmental > Terrestrial > Soil >... | reverse complement strand
CTCGCCGCTCCATCCTCGTGACCCACAGCTCTCTTCCGGTCTTCACGTCCAGCGCGCGGAAGCGGTTGTCCTCGGTCGAGGCGACGAAGAGCAGTCCGCTCGCCGTCACGATGGGGCCGGCCAGGGCGGGCCGGCCGGTGTTCTGCTTGCCGGCGGGAAGCTGCTCGGTGATTCCCAGCGGAATCTGCCAGGCGACGTCTCCCGTCGATGTGTTGACCGCCGTCAGACGACCCCACGGTGGCTTCTGACACGGCCAGTTGGCGTCGCCGATCCTGACATCGAACGTGGCTCGTCCTGGAGTGGTCTTGTCGTAGGGAACGGGCGATCCTTCTCGCGCCTTTTCCACGGATCCGAGTGCCCCGACGTCCTGCGTGACCACGAAGAGGAATCGCGAGTCGGGATCGAACGCAGTGCCGCCCCAGTTTGCACCGCCCAGCGTACCGGGGAACCCGAGCGTCACGGCCGGCGGTCCGCCCTCCGCTCTGTATCGCCACGGCGTAAACGGTCCGTCGTTGGAGACGCCGCCGATCTTTGCGATCAGGTCCGCACACGCCTGTGCGTGCTCGGCGGTGGTGTCGGCCGCGGTCACGAGATCCGCGGCGCTGTACGACACGCGCGCCTGCGCCGGCGGCTTGACCGGGATCGGCTGCGTTGGAAACGCCAGCTCGCCAGGCACGTCGCTCTTCGGCACCGGACGCTCTTCGACCCCGAAAATCGGCCGGCCGGTCTCACGGTTCAGGATGTAGAGGTAGCCCGACTTCGTCGTCACGCCAAGCGCGGGAGTCCTGCGTCCGTTCTGCACGACGTCGAACAATCCGGGTGGAGCCGGCGGGTCGTGATCCCACAGGTCGTGATGGATCGTCTGGAAATGCCATTTGTACTGCCCGGTGAGAACGTCCACCGCGACGACTGAGTTCCCGAACAGATTCGCGCCCTTGCGGTCGCCGCCGAAGGCGGCCGGAATCGGCGACGCGAGCGGGAGGTAGATCACACCGCGCTGCTCGTCGATGGTGAAGTAGAACGGCCAGGCATTGGCACCAAGCCGGCCCTTCCAGCTGTCACCGTCCCACGTGTCGTGCCCCGGGCTTCCAGGCTGCGGCACCGAGCTGAACTCCCACAGCTTCGCGCCTGTGCGCGCATCGAACGCGCGGGCATTGCCGATGCCGCCGATCGCTCCCGGCGGTGTGTTGGCGCCGACGACGACCACGTGTCTGAAGATGCCGGGGACCGAGTTGTAGGGGACGCCGATATCAACTTCTCCGCTTCGTCCGAAGGCGGATACCGTCGCGCCGGTCCTGGCGTCGAGGGCGATCAAACGGCGCCCGGCCATGAAGAAGATGCGCGGCGGTGTGGTGCCCTCGCCGGGCCAGTAGGCAACGCCGCGCCTGGAGGGCGCGCCCCCCGTGACCGGCGTCTGCCAGATCTCCTTGCCCGTGTCCGCCTCCAGCGCCATGACGCGGTCGCGGCCGGGGAAATACATCACGCCGCCGATGACGATCGGCGTCGCCTGGGAATTGACGTTTGCACCGGCGGCAGTGCTCTGGATGCGAAACGTCCATGACGGAGCGAGATTCGCAACGTTCTGGAGCGTGATCAGTTTCAGCGGCGAATACCCGGTGCCCGCCTGGTCGCGGCGGTACAGGGGCCAGTCGGCATCTCCCGCGGTTCCAGCGTTTCCTGCCGGAGCCGTTCGAGGCTGCTGGGCGACAGTAGAAAAGGAGACGCCTGCCACGAGCAGAGAGGCGGCGATCAACAGACGTGCGCGCATCTACTTCGTCTTGCTCCTCGCCTGAGCTGCCTCCTCTGCGCGAGCTGCGCTGAGGATATTCCGCAGGCCGTAATTACCCTCATGACACGCGTATTCGAATGGCCGTTGCGACGCGCCCTTCTTCGTCAGCACCATGGCGAAGGTCCAGGGACGTGTCCACGTGGCGGGATCGTCGACCGTGACCGACCACTCCAGGCCATCGGCGATCGGCTTGAACCGTTCGATGAGCTTCAGCGTGCTGGTGGCGTTCCGGTAGGCGATCTCCTCTTTGAAGTTGGTCGTCTCGACGACGAGGGTGTCGCCGTCCCAGCGGCCTCGAGGATCGCCCATGTAGGTACGGATCGCCGTTCCGGCGTGGGCGGCTCCGTCGAGTGGAATCACGCGAGTCTCGTGAACCATCTCATAGACGATCGCGACAGCGTTCGGCGCCTGCACGATCTCGTACGAGCTGCCGTAGATGGCCGGCATCATCGACCCCGGCAATCCACGCGAAATGCACCGGTCGTACAAGCTCCTGTCGGCCGCGGAGTCGGCGGGGCCGCGGCCGCTTCGGCGGCGTGCCTCGGTCCGGGCTGCGGCTCGTTGCTGGGCCTGCGGGGTCGTCGCCGGGATCTTTCCATCAGGCGGATCAACGACGAGCCAGGCACGGCTGTTCATCGCATTGAGGTTTTCCCAGAAGACCTCGCGATCGACGGGCCTGTCCACGGCCACCGAGCTGGCCGCGGTGGCCTTTTTCCGTTCAGCGCGCAGGTCGTCGAGCTCGCGGGGAGTGATGTCCTCGAGGCGGCGGCCTTCGAATCGAGCTGGTCTCTCGAACGGGATGCCGTCCTCGTCGCTGTTCGAATAGATGCCTGATAGATCCGGGTCACCCCAGGGAGTGCGTGGCGGATTCCATCTCTTCGACGCCACGGAGCTCGCCGGCGCACCTGGTGCCGTCTGATCGGCGATGGGCGCAGCCGATGCGGCTCCGATGAACGCGAGCACGACGGCGACATAGATACGAAGGGGACACTTCACGTCTGAGCCTCCCTCGGGGGGATTGTATGGCCGTTCCTCCCCTGCCGGAGCAACGGCGTTACAATCCGCGCCGGGATTGGCTTACAGAGGTGACTGACATGAGCCGGACGATCGTCGCACTGTTACTGATTGCTTCCGCCTGGGCTGCTGACGCAAACGCCGCGCAGAGGGCCGCCGCCACCTGCGACCGCGAGTGCCTCCGCGGCAAGGTGACGCAGCTGTTGTATGCCCTCGTGAAGCACGACGTGAGCGGACTGCCCGTCGCCCCCACGTTGCGCGTGACCGAGGACGCCGTCGAGAAGCCGCTCGCGCAGGTCGGCCTGGTCAAGACGGTGACGCGCCTGCGCGGCTTCCGCCAGGACATCATCGACGAGCGCGCCGGCGTCGCGGGCACCCATGTCGTGGCGGAGGAGAGCGGCGCGCCCGTGATGCTGGTGGTCCGGCTGAAGGTAGTGGCCGACAGGCTTACCGAGGTCGAGCTCGTCGCCACGCGCAACGCCAAAGAAGGGCTCATCTTCAACATCGACGGCTTGACCGCGCCGAGCGAAGTGACGAACTACGCGCCGCGTCCCGAACAGCTCGCCTCCCGCGACGACGCGATCAAAGCGGCAATGAAATACCCGGAAGGACTGAGTGCGGCAAAAACCTTTGCTGACGTCAAGGCACCCTTCGCGCCCAACGCCTACCGCTTCGAGAACGGCCAGGTGATGGCCGGGCCGGACTGCAAGTTCGCCGCAGGCTGTCAGAACATCTCGACCCAGTCGCTCGCGATCTTCGAGCGCCTCGGCGACCCGGAGACACGGGTGATCGCCGTGGACGAACGCATGGGCATTGTCTGGCTGCGCATGGCCTGGGGCGTACAGAAGGAGGGCGGCGATCAGCTGACGGTGTGGGAGACGTTCAAGGTCTACGACGGACAGATCCACGCCGTGGAAGCGTTCATGCGGATCCTGCCGTTCGACAAACGCAACGGCGGCTGGAAGTAGTCCCTCCGGGCCGCCGCGGTCCAGCTGGTCGGGCGAGCCCCCATGCGCCTGTGACGAGCAGCTGAGGTGGCCTTTCGTGCTTTGCGCGTACAGTTAAAACGCCAATCGTGACGACGCGCCCATTCGAGACGGTTATCGAACCGAGCGGCGGCTGGTTCAACTGGCGGTTGCGCCAGCTGTGGCGGTATCGCGAGCTGATCGCGCTGTTCGTCTGGCGGGATTTTGTCGCGGTCTACAAGCAGACCATTCTCGGACCCGCCTGGCACATCCTGCAACCTCTGTCGACGACGCTGGTCTTCACGGTCGTGTTCGGCCGCATCGCCCAGCTGTCGACGGATGGCATTCCGCCGGTGTTGTTCTACATGCTGGGGACGATCGCGTGGGCGTACTTCGCGAATTGCCTCGACAACACGTCCAAGACATTCATCACGAACGCATCGATCCTGGGGAAAGTCTATTTCCATCGGCTGGTGATTCCGTTGGCGGCGGTGGCGTCCTGCGCGATTGCGTTCAGCATTCAACTGTTGCTGTTCCTGGCGACGCTCGCGTTCTATCGGCTGTCCGGTGCGGACGTCCATTTCACTGCCTGGGTCGCCGCCGCCCCGCTGATGCTGGCCATCCTCGCCGGATACGGACTCGCTGGAGGCATCATCGTCTGTGCAATGACTAGCAAGTATCGCGATCTTCGGCACGCCGTCGCGTTTGGCTTGCAGTTGATGATGTATCTGACACCCGTCATCTACCCGTTGTCGTCGGTTCCGTCGTCGCTGACATGGGTGTCGCGCCTCAATCCGCTGACTCCCGTGTTCGAAGGCCTGCGCCGGGCATTTCTCGGCGTCGGCGTCGTCGACGCCCAGGATCTGGTGTTGAGCGGCATCCTCATGGTCGGACTGGTATTGGTCGGCCTCGAGCTGTTCACACGCGCCGAGCGCAATTTCATGGATTCTGTCTGAGCGCGGATCGATGCCGAACACCGTCGTATCGATTGAGAACGTCAGCAAGAAGTATCAGTTGGGTGCCATCGGTGCCAGTTCGCTCAACGAGGAGCTGGCGCGTCGCTGGGCGCGACTGCGCGGTCGTGAAGATCCCAACAGTCCGCTGAAACTGAAGTCGAATCGGCGTCCGGCTGAGGGCGAATTCTGGGCCGTGAAAGATGTCACGCTGCAGATCAGCGACGGCGACGTGCTCGGGCTGATCGGACGGAACGGGGCTGGAAAGAGCACGCTGCTGAAGCTGATCTCCCAGGTGACGTCGCCGACGTCAGGCCGCATTCGCATTCGGGGCCGCGTGGCGAGTCTGCTGGAGGTCGGCACGGGATTCCATCCGGATCTGAGCGGACGTGAAAACATCCTCCTGAACGGTGCGATTCTCGGCATGACAACCCGGGAGATCCGGGCGAAGTTTGATGAGATCGTGGATTTCTCGGAGTGCGAAGCGTTCATCGACACCCCGGTCAAGCGCTATTCGTCCGGTATGTACGTCCGCCTGGCGTTTGCCATCGCCGCGCATCTCGACCCCGAGATTCTGATCGTCGACGAGGTGCTTGCCGTCGGTGACGCGCAGTTTCAGCGGAAATGCCTCGGCAAGATGGGCGATGCCTCGCGGAACGGCAGGACGATCCTGTTCGTGAGTCACTCGATGTCCGCGGTCACCGCCTTGTGCAGCCGCGCCATCATCATGCAGGAGGGGCGGATTGCCTTCGAAGGCGACGTCGGCTCCGCCGTGGCTCAGTATCAGCGCCAGTCCAGCATCAGTGTCGACTCCGGTGTGGCGCTGGCCGACTTGCCGCGAATCGGCACCGGCAAGGGACGGTTCACAGACCTCGTCATTGAAGCGAAAGGGGATCGGGGCGAGACGCTCGACGTCCCCGTCTACGGTTGTGAACTGGTGGTTCGGACGACCATCGCTTGCGCAGAGCCATTCAAGCCGGCAAACGTCGGCGTGGAAATCTACGATTCGACCGGTTCCCGGCTGATCGACGTGAACACCGCCTTGCAAGGCACGTTTGTGTCCCTGACAGCAGGCCAGACAGCCACGGTGACGTTCTGCCTCAACGATGTTCTGCTCAAGCCTGGCCGCTATCGCGTGAACCTGCGGCTGGGACGGAGCCGGGTCGAGAACATCGACTATGTGGAGTTCGCCGGCGGGTTCGACTTCTTTGAACTGCCGTCGGTATCCAAGCACACGGAAGTCTTTCCCGGCGTCTATCAGTGCCGGTTCACGCATGGAGTGTCGGTGCACGCCGACACTTCGTCGAACGTGCCGGTGTAGTCCTCAGCAGCTGAACGGTAAGCAGGCCGTCACGTCGCCGTCGCGACGCTTCTCATCTCAACCGTGCAATCGATTGACAGGCGGCCGCCGGCGTCGCCAAAAGAATTACTTACGGCCCACCTGTGAATATGTGCGCAAAGTTTGCAGTAGGCAAGCTCCGCGTCTGCAGTCGGATTCGCCTAAGTCTGCAGTCGGATGTAACTGAGAGGGCGAAGCTCTAGCCGATCACCGTCGCGAACTCTCGACTGAGTGCATTCGCGGGCGCCGGAGAACGAGAGAGTAGGGACGTGTCACACCTTCATGAAGCGCTGCGACGCGCGAGCCGGGCGTCGCGATTTGATGCAAACCGCGTCATCACTGATACACGCCAGCTTGAAGCTCAACATGCCGAGCAACCGAATCTGATTCGCGACTTTGACCCCGGCAGTAGCCGGGCGCTGCTATGCCCGTGTTGCGTCGCACCGTGCGAGGCACCGCCGTCGCGGCTGGCGCGAGCATGGTCGCGGATGCGAGGGACGGGCGATCACTACTGCCGCAAATGCCGCCGCTGGTTTCGCACACCCGGGAGTCGCCGTGTTCTTGTGACGTCGTCGGAGGAACCGCCTGTCGTTGCGGGCTTCTTGTCTGGCGAAGACCCGCGCAGCTTTCGCGAGCTCATCCGTGAAATGGAGCTGGATGAGGCGCAACAGCAGGTTGACCAATGATCCGACGCCAGACATTCCTTCCGTTCGCGTTGCCGGAGCTAGGTGACGCCGAACTCGAAGAGGTCAAAAGCGTTCTCGAATCGGGTTGGATCACCACCGGCCCGAAGACTCAACAGTTCGAGGCGGAATTTGCCGCGTACGTCGGCGCGAAGCATGCGGTCGCCGTGAATTCGTGTACCGCGGCCATGCACCTCAGCCTCGAAGCGACTGGTGTGCAGCCTGGAGATTTCGTCCTCACGACTCCGTACACCTTCGCCGCGACGGCTGAAGTCGTCCGTTACTTCGACGCCATACCGGTGTTCGTCGACGTCGAGCGCGACACGTTGAACATGCATCCGCAGGCGCTGGTGCAGACGTTTGACGATCTCGCGAACAGCCTCGGCGGAGCGCGTCCCTCGATGCCAGCCGTCGCGCGGGCGATGGCCAGAGCCACCGACAAGACGTCCGGGCGCCGGCCAGTATCAGGTCCTGGCCGGATCCAGGCGGTGATTCCCGTGCACATCGCCGGGCACCCGTGCGAGTCGGACGCGCTTGCCGCCTTTGCGAGGACGCATCAACTGGCCATCATCGAGGACGCGGCGCACGCGTGTTCCGCGACCTACAAGGGGAGGCCGATCGGCAGCGCCACGCCCGGTGTGAGGGGGACGACCTGTTTTTCCTTCTACGCGACGAAGACGCTCGCGACCGGTGAGGGCGGCATGATGACGACCGACGCCGACGACTGTGCGGAGCGCGTCCGGATGATGAGCCTGCATGGCATCAGCAAAGACGCGTGGAAGCGCTACACCGCCTCAGGCAGCTGGTACTACGAGATCATCGCGCCCGGCTACAAGTACAACATGTCCGATCTCGCAGCCGCGATCGGCCTGGCGCAATTGCGCAAGGTGGATGCGATGCGGCAGCGGCGGGCGGATATCGCCGCGCGGTACAGCGAAGCGTTTCGCCGTTACGACGAGCTGGAGGCGCCGACCGTGCGGCCACACGTCGGCCATGCCTGGCATCTGTATACGCTTCGCCTCAACGCCGGCCTGTCGATCTCACGTGACGAGTTCATCGAGTACCTGAAGGACGCGCACATCGGCACGAGCGTTCACTTCATTCCCCTGCACATTCATCCGTACTACGAGGCGGCCTTCGGCTACCGGCCCGAGGACCTGCCCGTCGCCTTCCAGGAATACCAGCGGGAAATCTCGCTTCCCATCTACAGCAAGATGTCCGACGCCGACGTCAGGAGTGTCATCGATGCCGTCTCGAACGTGGTGGAGCAGTTCAGGGCAACGCGTCGCTACGCGGTTGCTGGACATTAGTCTGTCGCTCGCGGCGCTCGTTCTTGCCAGTCCGCTGCTTGTCGTCATCGCCCTGGCGGTTGCGGTGGATTCCCGCGGGCCGGTGCTGTATCGCGCGCGTCGCGTCGGGCAGGGCGGGCGCGTCTTCACGCTCTACAAGTTCCGCACGATGGTGGCTGGTGCGCAACGCGGTCCGGCGATCACACGGCGCGACGACCCGCGCGTGACACGGGTCGGTCACTTTCTGCGTCGAACGAAACTGGACGAGCTGCCACAGCTGTTGAACACGCTCGTGGGAAACATGAGCCTGGTCGGCCCGCGTCCCGAAGATCCCGCGTACGTCCGGTTCTACTCGGCCGATCAACGACGGGTGCTCGACGCCAAGCCGGGCATCACCAGTCCGGCGACGATCCTTCACCGGCAGGAAGAGCGAATGCTCGGCGGCCCTGACTGGGAAAGCACCTACCGGACGCGGATCCTGCCGGAAAAGCTGCGTCTCGAGCTCGAGTACCTGTCACGCCGTACCCTCGGACGCGATCTCCGGATCATCGTTGCCACAGGCCTGGCGCTCCTGCGCCGGCCAAGCCCTCGCCAGGGGAGCGCGCCGTGGGGAATCTGATTCAACGCCACGAGGCGCCGGTTCCGTCGACACGGCAGCCCGCTGTCTCGGACATCTGGATTGACGATTACCTCGACGACAGGCAGCGCGACGTCGCCCGCCATGGGCGGATCCTGTTCAAGCACAAGCGAGTGCTGCTGGCTGTCGCGCTCGCCGTCTTCGTGATCGGGACGATCTATACGATGTGGCTGCCCCGCATCTACAGCTCGCGCGTCAACCTGCAGATCGAGCCTGAACAGAACCTGCTCGGATACAAGGAGGCGCACGCGGTGGCGACTCCGGACGTGACGTACCTCCGGACGCAGGCGCAGGTGTTGAAGAGCGAGGTCCTCGCCGTCAGGGTCGTCCAGCGGCTGCAGCTCGTCAAGGATCCGGCCAGAACCACGTCGGTCACCGGCTGGTTCAGGTCGCGGGTCGTCGTCCAGCCTGTCGAGGGAACGCAGATCCTCAGTGTCAGCTTCCGCTCGGAGGATCCGGCCTTCGCCGCACAGGCCATCAACACGCTCGCCGACGAGTACGTGAACTACGGCTTCGACAGCAGGCGCGAGACGACCACGCGGGCACGCAATTACGTCGAAGCCGAGCTCGAAAAAGCGGAAGCGCGACTGCACGGATCGGAACAGCGGCTCGTCGACTATGGCCGTGCCCATAACATCCTGCTCCCGACGGCAGACAACAACGTCATCAATCAGAAGCTCGTCGATCTCAACACCGAGCTGACGAAGGTCGACACCGAGATTCTCGCCAATCAATACCGGGCGCTCGGAAGTACGACGGTCGAGAACTTCCCCGAATCCCTCAAGAGCCCGGTGATGATTGCGCTGGACGCCCGCCGATCCGAGCTCGAGCAGAAGCTCGCGAGAGCCAATCTGCTGTACGGGCCGAAATGGCCGGAGCTCGACACGACGACCAAGGAGCTGGACGAAGTCCGCAAGCAGCTCGCGGCCGAGAAGCAGAGGATTCTCGGGCAGGCGGGCACCTCGTACCAGATCGCGTCGGTGCACCGTTCCCGCCTGATGCGTGCGATTGCGGATCAGAACCGGCTTGCCGATCAGCTCACGCAGGATTCCATTCAGTACAACCTGCTGAAACGCGAAGTCGAGACAGACCGCCAGATGCATGAAGGACTCCTACAGCGATTGAAGGAAATGGAGGCCTCGGTCGGGCTGAAGGCGTTGAACATCCATGTCATTGACCGCGGAGAGGTGCCCACGCTGCCGACGCTTCCGAACGTGCCGCTGAATCTGGCGTTCGCGCTGACGCTGGGATTGATGTGCGGCGCCGGTGCCGCGTATGGCCGGGAGTTCTTCGATCGGTCCGTGAAAACACCCGAGGACGTTGGACGCCAGCTGCAGGTGCCGTTCCTCGGCGCGGTTCCGACGTTCCAGCGCGAGTGGCAGGAGGCGACCGGCGGTCATCTCCTCCCGGTGGACAGCCTTGAACGACTGTTGTCGAGTGAGTCCGCCGCCGTCTACTGGGAAAGCTACCGCGGCGTTCGAACCTCGATTCTCTTTTCGTCGCCGCAGCACCGCCCGCAGACGCTGCTGGTCACCTCCGCGCTCCCGGGAGAGGGCAAGAGCACGACCGCCATCAACCTGGCGATTTCGCTTGCGCAGACCGGCGCACGGACGCTCCTCATCGAGCTCGACATGCGCAAGCCGAAATTCGCGGACATGTTCAACGTCTCGCGAAAGAGCGGGATGAGCCGTTATCTGTCGGGAAACAGCCGTCTCAGCGCGGAAATGTGTCCGACCCTGGTGCCGAACCTGTGCCTCGTGCCTGCCGGACCAGTGCCGCCAAATCCCCCAGAACTGATCGGGTCACAGCGGATGCGCAGCGGCCTTGAACTCGTACGCCGCCACTTCGAGTTCGTGGTGATCGACGGGCCGCCGGTGCTTGCGGTCAGCGACGCCGCAATCATCGCCACCCAGGTCGACGGCGTGGTGCTCGTCGTCAGCAGCAAGACGCCGTCCGGCACGGCGGTCAAGGCGAGGAACGTTCTCAACGGCGTCTCGGCGCGGATCCTGGGCGCCGTGATCAACAACGTGAAGCTCGACGCGTCCGAGCACTACTTCTATTCAACGGAGTACGTCAGCTCGGAGGTCGTGCCGCGATTCGGGTCAGGGGGACATGCGTCATGACACGGACCATCCGAGCGATCGCCGTCGTCGTCATCGTGTCGTGCTTTTCGGCTGGCGCTCAGGAGGCCGACCGGAACACAAGAATCACGGCGCTGGCGGAGCTGCCCACCAGCAACGCGGACTACCGGCTCGGTCCGGGCGACCTCATCGAAATCCGCGTGTTTGGTGTGAGCGACTTCGATCAGACCGTGCGCATCAGTGCCGGGGGCACGATCAAACTGCCCTTGCTCGATCCGGTGACGGCGTCGGGCCTGAGCGCGGCACAACTCGAGGAAACGCTTACGAAACGGCTGGCAGGCGACTTCATCAAGAACCCGCAGGTCTCAGTGTTCGTGAAGGAGTATCGCTCGCAGCCGGTCAGCGTCCTGGGAGCGGTTCGAAACCCCGGGCAGTTTCAAATCACCCTGCCGTTGCGGCTGGTCGACGTGCTCTCGATGGCCGGCGGACTTCAGCCGAACGCCGGACAGGACGTCACGATCCAGCGTCCATCGAAGAACGGTGAGGACGAGATTCTCCGCGTCAACCTGACGGAGCTGCTCGAGCGCGGCGACCTGAGCTTGAACACGGTCATCCGCGGCGGGGATGTCATCCACATCCGGGAACGTGAGGACCAGTTCGTGTACATCGTCGGCGAGCTCAACCGCTCGGGGGCGTTTCCGCTACCACCCCGAAAGGAGGTGCGCGTGACACAGGTCTTTGCGTGGGCGGGCGGCGCCGCGCGCACCGCCAAACTGAGCGACAGCGTCCTGCTTCGTTATGACGAGGCTGGCAAGCGACAGGAACTGAAGGTGAACTTCTCGCAAATCCTCAAGGGAAAGGCGGAGGACTTCCTCGTTCGCGAGAACGACATCATCTTCGTTCCGGGCAGCAGGGCGAAGTCGTTTGCCGCCACATTGCTGGCCGGCCTGCCGGGCTCGATGGCGGCCATTCCCTATCGGATCCCCTAACCTATGACGGCCCAACAAATCCGCGGCGCGACCGTCGCTCTCACACTTCGCGCGGGCATCCTGAGCCGCGATCTGCTCACGCGTGCCCGTACCGTCGACCGGTACGCGACGGCCAACGGGATTACCTACCGGCGGCCGGCGCAGGTCGCCGTCGACGGTGCGCTGATCGGCGGATCGCTGGCGGCAGCCTACCTGCTCCGATTTGACGCCGGGATGCCGGTTCCGTACGACCGGCAGTTTGTCGAGCTGCTGCCGTTCGCGGTCGGGCTGTCGCTTGCCGTCAACGGAGCGATCGGACTGTATCGGCGCGTCTGGCGGTACTTCGGCGTTCAGGACGCGCTCGCCACTCTCGGAGCGGTCGCGCTCGTGTTTCTCGTCTCCGCGGTCTGGCGATTGTTCGAGCCCGGGATGTTCGCCGGCACGCCGGTGCCGTTTGGCGTCCTCTTGCTCTTTCCGTTTCTGGCATTCATCTCGATGGTCGCCGTCCGCCTGGCGTGGCGTGCCGTCTACAGCTATTCGAAGCCGGTACGCCAGTCACGTTCTTCGCCGGCCGCTCGAACGCGTGTGCTGCTCGCCGGCGCTGGAGAAGCGGGACTGTATCTGCTGCGCGCGCTGCGCAAGAGCGCCTTCGATATCGTCGGCTTCGTTGATGACGACCGCGAGCTGATCGGTCGAACGATTGGCGGCTGCCAGGTGCTTGGCACGACGCTGGCGATTGAATCGATTGCCGGCCATCGGCCCATCGACGAGGTCATCTTCTGCATGCCCAGCGCGCCCCACGGGGCGGTTCAACGCATCGCCGCGCGGTGTGCGCAACTGGGATTGAAGACGTCAACCGTACCAACGCTCTGGGAGATCCTGGCGGACCGCTCCGCGATCGGACAGCTCCGGCCGGTGAACGTCGAGGATCTCCTGGGCCGGACAACGGTCACGGCGGCCCCAGACGTCATCGGACTGGCTGACGCCTACGCCGAACGACGCGTCCTGGTCACAGGCGCCGGCGGCTCGATCGGCTCGGAGCTCGTCCGTCAATTGAGCCGGCTGAACCCAGCGCAGCTGATTCTGCTCGACAAGGACGAGAACAGCCTCTACGAAATCACCTGCGAGACGAGGGAGGAGTTCCCCGCGGTCGTCGCCATCGTTGCCGATATCCGCAATCCAGGCGTCCTGCGCAAGGCCTTCGAGCGCCATCGTCCCGAGGTCGTGTTTCACGCGGCGGCGTACAAGCACGTGCCGTTGATGGAGGACTATCCGGCGGAAGCGATTCTGAACAACGTGATGGGCACCCGGCACGTCGCCGAGCTGTCAGAGGCGTTCGGCGTGAAGACCTTCGTGTTGATCTCCACGGACAAGGCGGTCAATCCGGCGTGCACGATGGGGGCGTCGAAACGTATCGCCGAGATGATCCTGCAGCAGCGTGCGGCCGGCGGCAGTGCCACGCGGTTCTGCTGCGTGCGTTTCGGCAACGTGCTGGGCAGCCGCGCCAGCGTGGTGCCGCTCTTCCAGCGGCAGATTCGGCAGGGCAGGAAGATCACGGTGACGCATCCGGATGTCAGCCGATACTTCATGACCATTCCCGAAGCGGCGCAGCTCGTCATCCAGGCAGGCACTCACGGCGACCAGGGCGAGATATTCCTGCTCGACATGGGCGACCCGGTGCGCATCGTCGATCTGGCGCGAAACCTCATCGAGCTGTCCGGCCTCGTTCCCGATCAGGACGTCGACATCGAATTCACGGGGTTGCGCCCCGGAGAGAAGATCACCGAGGAACTGATCGCCCACGGCGAACGGGGGGTCCGCACGACCCCGTTCTCGAAGATCTTCGTCGTCAGCGCCCCGAAGCACGACTG
>Ga0310904_10000274_pt1 | contig 13665 bp, 13 predicted proteins | sample C48D1metaG_FD_203746 | JGI IMG/M metagenome (GOLD analysis project Ga0310904, IMG submission 203746) | Lab incubated soil microbial communities from West Virginia University Organic Research Farm, Morgantown, WV, United States - C48D1 | ecosystem: Environmental > Terrestrial > Soil >... | reverse complement strand
CAGGGCAAACAATTGAGCGAAATCGCCGGTCGCACGACCGTGGGGATTGACCACACGCCTCCGTACCGACAGGATTTCGACGGTGTGATCGCGTTGTTACAGCAGGCGCTCGCGAACAGCAGATAATCCTGCCGTTCGTCGTTCGCGTGGCTCACACTCGCGCGTCGTTCGAACGACGAACGAAACCCACCCGAACGTCGGATGGCGGCGCTTTTTATGGGGCCGCTGGCGGCTGGTAGAGCTGAATCAGGTTCCCGCAGGTATCCGCGCACACCGCGAGCGTAATCGGACCCTGCTGCGTCGGCTGTTGCGTGAAGACGACGCCGAGGGCCTTCAGCCGCTCATACTCACGAGCGACATCGTCAACCTCGAATGCAGTGGCCGGGATGCCCTGCTTGAGCAGCCCTTCCTGGAATGCGCGGCCGACCGGGTTGGCGTTCGGTTCCAGCGACAGCTCGACGTCGGGGTGCCCCTCCGGCGACACGACCGTGATCCATCGGTACTCGCCGCCGACCGGGATGTCGAGCTTCTTCACGAAGCCGAACACCTGCGTGTAGAACCGCAGGGCCTTTTCCTGATCCTCGACCATGATGCTCGTCAGCTTGATTCGCATGCCACGACTCTGACCGATTCGACCGCCTGCTGCTTCTCCAAAATTGCGAAAGCCGCGCCCATCAGGCTCAGGCACCCCGGGAACAGCTGGGATGCGTAGGTTCCGGGCACTGTGACCATGGAGCGGGCGCGCCGCCGGTATTGGGATGGCGACACGCCGACCCGGCGCGCGAACAGCGTGCTGAAGCTGCCATGGCTCGAGAATCCGACCTCCATGCAGATTTCGGTCACGGACTGCTCGCCGCGTGCGAGCAGCAGCCTGGCGCGTTCGAGCCTCGACCGGATCCGCGCCTGGTGAGGCGTTTCGCCGAACACCGCGTTGAACTGGCGAATGAAATGAAACGGCGACATTGCCGCTTCCCGCGCAACTTCCTCAATGGTCAACGTGCGATCGTGCACCTCGCGGAGCACATCGCGAGCGCGACAGAGACGTGTGAGGACGTCAGTCAACTTGGTCATAATACCGCCTGCGCATCTAGATTGAGAGGAATGGACATGCTCAAGGCCTTCGCGCTCGTGCTGCTGGCGATGCTCCCCGCCGGCGTGTTCGCTCAAACCGTGACCAAGCAGGATCAGGTAACCGAGACAGCGACCATCACCGCCATCGACAAGGGATCACGATCAATCACGCTGCAGGCCGCGAACGGCGACCGGAAGACCTTTACCGTCGGGCCGGCGGTCAAGCGCTTCAATCAGTTCAAAGTCGGCGACGTGATCAGGGCGACTCATTACGAATCGCTGGTCTTACAACTCCGGAAGCCTGGTGCGGCGGTTGCGCCTTCCACCTCCACGTCAGTCGCCGAACGGCTCAAGGACAGACCCGGCGGCGTCGTCGCGATGCAGGAAACGACGGCCGTCACCGTCAAGGCGGTTGACCCGAGCGTGCCATCGATTACGGTCGTGACGGCCGCTGGCCTGAGCGAGACGTGGAAGATCGCGGACCCGAAGAATCTCGAAGGCGTCGCTCCGGGCGACCGGATCGAGATGACCTACACGAAGGGCGTGGTCGTCGCCGCCGAGCCGGCGCCGAAGAAGTAGACTACCGACTTTCGGACTTCTGACTTTCAGGAGCTGCCATGTCACGAACCACTGCACCAGGCTGGACGCGCCGCGAAGCGCTCGAACTGCTCGGGATGAGCGCGGCCGCCGCGGCCCTGCCGGGTATCGCCTCGGCCCAGAGCGGCGTCACCTTTCCGAAGGGCGCGATCATCCGCACCGTCCTCAAGGATTACCCGCCCGAGGAACTGGCCGGTGGCGCGACACTCTTCCACGAACACATGTCAATGGCGCCCGATTTCCTCCCGCGGTGGATGAAGTTCGCCGCCGAAACGCGCGCCGCCAATGCGCCGCGCGGGGCCGGGGCCGGCCGGGGCGCAGGCGCCGGAGGCGGCGGTGGTCGAGGGGGCGCGGCCGCGCCAGCGCCCGCGGGGCCGTTCTTCATGCAGGACGCCGATTTCATGACCGAGGAATTGACCACCGCCAAGCGGGAAGGCATCTCCTGCATCGTCGACGGCGGCCACCCGGACATGGGGCGCGACGTCAATTTCCTGCGCGAGATCTCGAAGCGATCGGGATTGCCGATCGTCCTCGGCGGCGGCTTCTATACGCAGCCGTTCTACCCGAAGGAAATCTCGACGATGAGCGAGGAGCAGGTCGTCCAGGCGATCATCAAGCAGGTCGACACCGACCCGATCGGCGCGTTCGGCGAAATCGGATCCTGGGACGTGATGACCGCTGACGAGCGCAAGGTGTTCCGGGCGATCGGCAAGGCGCACGTCCAGACCAACATCCCGATCTTCACGCACACCGGCATCCCCGGCATCGCCGCGCTCGAGCAACTCGATCTTTTGGAAGACGCCGGCGTCAAGCCGGATCGCATCGTCATCGGCCATCTCGGCAACCTGGTCGATCCGAACGTGCAGGTGCACCGGGCGATCTGCAAGCGTGGCGCGTATGTCGGCTTCGACCGGCAGGGTGGCCCCGGCGACGCCGAACAGGTGCCGTTGGTGATGGCGCTGCTCGAAGCCGGCTTCGCCGATCGGCTGATGTTTGCGGCCGACACGTCCAGCGCCAACCAGATGAAGCGGAACAAGGGTGACGGCTACGCAAAAACCTTCACGGTGTTCGTCCCGAAACTGAAAGCCGCGGGCGCCGACGACAAGGTGCTGCACCAGATCATGGTCGACAACCCGCGGAAATTCCTGGCATTCGTGCCGAAACGGCCGCGAAAGGGCTAAACGAACATGGCATCACGAAAACTCGTGCTGTTGTTGTGCCTCGCCCTTGCGGGTGGCGCCGCAACCATCGTCGCGCAGCGCGGACAGGCGCCCGCGACGCCGCAGCAGCAAGGATGGGCGGTGCGCGCCAGCCTGAGCAACCCGTCCGCCAAGCTTTACAACAACGCGAAGCAGAAACTGCTCGACGGCAAGCAGATCTTCACCTACACGATCAGCCGGCTCGACGTGAAGCTCTACTGCGAGGTGGCGCAGCACTACGACTACATCTGGTTCGAGATGCAGCACAGCACGATGTCGTATCGCGACGTCGAGGAGATGATCGCGGCGTGTCCGCGGCCGCCGGCGACTCCGGTCCTCCGAGTCCCAGACGAGTTCGAGAGCACCATCCAGAAGGCGACCGACATCGGCGTCCTCGGCATCGTCGTGCCGACAGTGGACACGGTCGAGAAGGCGATTGCTTCGGCCAAGTTCGCGCGCTATCCGCCGCAGGGCCGGCGGAGCATGGGCGCGGGTCAGGCTGCGTCGATCTGGGGCGTGAACGGCGTCAACTACCGCGACACGATCAACGACAACATGCTGGTCATCGTCCAGATCGAAACGCCGGTCGGCGTCGCCAACGCCTACGACATCGCGATGGTGCCGGGTGTCGACGTGCTGCTCGGATCGAACGGCGACATGACGAATTTCTCCGGCCTGCAGCCGGATCATCCGGAGTACCAGAACTACTTCACCAAGATCCACGACGCGACGCTCAAGGCGGGCAAGTTCCTGGGCGCGGTCACCGCGACGTATGCCAAGGCCGGTCCGCCCGGAGTCGGCCGCGCCGACTTCGCCGACTGGCGGCTGTTCTACAACGGCCCCTCGTTCGACGGATACCAGCCGCCCAGAGCGGGACCGGCTCGGAAATAGCGAACGTCGATCTCCCGGCTCCGATGGGTCAGCGCTTCGGACCCTGCGGAGCCTTCAGCGCCTGCTCGACCGACTCGTACTTTTTCCTGGTCCCCGTCTTGAGGAACTCGTTCCTCGAGTTGATGCCCGTATCGTTGCCCATGTAGTCGTCGTTGCCGACCTCCTCCATCCACAACGTGGTCGTCACGCCGATCGACGTCTGGAAGAATTGCGCCGATGCGTCAGCCGCGGCGCCGTGCCAGTGCTCGACACCGGGGCCGGCGTATTCCGTATCGCCCCGGCGCAGGACCCGCATCCGTTCGCCGCGCTTCTGGACGCGGCCGACACCATCGAACAGCATCAAGATCTGTCCGCCGGCGTGGCAGTGCCAGTAGGAGCGCATACCGGCAGACCAGATCGCGCCGGGCGCGGGCTTGCCATTGATCATGATTTCTTCAACCGGCTTTTGGGTGTAGACGCCGGTGGCCTGGATCGACATCGGCTCGCCGGGACAGGCATTCGCGCCAGGCGGCGTCTGCGCCGGTGGCTGTGCCTCGGCATCGCGCGTCCAGCGCGCCGATGCGGCCATCACCGCCCCGAGGAACAATCCGAGAAGCAGCCGACGATTCGCCGCGATTCTGATGGATGCCACTGTCGATCCTTTCTACGCATAACCGCGTTGTCCCGCAGGGCCACGGCACCGCCAGCGGTGGCGATACCCAGCCACCGGTGCGATTCAAAGGAGGCGGCCATGTCCTCGACGCACTATTCAGGGTGCATGCGCTGAGGGTAGGACCGGCGCCGGGGCAAAATAGCCCGAGTTACTCGCTCTTGACAACAGCCTCGAAGGTGAGCGGCGTACCGCGATCGTTGATCAGGCTGATCGGCACGGTCGCGCCTGCGGTGAGCGGCTTCTTCAGGTCGCGCAGCACTAAATAGGTGCCCTTGGCGCTCATCTCGAGGCTTTCGTAGGCGGGCACCGTGATGAACGCGAGCGGCTCGGCTTTGCCAGCCGCGCGAAATTCGACGACGCCGGCGGCGTCGGACGCGGCCTTCTGAAAAAACACGTCGTACTGCGTCGGGTTGTCGATGGTCAGGTAGGCTTCGGCCTGTGTCGCACCCGCCGCCGGCAGCTTCACCCAGCCACTGGTGATGGCGGTGTCCTTGCGCTGCTGACCGGCAGCGACGGCCGCCGAGAGGACGATCAAGACCAGCGCGATCAGCTGAGACGAACGTGTCATCCCGTTATCGTATCAGCCGAGCATGGCGCGAAGGCCTTCTTTCACGCCAGTCGAGCCGCGAACCTGCTCCGCTTTGCCTTCCCACGTGATGCCGCCGGCAATGAAACCCGCGTACATCTCGCGGAAAAACTCCGCCATGTGCTGCGACATACCAAACGACATGAACGTCGGCACGACCGCCTCGAGCGGCGCTTCGACGACCTTCACGGTGCGGCTGATCAACTCACTGAGGGCGGCCGCGACGTCGGTGGGCGTAACGTCAACCGGCCCCGAGAGCTCGATCACACGACGGCCGCGCGGACCATCCAACAACGCCTGCGCCGCGGCGCGGCCGACGTCCGTGGTGGCCACCACCGCGTGGGTGAAATTGGCCGGCAAGAACGACGGCAGGACGCCATCGTTTTGGGCGGGAGCCAGCCCGGCGCCGTAGTTCTCGAGAAAGTACGACGGGCGTACGAAGGTGACATCGATCCCCAGCTTTTCGAGGCTCCGCTCACCCATGTACGCCGCGACAACCGGGCCGGTGCCCTTGGGCAGGTGCGCCCCGATTGATGACAGAAACACGAGGTGGGGCACACGCGCGTTCACCGCGGCCCGTCCCATCGCTTCGAACATCCGCGCCCGCGAGCCCAGGAAGTCGGTGGTCGTCGCAACCGGTGGCGGAAGGAGGTAGGCGCCTTTGACACCTCGCAGCGCTGCCGTCAACGTGGTTTCGTCGCCGAGGTCGGCGACGGCGACCTCCGCGCCGCGGCTCTTCCACGAGGCGCCCTTCGCCTCGTCGCGCACGATGACGCGGATCGGCTGCCCCTTCGCATGAAGCGTCTCGGCGACAGCCTTGCCCGTGTGTCCGGTGACTCCGGCGACCGCGTACATAGCGCCCCCGTCGGTAACAGGACTTACTTCAGTGTCAGTGTTCCGTCCGGATCCGGCCTGAACACCAGGTATCTCATGTCGCTCTCGATGTTCGCCCAGAGGTGAGGGGTGCGACCGGGTGTGATGATCACGTCGCCGGGAACCACGTGCCGGCTCGTGCCGCCATCGATCCTGGTGCCCGTGTAGTTGCCGCCGGGCCGCGCCGGCGGGCGGGCGTCCGGAATCGTGCCGCCGGTAATCAGCGTCGCCGATCCTTCCAGGATGTAAAGGATCTCGGTCATGTTCGTGTCGTGGTAGATCGCGTCCTGGGGCGAGTCCTTCGGCCGCGTGACCGCGAAGACGCCGACCTTGTAACCGCCGACGTCGACCGCCCGAATCACGCTGTCGAGGATGCGGTTCGGCGGCATCTGCGCGAAGAACGCGAGAATCTGGTCCTTCGTCACGTGCGTCGCCGGTTCGGTCTTCGGCGCCGTCTTCGGGGCCTGCGCGGCCAGCGGCACCACGGTGACGCAGAGCGACAGCGCGGCCCATGCGATCTTCGCAGTACGTTTCATCGTCTTCTCGGCCGAAGTATACGTCTGCGAGGTCACGACACCAGGGAGACGGCCTGCGTACCGCGGCCCGCAAACTGGCTGTGATACAGCTCGGCGTACCGGCCTTTCGCCGCCAGCAACTCGCCGTGGGTGCCGCGCTCAACGATGCGACCATGCTCCATCATCAGGATCACGTCGGCGTTCCGAATGGTGGAGAGCCGGTGCGCGATGACGAACGTCGTGCGGCCGCGCATCAGCTCGCGCATCGCGCCCTGGATCAGGATTTCGGTGCGGGTGTCGACGCTGCTGGTCGCTTCGTCGAGGATCAGAATCGCCGGATCGGCGAGGAACGCGCGCGCGATCGTCAGCAGCTGCTTCTGCCCCTCGGACAGGTTGCTCGCCACTTCGTTGATCATCGTGTCGTAGTTCTCGGGCAGCGTGCGGACGAAATGGTCGGCCTGCGCCGCCTGCGCGGCCGTGACGACTGCGTGGTCGTCCACATGACCACCGTCACGCCGGCCGTAGGCGATGTTCTCGCGGATCGTCCCGGAGAACAGCCAGGTATCCTGGAGCACCATCCCAAACAGACGCCGCAGGTCGCCGCGCTTCATGTGCCGGATATCGACGCCGTCGACGCGAATGGCGCCGCTGTTGACATCGTAGAAGCGCATCAGCAGGTTGACGAGCGTCGTCTTGCCGGCGCCGGTCGGGCCGACAATGGCGATCATCTGCCCGGGGGCGATGTTCAGCGTCATCTCCTCGATCAGCGGGGTCTCGTCCTTGTACCTGAAGCTGACGTTGTCGAACTGCACGGCGCCGCGCGGCGCGGCCATCGCCGGCGCATCGGCCGCGTCGGGCGTTTCCTCCGGCTCGTCGAGCAGTTCGAACACCCGCTCGGCCGAGACCATCGTCAGCTGAATCTGGTTGGTGATGCCGCTCAACTGCGTGATCGGCATCGAGAACTGCCGCCCGTACTGGATGAACGCCTGCACGTCGCCGATCGCCAGCGAGCGTCGCGTCACCAGCAACCCACCGATCACCGCGACCAGCACGTAGCTGAGATTGCCGATGAACATCATCGTCGGCATGATGATGCCGCTGACGAACTGGGCCCGCCAGGCGCCGTCGTAATAGGTCTCGTTGAGCTCGTCGAAGGTCGCGATCGACTTCTTCTCGTGGCCGAACGCCGTGACGATCGCGTGCCCGCCGTACATCTCCGCGACGTGGCCGTTCAGCGCGCCGAGCGCCATCTGCTGCTTCATGAAGAACTTCTGCGAGCGCTTCGCGATCCGCGCGACCACGATCACGCTGAGCGGCAGGGTGAGCAAGGTGACCAGCGTCAGGATCCAGCTGATGGTGAACATCATCACGACGACGCCGATCAGCGTCAGCACGGACGTCAGCAGCTGCGTGAGGGTCTGCTGCAGCGTCCCGCTGATGCTGTCCATGTCGTTCACGGCCCGGCTCATCACTTCGCCGCGGGTCCGCGCATCGAAGAACTTCAGCGGCAGCCGGTCGAACTTGGCTTCGACTTCACGGCGGATCGAGTAGACCGTTTTCTGCGCGACGTTGGCCATCAGGTATTGCATCAAGTACTGAAAGACGTTCGCCACGACATAGAGGCCGCTCAAGCCGGCGAGGGTCCGGCCGATGTACCCGAAATCGATGGCGGCGCCGGGCACCCGTGCCGACTTGGCGATGAATCCCTCGAAGATCTTCGTCGTCACCAGGCCGAGAATTTTCGGGCCGAGCACGCTGAACACCGTGCCGATCGCGCCGGCCAGGACGATCACGACCAGCGTTCCACGATGCGGTTCGAGATACCCGGCCAGCCGGACGAGGGTCCCCTTGAAGTTCTTCGCCTTCTGCGTCGGCATGCCGAGGCCGCCAACCATCCGGCCGCCGAACATGTCGCGCGGCGGTGGCTGGCGCTGTCCGGCCTGCTGCTGCAGCGCGAGCGCCGCGGCCGACTGCGGTTTCTGGGGCGCGCTCATGCCACCTCCTCGAGCGACACCTGCGATTCAACGATCTCCCGATACACGTGATTCTTTTGCAGCAGTTCGCGATGCGTGCCGATGCCGGCCACCCGGCCGTTGTCGAGCACGACGATGCGGTCGGCGTTGATCACGGTGCTGATCCGCTGGGCGACCACGAAGACCGTGGCGTCGGCGGTCTCGGCTTTCAGCGCCGCGCGCAGCTTGGCGTCGGTAACGAAGTCGAGCGCCGAGAAGCTGTCGTCGAAGACGTAGACGTCGGGCCGGCGCACGATCGCGCGGGCGATCGCGAGCCGCTGTTTCTGTCCGCCTGAGAGGTTGGTGCCGCCCTGCGAGACTGGCGACGCGAACTGCTGCGGCAGCGCGTCGACGAACTCGACCGCCTGCGCCACCGTCGCCGCATGGCGGACCTCCTCGTCGCTCGCCTGCTCGCGGCCGTAGCGGATGTTGTCGGCAACCGTGCCCGTGAACAGCACCGCCTTCTGTGGCACGAAGCCAATCCGCGCGCGCAGCTCCGCCTGCGTCATCGCGCGCACATCAACGCCGTCGACCAGGACCCGGCCCTGAATAGCATCGTAAAAGCGCGGGATCAGTCCGGCCAGCGTCGTCTTGCCGGAGCCGGTGCCGCCGATGATCGCCGTGATCTCGCCCGGATGCGCGGTCAGCGAAACGCCGGCCAGCGCCGGTTCCTCGGCGCCCGGATATTGGAAGGTGACGTTGTCGAACTCGACGTGCCCGCGCCGTGTGGCGAGCTGCGGCGCGCTCGGGTTCGCCGGATCGACGATTTCCGGCGCCAGATCCAGCACCTCGTTGATTCGATCGGCCGCCGCCGAGGCGCGCGGCAGCATCACGAACATCGCCGTGACCATGAACACTGCAAACAGGATCTGCATCGCATACTGCAGCGACGCGATCATCGCCCCAACCTGCATCGTTCCCTCGTCGATCCGGTGGCTGCCGAACCAGAGGATCGCGATGCTGGTGAGGTTCAGCATCAGGATCAACGCCGGCATCAGGAACGCGATCAGGTGGTTCATGGCGATCGTCGTCTCGGTCAGGTCGAGGTTGGCGCGGTCGAACCGCGCGCGTTGCTCCGCGCCGCGATCGAAGGCACGAATCACGCGAACGCCGCTCAGCCCCTCACCGAGCACCAGGTTGAGGCGGTCGATTTTCTTCTGGATGGCCTGCGACAACGGGATCGCGCCGCGCAGGATCAGGCCGAAGACGATGGCCATCACCGGCATGACCGCGATCAGCACCCAGGCGAGCTGGGCATCCTGCGACACGGCCAGGATGATGCCGCCGATCGCCATCATGGGCGCGGTGATCACCATCGTCAGCAGCATGATCACCATCATCTGCACTTGCGTGGTGTCGTTGGTGGTCCGCGTCACCAGCGAGGCAGAACCGAATCGATCGAACTGGTGAATCGACAGCCGTTCGACGCGCGCGAAGATGGCGCCGCGCAGAATCCGGCCGAAAGCGGTGGCGACCCTCGACGAGTAGTAGCTGCCGGCGATGGCGCAGGCGGTGGCGACGATCGACATCAGCAGCATCACGCCGCCGACTTCGAAGATCGCCCGCTGATCGCCCCTGACGATGCCCTTGTCGACGATGTCCGACATCAGCCGCGGGAGGAGCAGGGAGCTGATCGACTGCGCCAGGGACAGCACCAGCACGATGGCGACCGGCCCCCGATGGGGCGCGAGGAGGCGGAAAAGTTTCAACATGTTTGGTTGGGGGAGGGCTAGTAAAGGATAAATGAAGTTTGCCCCGGTTCACACCGATACATCACGCAACCATGCCATCGATGAACCGGCCCCCCGTACGCCATATTCTGGTCCCTATCTTGGCTTTCGGTGCGCTGCTGGCCACCGCGTTGCCCGTCTCTGCCCAGGGCTTCGGCGTGGGCGCACGGCTCGCGTGGGTCAAGCGCGATGTGGACGTGGATGTCGATCGGGTCCGCTTCACCGGCCTTCTGATGCGCGCCATGGGGGGACGTGCGGGGTTCGAGCTCTCGTACGACCGCCATACCGAAGAGTTCGAGCTGGCCAATCTGAAGGTCGTCGAGACGCCGATCCAGGCGTCGTTCGTGATGCGGTTGGCGAAGGGCAGCTTTGCGCCGTACCTGCTCGGCGGACCGGGCTGGTACAAACGGACCCTCAAACCGATCGTCGGCGACGAGGCTTCGAGCGAGAGCGACACCGAGTTTGGCTGGCACGCTGGCGGCGGCGTTGAGGTCCTGGCCGGGCGCCACATCGGTATCCACGGCGACTATCGGTACACGTTCCTCGACTTCAACGGCGACGATGGTGAAGGCGGCGGCAGCATCGGCATCCCGGTCGTCGGCGGGCTGCTCCCGGGCTACAAAGGGTCCATGTTTACGCTCGGGGCCACCGTTTACTTCTAAAACCGACGGGGCTTCCCCTCACGGAATCAGGTGCGAGAGAATACGCGCCTGGTCAGGCATCCGGAACATCAGGAGGCTCACGTGAGGGACAAGTATCTGGCGGTCGCAGTCATCGTCGCGGTCGCTCTCGCGGCGCTCGCCGCTCAAGCGCAAAATCCGCCGCAACAACCGAAGCCGACGGCCGACCCCTACGCCAACAACCCCAACCCTGGCGCGGCAGGCTTTCCGCTCGCGGCGCCGGCCGGCAAGGACAGCGGCGCGAAGAACACGCCACCGCCCGGCGCGGTGAACCAGGGGCCATTCGATCCCGCCACCTGGAAGTACGGACCGGCCTTCACCCCGCCGCCCGGGACGAAGGTCTGGAATCCCGTGAAGGTAAAGATGACGCAGGGCGCGAAGGTGACCGGCGGGACCGTGTTCAGCGCAACGGATCCGGCGACCTACTGCGCGATGGCCAACGCTGGCTACGACTTCATCTGGACCGAGATGCAGCACGACCAGCGCGACTGGGAAGCCGCGTCGCGAATGTGGCGAACCTGTCCGAACGCGAAAGCGGTGCCTGGCGTCCGGGTCGCCTACACCGACGAGCGTGAGATTCAACACGCGCTCGACGCCGGCGCGCTGGTGATCGTCGTTCCCACGGTCGACACCGTCGAAGAGGCGATTGAAGCGCGCAACTGGACCTATTTCCCGCCGCTCGGCCGCCGCAGCAACGGTGGCGGTCAAGCCTTCGACTCGACGATGTGGGGCAACGTTCCGGGCGGCTATCGCAACACGATCAACGACAACATCGTCCTGATCCTGATGATCGAGACGCTCGAAGGGCTGAAGAATGCCGACGCCATTGCCAAAGTGCCCGGCGTGACCGGGATCTTCGCGGCAAGCGGCGACCTCGGCAATTTCAGTGGCTTCCGGCAGGGGACGCCGGACTATGAGCGCGCGATCAACATCGTCCACGACGCGGCGATCAAGGCCAACACCCGTTTGTGCGGTCCGTTCGCGTGGCGCGATCGTCCGGACTTCACGTGCTTCCAGGCGGGAAGCGAGACGGCGGCGATCGCTCGAGGGGTGGCCGCGGAGCTCGGGCCGCTCGCGAACACGCAGGGCAAGGTCGAGGCCGGGCCGTTCGCGACGCCGGCGAAGCCCTAAAGGCGGACCTGAAGGTCGGCACTACGGGTACGAGGTTCCGGACGTCGTCGCGACGACGTCCGGAGCGTGAGCCTCCCACCACGCCCGGGCCCGATCCGGCGTCCATGGGTCCGCGCACCGGATGCGGGCAAGCTGCGCTTCGAGGGCGAGCGCCGAAGCCGGCCTCCTGGCTGGATTTTTCTCGAGACACTGCATCAGCAGCGCTTCCAGCTCTGCCGGAACTGGCAGTTCCGAGACGGCGGACGGCGATACGGGCTGCGTTTGCGCGTGGTGCAGGAGCATCTGCGCCGGGGTGCTGGCCTTGAACACCAGCTCGCCGGTCAGCGCCCAGTAGGCGGTGCACGCCAGCGAATAGAGATCGGTCCGGCCATCGATGGGGCGCTCGTCGAAGACCATCTCCGGCGCCATGAACGCCGGCGTGCCCTGCACGAGGTTCGGCGAAGTGAGCAGCGTCGATCCCGCGGCGCCGTGCCCACCACCACTCGGCTGTTCCTTCACGATGCCGAAGTCGAGCACTTTCAGGTAGTCGTACTCGGTGCCGAGCCGGCCCACGAAGAGGTTGGCGGGCTTGATGTCGCGGTGCACGAGGCCATGTTCGTGCGCCTCGGCGAGCGATCGGCACGCCTGGCGGAGGAGCGCGATCACCCGTTCCGGAAGCTGCGGCCCGAAGCTGTTCACGATGCGCTGCAGGTCGAGGCCCTGCAGCAGCTCCATGACGTAATAGAAAGCGCCGCTGTCGTTCACCCCGAAGTCGTAGAGCTGCACGGTATGCGGCGATCGCAGCCGGGCCGTCACCTGCGCTTCGCGCTGGAAACGGCGCACCAGCTGATCCCGCGCGGTGCCCTGCGACGTTTCCTGGCGAATCAGCTTCACGGCCGCGGGGCGCGCAAGGAGCCGGTGCTTCGCCAGCCACACCTCCCCCATCCCTCCGGATCCCAGCTGCGAAATCAGCCGATAGCTGCCGACTGACAACTGGTTGTCCAACGACTCCTCGTCGATCTCGATGACCGACTCCCTCGCCACGAGGATCGCGCGCTCGAGGACCGCGGCCAGCTCGCGGATGTTGCCTGGCCACGCATAGGCCTCGAGCCGTTGCATGGACGCCGGCGACACGCCCTCGACCTGTTTTCCAAGCTGCCGGCCGTATTTCCGCACGTAGTGATCGACGAGCACCGGAATGTCCTCGCGACGGTCCCTGAGCGGCGGCACCGCGATCGCGCGACCGTTAAAGAGCGGCGCCAGCCAGGCGACACTTCGCACGTCGACGCGCGTCGAGGCGACGACGCGCACGTCCCCCGAGTGACGCTCGAGGATGCCCTGCAGCTCACGTTGATGCTCGATGGACAGCTCGTGAACCGCGTCGAGGAACAGCGTCCCGCCCAGGGCAAGCTCGAACTTGCCGATGAGGGATCGATCGGTAGCGCGAGCCGGCGCGCCGGGAGTGTCGCGGTTTTGAGTCTGAAGCTCCGGACAACTCACGAAAATGAATGCGCCCTTGCGCCGCGAGCCCAGGTGCAGGGCGTGAGCCACCGCTTCTCTGCCGGACCCTGGAGGTCCGGTGAGGAGAAGCGGCCACCTGTAGATCGCCTCGCCGGCGACCGCGTCGCGCAGGGCACGAACGGCGGCGCTCTCGCCGAGGAGCGGGCCGTCCACGCGGCTGCGCGCCTGGTGCAGGAGATCCTCGGCGATGCGCAACTCGCGCTGGAGCGCCGCCGTCCGTTCCGCGAC
>Ga0310904_10000269_pt1 | contig 13693 bp, 13 predicted proteins | sample C48D1metaG_FD_203746 | JGI IMG/M metagenome (GOLD analysis project Ga0310904, IMG submission 203746) | Lab incubated soil microbial communities from West Virginia University Organic Research Farm, Morgantown, WV, United States - C48D1 | ecosystem: Environmental > Terrestrial > Soil >... | reverse complement strand
CGCGCTCACGCGGGTCCGAAATATCAGTGATTTCCTGGCGGATCCGCATGTCGGCATTGCCACCGAGCTGAATGTCGGTGCCACGGCCGGCCATATTGGTCGCAATCGTGATGGCTCCCGGCACGCCTGCCTGCGACACGATATAGGCTTCCTGCTCGTGGTAGCGGGCATTCAGGATCGCAAACACCTTGGTCTTGGTGGCGCCATCGTCGCCGGAATAAAGCGCGGCAAACGCGTTGGGGTCGGAGAAATCGTGTTGCTCCCACCCCGCCTGGCGCAGCATCTCGGCGAGTTGCTCCGACTTCTCGATCGAGGTCGTGCCGACCAGCACCGGCTGTCCGCGCTGCTTGCAGTCCTCGATCAGCGTGATGATTGCCCGGTATTTCTCGGCTGCAGTGCGATAGACCTCGTCGTCGTCGTCGAGGCGCACGAGCGGCATGTTAGTCGGCACTTCGAGCACTTCGAGGTTGTAAATGTCCATGAACTCTTCGGCTTCGGTGAGCGCCGTGCCGGTCATGCCGGCAAGTTTCTCGTACATACGGAAGTAGTTCTGGAAAGTGATCGACGCGAGCGTCTGGTTTTCAGGCTGTATTGGTTGATGTTCTTTCGCCTCGAGCGCCTGGTGCAACCCTTCGGAATAGCGGCGGCCGGGCATCATGCGTCCGGTGAATTCGTCGATGATGACGACCTCGCCGTTGCGAACGATATAATCCTTGTCGCGCTGGAAAAGCTTGTGGGCACGTAGTGCCTGGTTGACGTGGTGGACGACGGACACGTTCTCGACGTCGTAGAGTGAATCCCCCTTGAGCTGACCGGCAGCGCGCAATCGTTGCTCGAGCTTTTCCATGCCGGCTTCGGTCAACGTGACTGTGCGCTGCTTCTCGTCGACTTCATAGTCCGTCTTGTCGAGTTGCGGGATGTAGCTGTCGATCGTGTTGTAGAACTCGGAGCGGTCGTCGAGCGGACCGGAAATGATCAGCGGCGTGCGCGCTTCGTCGACAAGAATCGAGTCGACTTCGTCGACGATCGCGTAAATGTGCCCGCGCTGGACCATGTCCTCCAGGCGATACTTCATGTTGTCGCGGAGATAGTCGAACCCGAGTTCGTTGTTGGTGCCGTAGGTGATGTCGCAGTCGTAGGCTTTCTTGCGCTGCTCATCGTCGAGCCCGTGCACGATGACGCCGACGGTGAGGCCGAGAAAATTGTAGATCTGGCCCATCCACTCCGCGTCGCGCTTTGCCAGATAGTCGTTGACGGTGACGACATGAACACCGCGGCCGGACAGCGCGTTCAGATAGACCGGAAGCGTGGCGACAAGCGTCTTGCCTTCACCGGTCTTCATCTCGGAAATCTTGCCTTCGTGGAGAATCATCCCGCCGACCAGCTGGACATCGAAATGCCGCTGCCCAAGCGTGCGCTTGGCAGCTTCCCGAACGGTCGCAAAGGCGGGGACCAGGATGTCGTCGAGTGAGGTGCCTTGGGCCACCTGCTTCTTGAATTCGTCAGTGCGCGCCCTGAGCGCCTCGTCCGACAATACCTCTAGCTCTTTTTCCAGCGCGTTGATCTCGCCCACCCGCGGCTGATAGCTGCGGATCCGCCGATCGTTGGCGGAACCAAACAGCTTGCGGGCAACTGCGCCGATCATCCTTGGAAACTCCTCACGTGAGCCGGGCGCTTATATCATGCCGTTGCGGCCGGATTTGCCTCCGGCACTCCGGAATACGGCACTTTTCGGGCAAATCCGACGCGAACGCGCCGACGACGGCAAAATGCTCCGCGAGAGATATGAGGGGGTCGGAATGTTGTCAATTGGCGGCCTGTTCTCGCATTAACGACAGGCCGGTCACGCGGACGTTAGGCGTTGCGTACCACTCGGCCATTGCAAAGACATGGTCGTTGGGCGAAAAGTCCGCCAGACGCCCGCCTGGCGGGTACTGACAATTCAAGGAAAGCCTTATGACGATTTCAGTTCCAACCGGTTCACCGGTCCGTTCGCGTCATGCCGGCTTTTATGCCGCACTTCTGGCGCTCCTCGTGATGACGGCTGGGCCCGCGGGCGCCCAGGACAAGGATCCGGTTGTGGCCAAGGTCAACGGTATTGAAATCCATCAGAGCGACCTTGCCGTCGCCGAGGACGAGGCCGGCCAAATTCCGCCGATGTCGCCCGAAGCCAAGCAGGATTACCTGGTGCAGTTCGTCGCGGACATGATCCTCGTGTCGAAAGCTGCGGACGACAAGAAATTGGGCGATGGGCCCGAGTTCAAACGCAAAGTCGAATTCGCCCGCAAGAAGCTTCTCATGGAAAATTTGCTGCAATCGGTCGGAAAAGAGGCCCTGACCGACGAAGCGATGCATAAGGTCTACGACGAGGCCGTAAAGCAGATCGGCGAGGAGAAGGAAGTCCACGCGCGCCACATCCTCTTCCGCGCACAGGCAGGCGAAGACAAGGCGGGCAAGGAAGCCGATAATCGCCCGGCTGAAGAAGGGCGAAGATTTCGCCAAGGTGGCCGGCGAAGTCACTGAAGACCCGTCCGGCAAGGCCAATGGCGGCGATCTCGGCTACTTCACCAAGGAACAGATGGTGCCCGAATTTTCAGAGGCCGCCTTCAAACTCGACAAGGGACAGATTTCGGAGCCCGTGAAGACTCAGTTCGGCTGGCACGTCATCAAGGTCGAGGATAAGCGTGTCAAGCCGGCGCCGAAATTCGAAGACGTGAAGCCGCAGATCGAGAATTACATCACGCGCAAGGCGCAGGCCGAACTGGTCACCAAGCTGCGTGCCGAAGCCAAGATCGAACGCATGGACAAGCCGGCCGCCAAGCCTGAGGAAAAGCCCGCGGCGCCGGCAAAGAAGTAGCAGCGATCCAAATCATCAAATGATTTCGTCGTGGCCGGCCTTGTGCCGGCCATTGGCGTCTTTTATGCCGATGCATCCGAAACCGCGGATACCGGCACGAAGCCGGACATGACGACGGAGAATGTTATGTCCACCGCAGTCTCCCCTCTTGCCCCCGCCAATGTCCCCGACATGCCGGCAGTTTCCGGCGTGCGTCTCGCGACCGCCGAGGCCGGCATCCGTTACGCAGGGCGCACCGATGTCCTGCTGGCGCTGTTCGATCCCGGCACGACCGCGGCGGGCGTGTTCACGCGCTCGAAGTGCCCGTCGGCTCCCGTGGAGTGGTGCCGTGCGCATCTGAAGAAGAGCAAAACGCGAGTGCTGGTCGTGAATTCCGGTAATGCCAATGCGTTCACCGGCAAGACCGGCCGCGACGCCTGCAAGTTCACCGCGCAGATCGCGGCGCGTGCGGCTGGCTGCGAGCCGGGCGATGTGTTTCTTGCCTCGACTGGCGTGATCGGCGAACCGCTGAAGGCGCAGGCTTTCGATGGCGTCATGGGAGGCCTGGTCGCGCGCGCGCAATCCAGTGAATTCCTTGCTGCGGCGCGGGCGATCATGACTACCGACACGTTTCCCAAGGTGGCGACCGCGACGGCAAAGATCGGCAAAACTCGTGTAACGATCAACGGCATCGCTAAGGGTGCCGGCATGATCGCTCCTGACATGGCGACCATGCTCTCTTTCATGTTCACCGATGCGGCGATTTCCGCGCCGGCACTACAGGCGCTTCTGAAAGACGGTGTCGCCGATACCTTCAATGCCGTGACAATCGACGGTGACACATCGACATCGGACACGCTGATGATGTTTGCCACCGGCAAAGCCTCTGGTGCTCCGCGAATTGTGCGCGCGACGGATCCACGCTTGAAAGGGTTCAAAAAAGCGCTGCATTCCGTGCTGGCCAGCCTCGCGGAACAGGTGGCACGTGACGGCGAAGGCGCCCGCAAACTCGTCGAGATCGTGGTCGAAGGCGCGGTATCCAAGGTCTCGGCGCGGCGCATTGCAATGTCAATTGCCAATTCTCCGCTGGTGAAGACCGCGATCGCCGGCGAAGACGCCAACTGGGGCCGCGTCGTGATGGCCGTCGGCAAAGCAGGCGAGCCAGCGGACAGGGACAAGCTCTCGATCTGGTTTGGCGGCATCCGCGTCGCGCATAGGGGCGCACGCGATCCAAGCTACGATGAAGCGACCGTCAGCGCGGCGATGAAGAAGCCTGAAATCAGCCTGAAGGTTGCGCTCGGGTTGGGCAAAGGTCGCGATCGTGTTCTCACCTGCGACCTCACTAAAGAATATGTCGCCATCAACGGCGACTATCGCTCATAGATCCGGAGCCGCGCCTTGGCGCTCAAGATCGTCCTTGTTGCGGCTTGCGCGCTCGTCGATGTGGACGGCCGCGTGCTGATTGCGCAAAGACCGCAAGGAAAGCCGATGGCCGGTCTCTGGGAATTCCCCGGCGGCAAGGTCGAGGATGGCGAACGGCCGGAAGATACCTTGATGCGCGAACTACGCGAGGAACTCGCGATAACGGTGAGCGAGGCGTGCCTGGCGCCGCTTGCCTTTGCGAGCCACACCTATCCCGATTTCCACCTGCTGATGCCGCTCTATGTCTGCCGTCGTTGGGACGGGACCGTCACTCCAGCAGAGGGACAGCAGCTTGCGTGGGTCAAGCCGAATCGGCTGCGCGACTACAAAATGCCTCCGGCAGACGTGCCGCTCATTTCACATTTGATGACTTTGCTTTAGCAGCCACGCTCAGGCTTTTCCCCCGCCGGCAGTTCTATGGTGCCGAGCGCGTCGGCAAGGCGCTGCGCCGCCGAGCCGGGCTTGAGTGGCTTCTGCTGGCTCTCATGAGGTACCCAGCCAGAAAGCCAGATGATTTCGAACGTCGCACGCACGCGTCCATCCGCATCAGCAAAGCGATCGGCATAGATTGCCATCACGCGCTCAAGCGTGCTGCGTTTGAGCGGCGTGCGGAGGCGCTCATGCAGAATATTAGTCGCGCCCATGCGCCGGAGGTCGCGCATCAGCGCAAGAGCCGAGTCATAGCGCACTGCGACCCGCTCGCTATCGACGACCGGCAATGCAAAGCCAGCGCGTTGCAAAAGGCCGCCAAGCTCGCGGATATCGGCGAACGGCGCAACGCGCGGCGAGATGCCGCCTTCCACTTCGCTCTCGGCGGCAGCAAATGCCGAGCGCAATTCGGTCAGGCTGTCCCCGCCGATCAATGCCGCCAGCAATAACCCGTCCGGTTTCAGAGCGCGCCGGATCTGGATCAGTGCGCCGGGCAGGTCGTTGACAAATTGCAGCGCAAGCGCAGACACCACGAGATCAAGCGAACGCTCAGCAAACGGCAAGGTTTCCTCATCGGCGGTAACGCGCAGGCCATCGTCATCGCCATCCAGTCCGGCCGCAACGATGGTGCTGATATTATTGTTCGCCGCCAGCACGCGACGCACGGCATCGCTTGGCGTGCCGAGATCAACGGCCACATCGAACTTGCGCAGGACCGCGGAAAGCCGGTCACCCAAATCGGCCGCAACGCGATCCAGCAGAAACGTTGCAGGCGTCAATCGTCGCGCGCGTCGTTGGCGTACGCGAAGCAGGTGTCGGTCAAAGATATTGGGCCCTGACGACATTGCTTTGTCCTATCGCGTCACGCGCGATCGTGCCACGCCCACAGATGATCGTGCTACCCTTGCAGCATGCCCGAGCTTCTTTCGGCAAGTCCGGCTGGCGAGCCTTCGGCTGCCCGCTTTCGTAGGGGTTTACGATCGGCGCTGCGGCTCGCGCTCGACTTCGCCTTGCCCCAGCTTTGTCCGTCCTGCCGCGAACCGCTTGGTGACGGCAATGGGCTCTGCGCGCATTGCTGGTCAAAACTGTCGCTCATCGAGCCGCCCTACTGCGCGCGGCTCGGGATTCCGTTCGCCTACGACCCCGGCCCCGGCCTGCTGTCGATGGAAGCAATAGCCAACCCGCCGGCCTATGACCGGGCGCGTGCTACTGTGCGTTACGACGACATTTCTCGCGCGCTCGTCCATAGCCTCAAATATGGCGACCGCCTCGACCTCGCGCCGACGATGGGTCAATGGATGGCGCGTGCCGGCCGCGAATTGCTTGCCGATGCCGACGCGCTCATTCCAGTGCCCCTGCATTGGCGGCGACAATGGGCGCGGCGCTTTAATCAGTCGGCGGCTCTCGCCGGCGTTATCTCGCGATTGACCGGCGTGCCTATTGTCCATGGCGGCCTCAAGCGGTTGCGGGCAACGCCGCAACAGGTGGGCAAGTCGAAAAACGAGCGCGCCGATAATGTACAAGGCGCCTTCCGGATCGCTACGGAGCATGAATCGGATATTGCCGGGCGCCGGCTGGTGTTGATCGACGACGTGCTGACCTCGGGCGCCACGGTCGATGCTTGCGCCCGCGCCCTGTCTCGGGCGGGTGCCGGCCATGTCGATGTGCTGGTCTTTGCGCGGGTTGTGGCGGCGGCGCGTCCCCCCATATAAAAGAGCCCAAATGCCCGAAAACGCCATGCCTCCTGTTGAAATCTACACGACTCGCTTCTGCCCCTATTGCTCCGCAGCCAAGGCCTTGCTGAAGCGAAAGGGTGTAAGCTACAGCGAGATCGACGTCAGCAGCGACTTCGGACGCCGGGAAGAAATGATTCAACGCGCAAACGGACGTATGACTGTGCCGCAGATTTTTATCGCGCCATGAACGGCGGTAGTTTCAAAGCAGCCATGATCCAGATGCGTTCGGGTCTGCAGCCCGGCGCCAATATCGATGCCGCCGTCCGGTACATCGGTGACGCAAAATCGGCCGGCGCCGAATATGTGCTCACGCCTGAAATGACAAACATCCTGGCTGCCAATCGCGAGCAACTGTTCGCGGTGGCGGTCGAAGAAGAGGCTGATGCCTCGCTGGCGACGTTGCGCGAGGTCGCGCGCAAGCTCGGCATATATGTGCATATCGGTTCGCTTGCGATCAGGATCTCGCCCGACCGCGCCGCCAACCGTTCCTTCCTGGTCGATCCGAAGGGCGACATCTTGGCGCGTTACGACAAGATCCACATGTTCGACGTCGACCTTGCGGGCGGCGAGAGCTATCGCGAATCACGCAATTACCGTCCGGGTGAGTTGGCGGTGCTGGCTGACCTGCCGTGGGGCCGCCTCGGTTTGACCGTTTGCTATGACCTGCGCTTTCCCGCGCTTTACCGTGCGCTCGCCGAAGCTGGCGCAACCATGCTGGCAATTCCGTCGGCTTTCACAAAACAGACCGGCGAAGCCCATTGGCATGTCCTCATCCGCAGCCGTGCCATTGAAAACGGCTGTTTTGTATTTGCGGCAGCCCAGGGCGGCAGACACGAAAACGGCAGGGATACGTTCGGCCATTCACTGATCATTGACCCTTGGGGGCGCATCATTGCCGAAGGTGGCACCGAGCCGGGGGTTATCGTGGCTGAGATTAATCCCGCAGAAGTCGCCAATGCGCGTGCGCGCATCCCCTCGCTGCAACATGGCCGACGATTTGAAATCGTCGAACCGTTGGCGGAGCCGGCGCACCTTCACGTCGTGCGGGGGGCAGAATGATTCGCTACGCACTGATCTGCCAGCAGGGCCACGAGTTTGAGAGCTGGTTCCAGGATTCGACTGCTTACGACAAGCAGGCGAAGCGCGGTCTCGTAAGCTGCCCGCACTGCGGCTCGGCCAAGGTCGAAAAAGCAATCATGGCGCCGCGGCTGTCCGCGACTGCAAAAAAGCGGAGCAAGACTATCGAGGCACCCGCGGCAGCGTCCGAGGCAACGCCGGCACCAACGCCTGCGCCGGCGCCGGTCGCGATGATTTCGCCGCAGGAGCAGCAAATCCGCGCCAAGCTCAAGGAACTGCGCGATCACCTCACCAAGAATGCCGACAATGTCGGGGCGAAATTTCCCGAGGAAGCGCGCAAAATGCACTATGGCGAGATCGAGCATCGCTCGATCTACGGCGTGGCATCACCGGAAGAAGCTAAAGAACTTTCCGAGGAAGGTGTCGAATTTCATCCGCTGCCGTCGCTTCCGGACGAGCGGAACTAGTACGCCCAGACCAGCAGCGCGACGCCGATCACCACCAGAACGATACCGATTCCCTCGCGCTGCGTGGTGGGCTGCTTAAATATGAACCGCGTCACACCCTGTGCGAACAGCACCTCGACCAATGCAAGCGTGCGCACATTGGCCGCCGTGGTGATTGCGAAGGCGAGAAACCAGAATTCCGACGCGAACGCACCCATAAAGCCGGCAAACAGCGAGGGTTTCCAGGCCCGTGCGATGGCCCGCAAGACCTCTGGATCGCGCAGTGCCAGAAAGGCCGATAAAAGCGCGGCCTGAATGACCAGACCGACCGTTACGGTGAACGTTGCGGCAAGCACGAAATCAGAAAGACCAAGCGACAGAATCGCACCGCGATAGCTGATCGCCGACAGGGCGAACATCGTGCCGCCCGCAAGTCCGATCAATGTTGATCGCATCGTGCCGGCACCCGTTCGCGGCTTGAGTGAAATCACGATCACACCGACGGTCGCGATCAGGATTGCCGCCCCCGACAGTGGCGTCACCTTGTCACCGAGGAAAATCAGGCCGAACAGCGCAACCTGTACCGGCTCCGTCTTGATGTAGGCATAGGCCACAACGAAGGAGCGCTCGCCCATCGCGGAAAGCATCAGCGCCGTCGCAGCGATTTGCCCGAGCGCCCCACCGATTACCCACGGCCAGAATACAGGCGGCACCGTCGGCAGGTGGTCGCCAGTGACTGCCAGGAGACCAAACAGGAACAGCAGCGCGAAAGGAAATCCGAACAGGAAGCGCACGTGGGTGGCGCCAACCGTGCCCAGCGTTGCGGTCAGTTCGCGCTGCATCGCGTTGCGCGCGGTCTGCGCGGCCGCGGCGATCAGAGTAAAAACGGCCCAGAGCATTTCTTGGAGATTAATCTTTCTTCGTGCCTAGGCCGCGTCTTGCCGAATCTCTGCAGCCTCGGGAAACTCTGTCACGTCTCCCTTTTCATTGTCGATCAGCAGAAAGAGGTCGAAATAACGGATCGTCGGTGCGCCGCCCGTACGCTTGATCACGGACTGGCGCCATTCCTCGTTGTGTGCCTTCTGCGCCGCTTCAACCGACGGCCAGATGTAAACGCCGGCGCCGGTCTTGCCATTGAGTTCGAGCAGAAAATGCTTGCGCAACAATTCCTTGTTCGCCCGCCACTTCGGAATGACGTTGCGCGCCTCCTCGGCAACTTGCCGGCGGCTCCAGCCTTTCGGCGAATTGAACTCAACCAGTTCGAGAATCATGCGGCATCTCCCTTTTTCTTCGGGCGCTGTGCCACCAGCATGTAGTTGACATCCATGTCCGACGACAGCTGCCAGCGGTCGGCAAGCGGATTGTAGATCACGCCACGTTCGCCGATGACCTGAAGATCATTGCGCTCAATCGCGCTCTCCAGCTCTTCGGGCTTGACGAACTTGTCCCATTGATGCGTGCCGCGCGGCAACCAGCGCAGCACATATTCAGCGCCGACGATTGCAAGCGCAAAGCTCTTCAGTGTCCGGTTGAGCGTTGCGGCGATCATCAGGCCGCCGGGCTTTACCATCGCCGCGCAGGCCCCAACGAAAGCATCGACGTCGGCTACGTGCTCGACGACTTCCATAGCCAGCACCACATCGAAGAACTCATTGGCCGCGGACAGGTCTTCCGCGGTCGTCGCACGGTAATCGACCGCAACACCCGCCCCGCTTGCATGAACCTTTGCCGCGGCAATATTGTCTTCCGAAGGGTCGGCGCCGACCATCGCCGCGCCCAGCCGCGCGAGCGGCTCCGACAGGATGCCGCCGCCGCAGCCGATGTCCAGCATGCGAAGTCCCTTCAGGCAGTCGAGCTTTTTGGGATCGCGGCCAAAGCAGGCCGCTGTCTGGTCACGGATATAGGCGAGCCGGATCGGATTGAACTTGTGCAAGGCCGCCATGGGCCCACGCGGATTCCACCAGTCGGCGGCATGACGCGAAAACCGCTCGACCTCGGCGGTATCGACGCTGGACATGCGGGCTTTTCCGGTGACCATGCAGACGATCTCATTATATGGGTGTCGGCCGTTGTTGCAGCGCGGCGACCCCACCGGTATGTATACGCGCCTTTTCAGGCCGGCGCGCGGGGCTTTCGTGCCGGTCGCTTGTTAGCGCCTTTCGGCGCGCACGGGAACGTCATGGCTCGGCTCGTGATGAAATTCGGCGGAACGTCGGTCGCCGATCTCGACCGCATCCGCAATGTAGCGCGCCACGTCAAGCGCGAGGTCGACGCCGGCTATGATGTGGTCGTCGTGGTCTCCGCCATGGCTGGGGTGACCAATCAGCTGGTGGAATGGTGCCGGCAGGCCGCGATGCTGCACGACGCACGCGAGTACGACGCGGTGGTGGCAACCGGCGAGCAGGTCACCGCTGGCTTGCTCGCCCTTGTTCTCGAAGGCATGGGCGTCAATGCGCGGTCCTGGCAAGGCTGGCAGCTGCCGATTTTGACCGATAACGCGCATGCCTCCGCGCGCATCCTGGACGTGAATGGGGCCGAGCTGATCAAGCGCTTCAAGGAGCACAGCCAGGTCGCGGTCATCGCAGGCTTCCAGGGCATGCACAGGGATACCGGCCGCGTCACGACGTTGGGCCGCGGCGGATCCGACACCTCGGCAGTCGCGATCGCTTCGGCGATAGGAGCCGAACGCTGCGACATCTACACGGACGTCGACGGCGTCTACACGACCGATCCGCGCGTGGTGCCGCAAGCGCACCGCATGGACAAGATTGCCTACGAAGAGATGCTCGAGTTCGCCTCCCTCGGCGCCAAGGTCATGCAGGTGCGCTCGGTTGAGCTCGGCATGGTGCACAACGTGCGCATCTTCGTGCGCTCGAGTTTCGACAAACCCGAGGACATTGATCCCAAAAAGCCGCCCTCCGGTACACTTATTTGCGACGAAGGAGACATCGTGGAACAGCAAGTCGTCACCGGCATCGCCTTCTCCAAGGACGAGGCGCAGATTTCAATCCGTCGGGTGCAGGACAAGCCCGGGGTCGCGGCCGCGATCTTTGGCCCGCTTGCCGATAACAACGTCAACGTGGATATGATCGTGCAGAACGTCTCGGCCGACGGCGCGACCACCGACCTCACCTTCACGGTTCCATCCGCGGACTATGAGCGTGCGCGAATGACCCTCGACAAGGCCAAGGGCGCAATCGGCTACGAGCGGCTGGACGGAGCGACCGATGTCGCGAAGGTTTCTGTCATTGGCATCGGCATGCGTAGCCATGCCGGCGTCGCCGCCAAGGCGTTCAAGGCTTTGTCCGGCCAAAAGATCAATATCCTCGCCATCACCACCTCGGAGATAAAATTCTCCGTGCTGATCAAGGCCGCCCAGACCGATCTTGCGGTCCGCACCCTGCACACGCTCTACGGGCTTGATAGGCCATGACCGAGCCCTTCGGACCGCCTTCGGAAAGAGCCCAGGTTGCGCGGGACTTTGGCTTGCCCCTTGCATGGGCCATTGGCTATAGCCTGACGCATAAGCGGCCGCGGAAATCGGAGCCGACGGTCGCTATTCGTACATGATTAGGCCGTAGACGGGGCTGCGGCCCAGGCCGCGGCTGAAGGACCTCAATAATGCGTGGCGCGCTGGGTGGTCCGCGCGTGCTGTTGCGCAGGCTTCGCGAAGTGATGGCGGAGCCGGTCAGCGCGCAGGACCGTCTCGACAAGGTGGTGGTGCTGATCGCCGCCAACATGGTGGCGGAAGTCTGCTCTGTCTACGTGTTACGCGTAGACGGAACGCTCGAATTATACGCCACCGAAGGCCTCAAGCGCGAAGCCGTCCACCAGACCGTATTGAAGGCCGACGAAGGCCTGGTCGGCCTGGTTGCGAGCGAAGCAAGCCCGATAAATCTCTCGGACGCACAGGCACATCCGGCCTTCTCCTACCGTCCCGAAACCGGCGAGGAAATCTATCATTCGTTCCTCGGCGTGCCTGTCCTGCGCGCCGGCAATACGCTCGGCGTTCTTGTCGTGCAGAACCGCGCGCGGCGTACCTACACAGAGGAAGAGGAAGAAGCGCTGCAGACGACGGCGATGGTGCTCGCCGAAATGATCGCATCGGGCGAGCTGTCGTCCCTCGCCCGCCCCGGTGCCGAGCCCGCCGCCCGGCATTCAATGCATTTCATCGGCACGTCGCTGGCGGACGGCATTGCCTTGGGTCACGTCGTGCTGCACGAGCCGCGCGTTGTCATCACCAACGTGATTGCCGACGACGTCCCGCACGAGCTTAAACGGCTTGACGCCGCCATTGCGACACTGCGCGCCGATCTCGACCGGCTGGTCGAGCACCGCGACGTCGCTGACGGTGGCGAGCACCGCGACGTGCTCGAAGCCTATCGCATGTTTTCGTACGACCAGGGATGGCTGCACAAGATCCGCGAGGCCGTGATGACCGGCCTCACCGCCGAGGCGAGCGTCGAGCGCGTGCAATCGGATACACGCGCACGAATGTTGCGCGCGTCGGACCACTATCTGCGCGACCGCTTGCACGACCTCGACGACCTCGCCAACCGACTAATGCGCGTCTTGATGGGTCAGGATCATGCGCCGACCAAAGAGCAGATGCCGGAAAACGCCATCGTTGTGGCGCGGTCGATGGGACCGGCGGCGCTCCTCGACTATGATCGCAAGAGATTGCGCGGACTGGTGCTGGAGGAAGGCGGACCGACATCGCATGTTTCGATCGTCGCGCGCGCTCTTGGCATCCCCACCGTCGGCGAGATCGAGAACGCAACTGGCCTTGTGGAATCCGGAGACGCCATCATCGTCGACGGTTCGACCGGGCACATTCATATGCGGCCGCCGCAGGACGTGCAGGCGTCGTACGGCGAGCGCGTTAAGTTGCGCGCGCGACGCCAGGCGCAGTATCGCGCGCTGCGCGATAAGCCGTGCATCACCAAGGACGGCCAAAAGGTCGCCCTGATGATCAATGCGGGGCTCACGATCGATTTGCCGCATATCGAGGATACCGGCGCGGCCGGCATCGGCCTGTTCCGTACGGAATTGCAGTTCATGGTCGCGGACACGTTGCCGCGGACAGGCGAGCAGCTCTCGCTTTACCGGTCGGTGCTCGAAGCCGCCGGAAAAAAGCCTGTGACTTTCCGTACGCTCGACATTGGCGGCGACAAGGTGCTGCCGTACCTGCGCAACATTGAAGAGGAAAACCCGGCGCTCGGCTGGCGCGCAATCCGGCTCGGTCTCGATCGTCCCGGACTGCTACGCAGCCAGGTGCGGGCGCTGCTGCGCGCGGCGGGTGGCCGTGAACTACGTCTGATGTTTCCGATGATCGCTGCCCTGGACGAGTTCGACAAAGCCAAAGCGCTGGTCGAAGTCGAGCTGACGCATCTGCGCCGGCATGGCCACGAGCTGCCGGAACGGGTCGACATCGGCACCATGGTCGAAGTTCCCTCGCTGCTGTTTCAGCTCGATGAGCTTCTGGAGCGCGTCGACTTTCTTTCCGTCGGATCGAACGACCTGATGCAATTTCTCTATGCAGCCGACCGTGGCAATCCGCGGGTATCGGAACGTTTCGACCCCTTGTCGGCGCCGGTGTTGCGCGCGTTGAAGGAAATTGCCGACAAGGCGAAGAAGCATGGCAAGCCGGTAACCTTGTGCGGTGAGCTCGCCTCGCAGCCGATCGGAGCGCTCGCCCTCGTCCTTCTCGGCTATCGGACACTGTCGCTGACGCCGTCGGCAGTGGG
>Ga0310904_10000268_pt1 | contig 13697 bp, 13 predicted proteins | sample C48D1metaG_FD_203746 | JGI IMG/M metagenome (GOLD analysis project Ga0310904, IMG submission 203746) | Lab incubated soil microbial communities from West Virginia University Organic Research Farm, Morgantown, WV, United States - C48D1 | ecosystem: Environmental > Terrestrial > Soil >... | reverse complement strand
AGTGTCCTTGATTGCTTTCGTAAGCTTCGTGCTTTCTTTCACGGTGAGCCTGCGAGCGGCTCTGCGCGGATTGATGCCGGCGCGGAACAGGGCCTCGCTCGCATAGATGTTGCCGACGCCGACGACGCGCCGGCCGTCCATCAGGAAATTCTTGATCGCGATGCGGTTGCCGCGCGTGAGCGCGTGCAGTCGCTGCGGCGTGAGCGCGCGCGACAGCGGCTCGATGCCGAGATGGGCGAGCAGCGGATGCGCGTCGACGTCGCCCGCGGCCCACAGCACCGCGCCGAAGCGGCGCGGATCACGCAGCCTCAGCAGTCGATCGCCGAGCAGCAGGTCGAAGTGATCGTGCTTGCCGGGCGGCGTGCCCGGCGGCAGCACGCGCAGGCTGCCCGACATTCCCAGGTGCAGGATGAGATGACCGTCGCCGCAATCGACCAGCAGGTACTTGCCGCGGCGGCGCACCGCGCTGACGGTGCGGCCGGCGAGCGCGAGCACGTCGCGCGGCACCGGCCAGCGCAGCCGCGGCTCGCGCACCGACACGCCGCTGATCTTGCGGCCCGCGAGCTGCGGCTGGAGACCGCGGCGCGTGACTTCGACTTCGGGTAGCTCCGGCATGGGAAAAGTGCGCTTGTGCGCAGCACCAAATATACCTAAGATGGTTCGCCTCCCCATGGCCAAAAGACTTCTCGCCGCGGCGGCGCTTTCGGTCGCCTGCACCCTCGCTGCAGCTCAGCCCGCAGTACCACCCTCGGACCTCAGCGAGCAGACCCTCTACGAATTCATGCTCGGCGAGATCGCCGTGCAGCGCGGCGACCTGGAGCTCGCCGCCAAGACCTATCTCGACCTCGCCAAGCGCACCGGCGATGCGCGCGTGGCGCGCCGCGCGGTGGAAGTGGCGAACCAGGGGAATCTGAACGATCTCGCCCTCGAGGCCGCGCGCGCCTGGTACGACATCGAGCCGGGCTCGGCGCATGCGCTGCAGGTGCTCGGCGCCATGCTGGTGGCGGCGAAGCGCGTCGACGAAGCCGGGCCGGTGCTGGAGAAGCTGCTCACCGCCGAGGGCGTGAACCGCGAGAACGCCTTCATGCAGCTGAACCGCCTGCTCGCCGGCAACCCCGACAAGGCGACCAACCTGCGCGTGATCCGCGGCCTGGCGGCGAAATACCCGCAGCTGCCGCAGGCGCATTTCGCGGTCGGCCAGGCCGCCGCCATCGCCGGCGAGGATGCGGCGGCGGTGAGCGCCGCGCGCCAGGCGCTCGCGCTGCGCCCGGACTGGGAGCTCGCGGCGATGCTCGAGGCGCAGGTGCTGCAGAAGAAGTCGCCGGCCGAAGCGGCGAAGAGCCTCGGCGCGTTCGTCGAGAAGAATCCCAACGCGCGCGAAGCGCGGCTCAACTACGCGCGCGTGCTGGTGCTCGACAAGCGCCTGCCCGAAGCGCGCAAGCAGTTCGAGGCGGTGGCGAGCGCCAATCCGCAGAACCCCGACGTGATCTACGCGGTCGGCCTGCTGGCCTTCCAGCTCAAGGACTACAAGGCCGCCGAAGGCTACATGAAGCGCGTGCTCGGCCTGAACTACCGCGATCCGGACGCGGTGCGCTACCTGCTGGGTCAGATCGCGGAGGAGCAGAAGCAGTGGCCGCAGGCGATCCAGTATTACGACTCGATCAAGGGTAGCGATCACGAGTTGCCGGCGCGCATGCGTACCGCCAACGCGATGGCGAAGCAGGGCAAGGTGGAGGAAGCGCTGATCTACCTGCGGCGCGTCGCCGACGAGCGTCCCGAGGATGAGCCGCAGCTGATCGTCGCGGAAGCGCAGATCCTGCGCGACGCCAACCGCAGCCAGGACGCGTTCAAGCTGCTGTCCGAGGCGCTCGACAAGCAGCCCGATCAGCCCGACATCCTGTACGACCTGGCGCTCACCGCCGAGAAGCTCGAGCGCTTCGATCTGCTGGAAACGCATCTGCGCAAGCTGATCCAGGTCAAGCCCGACCACGCGCACGCCTACAACGCGCTCGGCTATTCGTTCGCCGAGCGCAACATCCGCCTGGCGGAGGCGCGCAAGCTGATCGAGAAGGCGCTGGAAATCTCGCCCGAGGACTACTTCATCATCGACAGCCTGGGCTGGGTGCTCTACCGCGAAGGCGACCTGAAGGGCGCGGCGCGCGAGCTGCGCCGCGCGTACGGCGGCCGCCCCGACGCCGAGATCGGCGCGCACCTGGGTGAAGTGCTCTGGCTGCTGGGCGAGCGCGAGGAGGCGCGGCGCGTTTGGGAGGAGTCGCTCAAGTCCGGGCCCGATAACGAGACCCTGCAGAAGACCATCAAGCGACTGCGCAAGTGAAGTTTGTTGTTGTATTGCTTGCAGCGTTTCTGGCTGCCTGCGCGCAAGTCGAGTTGAAGCCGCCCGCAGGCCCGCTCGAGTTCTCGCTCGCCGGGCGCATCGCGGCGCGCTCGGGCAAGGACGCGTTCACCGGCAACATCGCCTGGCGACACGCGCTCGACGGCGACGAGATGCTGATCACGACCCCCACCGGCCAGGGCGTGGCGCAGATCATTCGCCAGGGGGACGCGGTGGTGCTGAAGACGTCCGAGCCGCGCGAATACCGCGCGGCGGATTCCGAGGCGCTCACCGAGCGCGTGCTCGGCTTCCGCCTGCCGATCGAGGGACTCGCCGAGACCGTGCAGGGCAAGCCGTCGCCCTCGCTCGAAGGGCGCGGCTGGAAGGTCGAATACCAGGAGTTCGACGCGCAGCGCCGCCCCACGCGGCTGCGGCTCACCAATGCCGGGGCTGAAGTGCGCCTCGCCATTCACCAGTGGAACTGACTTGGTATCCGGCACCCGGGAAGTTGAACCTGTTCCTGCACGTGCTGGGGCGCAGACCTGACGGCTACCACGAGCTGCAGACCGTCTTCCGTCTGATCGACCGTGCCGACCGCGTGGGCATCGCGCCGCGCGAGGATGGCGAAGTGTCCTTTTCCGGTGTGTTCGGGAACGACAACCTCTGCGTTCGCGCAGCGCGGCTGCTGAAGGCCGAGACCGGCTGCTCCAGGGGTTGCGACCTTGCGCTCGAGAAGAACATCCCGATCGGCGGCGGGCTGGGCGGGGGCTCGTCGGACGCCGCGACCGTGCTCTTGGTGTTGAATCGACTGTGGAAAGCAGGACTGGGCCGGCCCGACCTGCTCGCCCTGGGGGCAAAGTTGGGCGCGGACGTGCCCTTCTTCGTCTACGGCCGTAATGCGTTGGGCGAAGGCATCGGCGAGCGCCTCACGGCGCTCGATCTGCCCTCCGCCTGGTATCTCGTCCTCACGCCGCAAGTCTCGGTTTCCACGAAGGAAATCTTTGAATCCGCGTTGACACGCCCGACGAAACGACTCAAAATACCGCCCTTTTTGTCGGGGCAGGGAGCGAACGACTTGGAAGCGGCAGTCGTCGCCCGATACCCCGACGTGGCAGCGCACCTCGCGTGGCTCAGGAAACACCGCCCGCAGGCGCGCATGACGGGATCCGGAGCGTGTCTTTTCGCCGAGTTCGAAACCGAAGCCGAAGCGCGGGCGCTGCATGCGGCGTTGCCTGCGGCGATGCGCGGCTTCGTCGCTCGAGGGCTGGAGCGGCACCCGATTCTGGAATCGAAGATTTGAAGGACACTGGGGAGTCGCCAAGCTGGTTAAGGCAGCGGATTTTGATTCCGCCATACGAGGGTTCGAATCCTTCCTCCCCAGCCACTAATCCATGACCGCGATGAACACGGGAATCGCCGCCGGAGTGAACAACCTGCCGCTAGAGCGGCTGATGGTGTTCGCGGGCAACGCCAACCCGCGGCTGGCGCACGATGTGGCGAAAGGGCTCAACCTTTCCCTCGGGCGCGCGATCGTCGGCAAGTTCTCCGACGGCGAGGTGATGGTCGAGCTGCTGGAGAACGTGCGCGGCAAGGATGTGTTCGTGCTGCAGTCGACCTGCGCGCCGACCAACGACAACCTGATGGAGCTGCTGGTGATGATCGACGCGCTGAAGCGCTCTTCGGCGGCGCGCGTCACCGCGGCGATCCCGTACTTCGGCTACGCGCGCCAGGATCGCCGCCCGCGCTCGGCGCGCGTGGCGATCAGCGCGAAAGTGGTGGCCAACATGCTGGCCTCGGTCGGCGTGGCGCGCGTGCTGACGATGGACCTGCATGCCGACCAGATCCAGGGCTTCTTCGACATCCCGGTCGACAATATCTACGCCGCGCCGGTGCTGCTCGGCGACGTGTGGAAGCAGCGCTACGAGGACCTGATCGTGGTCTCGCCCGACGTCGGCGGCGTGGTGCGCGCCCGGGCGCTCGCCAAGCGCCTCGAGTCCGACCTCGCGATCATCGACAAGCGCCGGCCGAAGGCCAACGTCTCGGAAGTGATGAACGTGATCGGCGAGGTGAAGGGCCGCACCTGCGTGATCATGGACGACATGGTGGACACTGCCGGCACGCTGGTGAAGGCCGCGCAGGTTCTGAAGAAAGAGGGCGCGACCAAGGTGGTCGCGTATTGCACGCACGCAGTCCTGTCGGGCGGCGCGGTGGAGCGCATCGCCAAGTCCGATCTCGACGAGCTGGTGGTGACCGATACCATCCCGCTCGGCGAGGACGCGCGCGCGTGCCGGAAGATCCGCATTCTGTCGGTCGCCGGCCTGCTCGCCGAGACCATCCTGCGGATCTACACCGAGGAATCGGTGAGCTCGCTGTTCATTGAATAATTTCTAGCTAGGGGTAGAGCCATGGCAATCGAAATCGTTGCGCGCAAGCGCGAATCGCAGGGCACCGGGCCGGCGCGCCGGCTGCGCCGCATGGGCCGCGTGCCCGGCATCGTCTACGGCGGCGAGAAGGGCGCGGTCAACATCGAGCTCGACCACAAGGACCTGTACCTCAACCTTAGGAACGAGCGCTTCCACGCCTCGATCCTGACGCTCGAGATGGGCGGCGCGAAGGAGCAGGTGCTGCTGCGCTCGGTCACCATGCATCCCTACCGCCCGCAGGTCGAGCACGTCGACTTCCAGCGCGTGCAGAAGGATCGCAAGCTGCACATGAAGGTGCCGCTGCACTTCACCAACGCGGAGAAGTCGCCCGGCGTGAAGGACCAGGGCGGCGTGGTGAGCCACGTGGTGAACGAGATCGAGATCACCTGCTTCCCCGACGACCTGCCGGAATTCATCGAGGTCGACCTCGGCAGCCTGGCGGTCGGCAACTCGGTGCACGCGCGCGACCTCAAGCTGCCGAAGGGCGTCGAGCTCGCGCTCGGCAAGGCCGACAACCCGGCGGTCGCCACCGTGGTGGTGCCGCAGCTCATCACCGAGGAAGAGGAAGCCGCCGCCGTGGTCTCGGCGTCGGAGGTTCCGACCACCGAGCAGGCCGCCGAGCCGAAGGAAGGCGAGGCTGCCGCCGAGGGCGAGAAAGGTGCGGCCGCCAAAGGCGGCGGCGAGAAGCCGGGTGCCGCCGCGAAGGGTGGCGACAAGGGCGGGGACAAGGCTGCCGCGAAACCCGCTGCTGCTGACAAGGCCGACAAAAAAGAGAAGAAGTAAGGAGCCGGCGTGATCCGGCTGGTAGTCGGCCTCGGCAACCCGGGCAAGGAGCACGAGCGCACGCGGCACAACGCCGGCTTCTGGCTGGTGGAGCGCTTCGCGCAGACCAGCGGCTTCACGTTGCGCAAGGACCCGAAGTTCAAGGCGCTGGTCGGCAAGAACGCCGGCGGCGCCTGGTTCCTTTTGCCGCAGTCCTACATGAACCTGAGCGGCCAGCCGGTGCAGATGCTCGCCGGCTTCTTCAAGTTCAAGCCGGAAGAGATCCTGGTGGTGCACGACGAGCTCGACTTCGCCCCAGGCGTTGCGCGCGTCAAGCAGGGTGGCGGCATCGCCGGGCACAACGGCCTGCGGGACATTTCGCAGCGCCTCGGCTCGCACGAGTATTGGCGCCTGCGCATCGGCGTCGGCAAGCCACCGGCCGGCACCGAAGGCGGCGACTACGTGCTGCAGAAGCCTTCGGCGGACGACAAAGCGGCGATCGACCAGGCCATCGACCGCTCGCTCCAGGTGCTGCCCGAGATGCTGACCGGCGACATGCAGGCGGCGATCCAGAAGCTGCACTCTGGAGAGCCCAGGCCGGTCGAGAAGAAAGAACCCGCCAAGAAAGACGTCCCAGTCAAAGAACCGGAACCGCAAAAATCCGGTGGGCTGTTGAAGTCCCTGTTCGGAAAGAAATAACTTGAAGTGTGGCATCGTCGGGCTGCCGAACGTCGGCAAGTCCACCCTGTTCAACGCGCTCACCAAGGCCGGCATCGCGGCCGAGAACTATCCGTTCTGCACCATCGAGCCCAACGTCGGCATCGTGCCGGTGCCCGACCCGCGTCTCGACGCGATCGCCGAGATCGAGCACCCGCAAAAGGTCGTGCCGGCGGTGGTCGAGTTCGTCGACATCGCCGGGCTGGTGGCGGGCGCCTCGAAGGGCGAAGGCCTGGGCAACAAGTTCCTCGCCAACATCCGCGAGACCGACGCTATCGCGCACGTGGTGCGCTGCTTCGAGGACCCGAACGTGGTGCACGTCGCCGGCAAGGTCGACCCGGTGTCCGACATCGAGACCATCAACACCGAGCTCGCGCTCGCCGACCTCGACGCGGTGGAAAAGCAGATCTCGAAACACGCCAAGCTCGCGCAGACCACCGGTGACAAGGAAGCGGTGCGGCTGGTGTCGGCGCTCAGCAAGGTGCGGGACGTGCTCGACGCCGGCCGGCCGGCGCGCAGCGCCGAGCTGTCGAAGGAAGAGCTGTTCGTGCTGCGACCGCTGTTCCTGCTCACCATGAAGCCGACCATGTACGTGGCCAATATCGCCGAAAAGGGGTCCGAGCAGCTTCTTTCCCGGGTAAAGGCGTATGCCGCGAAAGAGGGCGCGCCGGTGGTACCGGTGAGCGCGGCGATCGAATCGCAGATCGCGGACATGCCGGACGAGGACAAGAAGCTGTTCCTCGAGGACATGGGCATGGAGGAGCCGGGGCTCAACCGGGTGATCCGCGCCGCCTACGCGCTGCTCGGCCTGCAGACTTACTTCACCGCCGGGCCGAAGGAAGTGCGCGCCTGGACGGTGCGCGCCGGCGCTACCGCACCGCAGGCGGCCGGCGTGATCCATACCGATTTCGAGCGCGGCTTCATCCGCGCCGAGGTCGCGTCCTACGACGACTTCGTCGCGTGCCGCGGCGAGCTGGGTGCCAAGGAGGCGGGAAAGCTGCGCCTGGAGGGGAAGGATTACACCGTGCGCGACGGCGACGTCATCCACTTCCGATTCAACGTCTAGCCTCGGGCGGGCTGCGGCTTGCGGAGCGTGACCCCGATCGCGCTCAATCCGGCTTCCGTGAGCCGGAAAATCTGGGTTCCGACTTCCTCGATCAGGAGCTTCGAGACCAGTCCTGCATAGGAGCGCTGGTAGGTCTCGTGATGGATCGGCGGCCATTGCATCAGCAGCGCCTTGACTTGCAGCTCGTGCTGCCCGTCAATCGCATACAGCGCCCGAATCTGGCGCAGTACAGCCTTCTCCCCGGGTGTGAGATCCATTCGTCGTCCCCCCTTTCGAACGGCTTGCGTCCGCAGCTTGGCATGGGGACGGCGCGATCGAACCGCAAAATGGCTGCGGGTGCGGCCAAATGCACTCGCGCTGAAACACTTTTACACTGTCTACCCATGGGTAGGGGCATACCGATAAGAACAACCGGCTTTACCTCCAAGGTATGAAGCTTCGGGGCCTGAGGCTCGCGACGGGCCTCGTCCTGATGCTGTTCGTCACCGGCCACATGGCCAACCTGATGCTCGGGATGCATTCCCTGGCGGCGATGGAGCACTGGCGGCCGTGGCTGATGGGACCGTGGCGCAGCCCGCTCGGCCAGGGCCTGCTGGTGGGCTCGGCGCTCATCCACATCGCGCTCGGCCTGGTCTCGATCTCCCAGCGCCGCTCGCTCTCGATGAGCAAGACCGACGTGATCCAGCTCTGCCTCGGCCTGGTCACGCCGCCGCTGCTGCTCAATCACGCGGTGGTGATGCACATGGCGGGCGAGGTGACGCCGAACTTCGACGCCACCTACGGCCAGATGCTGGCGGTGTACTGGAGCTTCTCGCCGGGCTACGCGTTGCAGCAGCTCTGCGTGGTGATGGTGGTGTGGATGCACGCCGCGGTCGGCCTGTATTCCTGGCTGGTGCTGAAGCCCTTGTGGAAGCGCGTCGGCGGCCTGGTGCTGCCAGTGCTGTTCGCGATCCCGGTGCTGGCGTTGATCGGCTTCGCCGAGTCGGGCAAGGAAGTGGTGGAGAAGCTCGCCAATGACCCGGTTTGGCGCGCGCACATTGCGGAAAATCTGAAGAAGGTCGTTCAGGTCACGGACCCGCTCGATGCGCTGCAGGCGCGCATCCTTCTGGTCTACGGCTTGCTCGTGCTCTCGGCGGCGGGCGTGCTGCTCTGGCGCATGCTGCGCGACCGCGCGATGGTGAGCGTCGCCTATGACGAGGGCTTCAACGCGCGCGGAAGGCGCGGGCTGTCGATCCTGGAGCTGAGCCTCGCGAACGATGTGCCGCATGCGCACGTCTGCTCGGCGCGCGGCCGCTGCGGGACCTGCCGCGTGCGCGTCGAAGCCGGTGCGGATGCGCTTTCGCCGCGCAGCTCGATGGAAGGGTTCACCCTCGCTCGCGTGGGCGCGGGCGCGAACGACCGTCTCGCCTGCCAGGCGCGTGTGGTCGGCCCGGCGGTCGCGGTGACCCGGATCCTGCCCGGGTACGCCGATGCGTCCGCCGCGCGGTCCCCCGAAGAATGGGTCACGCCATGACCATGGCGTCGTGGTCGATGCAGGCGCTCGAAGCCACGCGGGAGCGCATCGAGGTGCTGGGACGCGACCTGGTGCAGGGGCCTGCCGAGCTCGCCAATGTGATCGGCACCACCAAGGCCGCGATGATGACCGGCATGGGCGTGCGCGCTTTCACCTACGTCGTCATCCTGCTCCTGGTCGGCATCGGTATCGAGTGGCTGTACTGGAGCTACGCCTACGCGGCATCCCGCGCCGCGCAGTCCACGCCCTCGGCCTCGCCGCGGCAGGCGCTGCGTCCGGCGCTGCGCCGCTTCTTCCTGCGGCTGTGCGGGCTGTTTCTGTTCGCGGTCGCCGCCATCGGCGCTTCGGCCGCGTTCGCCTGGCCGCGCGGCGTGCAGGAGCTGGTGATTGCCGCCACGCTTTTCGTCGTGGTGCTGCGCTTCGCCTGGGTCGTCGTCGCGCTGGTCCTCGCGCCCGGACAGCCGCGCCTGCGGCTCGTCCCCGTGGCGGACGGGCGCGCCGGCTGGCTCGCCGCCCTGACGATGGCGGTCGTGTTCCTGTTCTCGCTCGCGCGCTTCGTGCCCGAGCTGATCGAACGTCTTGCCGGCGCGAGCCATGCCGCCGGCTTCCTGCGCTTCGCCGCCGTCTCGCTGGCTTCGCTGCTGCTGCTCGCCGCCGCCTTCAATTTTTTCGGCCGGCGCACGCGCGCGCCGCGCTTCCCGCGCGCGTTCGTCCTCGCCCTGCTGGTCATGCTCGCCTACGCGAGCTGGCTGATGAGTCCGATGTGGGGTGCGATCGCCGCGATCGGCGCCGCGGTGATCGCGCTGCAGATCGGCCTGCGCGAGCTGGTATTTTTCTTCTGGCGCGAGCCGGACGGAGAACTGCAGGACCGCGTGCTGCCGAGCATCGTGCTGTCGGCGGCGCGCTTCGTCGTGGTGCTGGTCGGGCTCGGCATCGCCGCGCTGGTGCTGGAGGCGCCGCTCGCATCGCTCGCCGCCGCGGAAAGCCCGCTGATCCGGTTCGGGCTGCGCCTGATCGGCGTCGCCACGCTGGCGCTACTGACGCACGTCATCTGGATCACGATACGCACCGCGATCGACCAGCGCCTCGCCAGCGTGCCGCCGCCCGGCTCGCACCGCGGCCCGGACCCGAGCTCGCGCCTGCTCACCCTGCTGCCGTTGCTGCGCGTCACTTCCGCCGTGCTGCTGCTGGTGATGCTGGTGCTGTCCTCGCTCTGGGCGCTCGGCCTCGAGATCACCCCGGTGCTGGCCGGCGCCGGCGTGGTGGGAATCGCGCTCGGCTTCGGCGCGCAGGCGCTGGTGCGCGACGTGATCGCCGGCATCTTCTACCTCGCCGAAGACGCATTCCGCATCGGCGAGTACATCGAGAGCGGCACCAGCACCAAGGGCGTGGTCGAGCGCATCACGCTGCGCACCGTGGCGCTGCGCCACCACAACGGGCCGCTGCACTTCGTGCCCTACGGCGCGCTCGGCACGGTGCGCAATACCTCGCGCGACTGGGTGATCGAGAAATTCAACCTGCCGCTGCCGGTCGACGTCGACAGCGAGAAGATCCGCAAGCTGATCAAGAAGGTGGGCGAGGAGATGGCGGCCGACCCGGAAGTCGGGCCGGCGATGCTCGAGCCGCTCAAGGGCAAGCTCTACCGCATCGACCCGGGCGTGAAGATCTTCCGCTGCAAGTTCAGGACCGCGCCGGGCAAGCAGTTCGACGTGCGCGCGCAGGCCTTCAAGCGCATCGAGGCCGCCCTGGCCAAGCTGGGTGTAGGGTTTGCGGATGGCAAGCAGACGGTAGTTATTCCAGCATGAGTCTCAAGTTCGAAACCGCGGGGTTGAAGGACCTGCCGCGCCTGGTCGAGCTGCTCGGCATCCTGTTCGAGTCCGAGGCGGAATTCTCCGCCGACGCCGAGAAGCAGCGTGTCGCGCTGCACGCGATCCTGTCGGATCCGGCCAAAGGAAAGGTCTATGTCGCGCGCGAGGGGCGCGAGGTCGTGGCGATGTGCAGCCTGCTCTACACCATCAGCACTGCCGAGGGCGGCAAGGCGGCGCTGTTCGAGGACCTGGTGGTCGCTCCCGAGCACCGCAAGCGCGGCATCGCCGCCATGCTGCTCAAGCACGTGATCGAGCAGGCGCGCGCCGAGGGCGTGCTGCGCCTGACGCTGCTGACCGACATGCAGAACGAGCGCGCACAGGCGCTCTACCGGCGGCTAGGATTCGTCGGTTCGCCGATGAAGCCGATGCGGCTCAAGATCAAGAAGTGACATCTAGCTGCGTGGCGCAAAGATCTTGCCGAGGGTGAGGCCGAAAGGAACGGCCTCGGCGCCTTCGAGAATGCCGCGGCGCTTCAGCTCGCGGTGCAGGCGCGGCAGGTTGTAGTGCGGCACCGAGGCGTAGAGGTGGTGCTCGATGTGGTAGTTCACCTGGTGCGGGAAGATCAGCCACTCGAGCCACGCGGGCGCGATGTTGGTGCGCGCCGCGGTGAGCGGCGAGGAGAAATCGGTGGTCGCGCCGTGCTCCGCGATGGCGCGCAGCCGCAGGATCGCCTGCACCACCGTTATCAGCGGCAGGACCCATAGCACCAGGTATTGGACGAGATGGCCACTCCACGCCATGAGCAGCAGGAGGCCGATATGAAAAGCAATCACCATGTTGCGATCGGTACGCGCCTCATCCCGCAACTTCTGGGAGGTGTCATCGAGCGGCCGGAGGGCCACGTTGGTCTTGGTATTGAGCGCGGGTGCGCCGCCGAGGAAGTAGGCGTAGGTCTTCCACGCGGTGAAGCCGCTCAGGTCTTTCAATAGTTTCCTGACCAGATAGGCGCGGCCGCGCGGGTAGCCGCCATGCAATGCCGTATCCGGGTCGAGCTCGCCGTACAGGTTGTTGTGATGCATGCGGTGGATCACGCGGTAGGTGCACATCGACAGGCCCTGCAGCATCGCGCAGGTGCGGCCGACCACGTCGTTCAATAGCCGGTTCTGGTACAGCAGGTAGTGCGCGGCGTCGTGCGCGATGACGAACAGCGCGTGCTGGCGGGTTCCAACCACAATCACAGCGGGGAGGATGACCAGCGGGTTGGGCCAGTAGTAGAGCGCGACCGAGATCGCCAGCGCAAGGATCCCGAAATCGCTGGCGACGGCGGCAGTCGCCAGCCACGTCGAGCGGCGCGTGAGTTCCTGGACGAGCTCGCGCGGCAGCGCTTTCCGGAAGTCGTCCTTGAACTCTTCGCCTTTCATCTTACTTGTCGATGCCGCCCACCAGGATGTACTTGATCTCCATGTACTCCTCGAGGCCGTATTTCGAGCCTTCGCGGCCGAGGCCGGACTGCTTCACGCCGCCGAACGGCGCGATCTCGGTGGAGATGATGCCGACGTTGGCGCCGACGATGCCGGTCTCCATCTGCTCCGCGACGCGGAAGATGCGCCCGACATCGCGGCTGTAGAAGTAGCCGGACAGGCCGAACTCGGTGTCGTTGGCGAGGCGGATCGCGTCCGCCTCGGTCTTGAAGCGGATCAGCGGCGCCACCGGGCCGAAGGTCTCCTCGTGCGACACCAGCATGTCGGGCGTCACACCGGTCAGCACCGTCGGCTGGAAGAACAGCCCGCCGAGGGAATGTCTTTTCCCTCCCAACACTGTTTTTGCTCCTTTGCTCAGCGCATCGGCGATGTGCGCCTCGACCTTCTTCACGCCGTTCTCGTCGATCAGCGGCCCGATCACCACGCCGGTCTCGGTGCCGGGGCCGACCTTGAAGCCCTTCACCTTCTCGGTGAGCTTGGCGGCGAACGCTTCATAGACACCGTCCTGCACGTAGAGACGGTTGGCGCAGACGCAGGTCTGGCCGGCGTTGCGGTACTTCGAGGCTAGCGCGCCTTCCACCGCGGCATCGAGGTCGGCGTCGTCGAATACGATGAACGGCGCGTTGCCGCCGAGCTCGAGCGAAAGCTTCTTGATGGTGTCGGCGCACTGCTTCATCAGCACGCGGCCGGTCTCGGTCGAGCCGGTGAACGACAGCTTGCGCACCTTGGGGCTCGCGCACAGCTCGGCGCCGATCGCCTTCGAATCGCCGGTGAGAATGTTGAGCACGCCCTTGGGAATGCCGGCGCGCTCGCCGAGCTCGGCCATCGCGAGCGCGGAATACGGCGTCTGGCCGGCAGGCTTGATCACCACGGTGCAGCCGGCGGCGAGCGCCGGCCCGGCCTTGCGCGTGATCATGGCGTTCGGGAAGTTCCAAGGCGTGATCAGCGCGCAAACGCCGATTGGCTGCTTCAGCACCAGCACGCGCTTGTCGGCCCACGGCGAAGGGATCGTGTCGCCGTAGGCGCGCTTGCCTTCCTCGGCGAACCACTCGATGAACGAGGCGCCGTAGGCGATCTCGCCGCGCGACTCGGCGAGCGGCTTGCCCTGCTCGGCGGTGAGGATCTGCGCCAGGTCCTCCTGGTTCGCCATCATCAGGTCGAACCACTTGCGCAGGATCGCGGCGCGCTCCTTGGCGGTCTTCGCGCGCCACGCCGGCCACGCGCGCTCGGCGGCGTCGATGGCGCGGCGCGTTTCCTCCGCGCCGAGCTTGGGCACGGTTCCCAGCACCGAGCCGGTCGCCGGGTTGCGCACCGGGATGGTCTGGGCGCTGCCGATCCAGCCGCCGTCGATGTAGCACTGCGTGCGAAACAGCTTCGGATCTTTGAGGGGAAGGGCGGGGAGCCCGGCCTGGGTGGGTGCGTTCATGAGTACCTCCGGGAAGCCAAAATTCTACCTAGAATGCTTGTCTGACCCCCGGGAAAACTACTAGAGGAGCAGTCATGCGAAAGGTCTTGCTCGCCGCGCTGCTGTGCGTGGCCACTTCGGCATTTGCCCAGTATCCGCAGCGCCCGGTGCAGCTGATCGTGCCGTGGGG
>Ga0310904_10000267_pt1 | contig 13707 bp, 7 predicted proteins | sample C48D1metaG_FD_203746 | JGI IMG/M metagenome (GOLD analysis project Ga0310904, IMG submission 203746) | Lab incubated soil microbial communities from West Virginia University Organic Research Farm, Morgantown, WV, United States - C48D1 | ecosystem: Environmental > Terrestrial > Soil >... | reverse complement strand
CCGCACAGTTCGCCGCGCGCCGCCTGCAATACAGACTTTCCCTCAGAAGAAATTGTTTCGCCGTCATTGCTTTTTTTTATGCCTCGTGACGCCCAAAAAACGCGGCCGAAGGCGCTTGGTTCCCCCCGGTCCTTGGCAGGTGAAACGATGGATTGGCCTAGCGGACGATCTGCTGAAGGAGGGCGTGCAGTTTTGCGGCCTCGATCGGCTTCTGCAGCACGGGTGCGTGAGAAAACGCCGATACAATGCTGTCGGGCCCGTAGCCGGTGACGAAGGCAAATGGGATTTTTCGATTGGTGAGGATATCGGCGACGGCATAGGTTTTTTCGCCGCCCAGATTCACATCGAGAATACCCGCCTGCAGATTGCCGGTCTTGGCGGCGAGGATGGCATCGCTGAAGCGGCTGTAAGGACCATCGACCTTGTGTCCGAAGGCAGAAAGCATGTCCGCGAGCATCATCGAGACGAGCGGTTCGTCTTCGACGAGCAGAACACGCTTGTCGTCGCTATTGAACTCAGCTGACTCTGCCGGGACTTCGATCTGCGGCTTGAATGCACGTTTTGAAGAGTCGGCGCTGGCTTCGTGCGGTACGCACAAAGTGCAGCGCAGGCCCTCCGGTCGCCAGTCGAAGTGTACGAGCCCGCCCAGCTGTCGTTCGATGCCGGCGACGATGGCGCGGCTTCCATAGCCGCGCCGTTCGGGTGGGGTGATCTGCGGGCCGCAGGATTCCGTCCAGGCAAGTTCGAGCTTCCCGGGCTCGGTCCGCCAGATCAGCTCGACGTAGCCGGCGTCGACGGACAGCGCGCCATATTTCGCTGCGTTTGTCGCAAGTTCATGCAACGCGAGAGCAATGGTCTGGGCGGTCGCCGGTGGTAGCAGAACGATGGGCCCCTGAGCCCTGACCCGTTCGTTGCCGCTCGCGCGATAGGGCGCAAATTCCTCGTCGACGAGCCGGGTGAGGTCGGCTCCCTCCCAGCGTGATCCAGCCAGCAACCGGTGTGCGTTCGACAGCGCACCGATCCGGCCATCAAGCGCTCCGATGTAATCGTCGATGCTCTCGGCGCGCGTCAAGCGCATGATCGACTGTACGACCGCAACAACGTTGCGCGCCCGATGGTCGACCTCTTCGGCCAACAGAATCTGACGTTCCTCGGCGCGCTTTCTTTCAGTGATGTCGGAGGTGACCCCGCTGAGCCAGACAAGACGACCAGTTTCGTCAAAGTTGGCCGCCGCCGTGCCGGTGCACCAACGCACGTCGCCATTCGGCCGCAGAACGCGGAATTCCGTCTGGAAGGTATTGGTGGCTTTGGTGATCTTGCGGAAGGACTGCTCCAACAGCTGGAAGTCTTCAGGATTGATGAGTGGCCGCACACTCTCGAGTGTCGGAACAAACGTATTCGGGTCGACTCCGAAAATTTCGCACTGACCTTGATCCCAGAGGATCGAGCCGCGCGATATATTCCATTCCCAACTGCCCATCTGGCCGGCGGCAAGCGCGAGGCTGCGCATCCGTTCGCTCTGTCGAAGCTGTAATGTGGATGACGCGAGTTCGGCAGTGCGCTCGGCAACGCGCGCCTCAAGACCTTTGTTCAACTGCTCCAGTTGGCGCGTCTTGCGGAAAAGTTCGACGAAAACTTTGACTTTCGCCCGCAGTACCTCCGGGATCACTGGGACCGGTACGTAGTCGACGGCTCCCATTTCATAGCCGCGCAGTCGATCGACGTCAGTCAGCAGGATTGCGGAGATGAAAATCAACGCTGTTTTTTCAAAACGGGGATGATTGCGGATCATCGCCGCCAGTTGAAAACCGTCGATATCCGGCATGTAGACGTCGATGAGAACAACAGCGACGTCGTGCTTCAGGAGAAGCTCGAGCGCCTCCGTGGCGTTGCTCGCGCTCAGAAGGTTCTCGCCCACGTCCTCGAGGATCGTCCGATAGGTCAGAAGTTTGGCCGGCTGATCGTCGACGAGGAGGATGTTGACCCGGTCTTCGGACATGGAATCCTCGTGTTCAGCGGTGCAGCCAGCTGCGGAGTGCAGACAGCAACTGCTCGGTATTCACCGGCTTCGCAAGATAGTCCGAGGCTCCGGCGTCAAGACACTTTTCGCGGTCGCCCTTCATCGCTTTCGCGGTGAGTGCGATGATCGGCAGACGGCGGAAATTCGCATTCTTGCGGATTTCCTCCATGGTTTGATAGCCGTCCATCTCCGGCATCATGATGTCCATCAGCACGATGGCGATGTCGGCATTCGACTCGATGAGCTTGATCGCTTCATTGCCCGTCGTGGCGGTGAGGACGCGCATGCCCCGCCGCTCCAGCACGCTGCTCAGCGCGAAGATGTTGCGGGCGTCGTCGTCGACCAGCAACGCTGTACGGTCCACCAAATCTTCATCGGACGTCGTCAAACGCTCCAGCATTCGCTGCTTTTCGGCAGGCAGATCCGTCACGACGCGATGCAGGAAGAGGGCTGTTTCATCGAGCAATCGCTCAGGGGATTCAACTCCCTTGACCACAATGCTGCGTGCCATCGTGTGCAGCCGCGCGTCTTCTTCCGCGCTCAACTCGCGCCCGGTAAATACCACGACCGGCACTTCCGACAACGCCTCGTCCGCGCCGAGCTGTTCGAGCACTTCGAATCCGGTCATGTCGGGCAGTCTCAGGTCCAGAACCACGCAATCGGCAGGCTGCCGGCGCAATGCCGCAAGCGCAGCTTGCCCGGTGCCGGCGGTTTCGATCTCGACGTCGTCATAGCCAAGCAATTCCGAGATGCTGAGCTGCTCGGCCGGATTGTCCTCGACCACAAGCAGGCGCTTGCGACGTGGCATCGAATATTCCTTGATACGCCGCATAGCGGCTTCGACGCCTTCCATGGTCGTCGGCTTGGTCACGAACGAGAATGCACCGCGCGCGAGTCCGTGGTGCTTGTCTTCGTCGAGCGTGATGATCTGCACCGGGATATGACGCGTCAGCGGATTTTGCTTGAGCTGACTCAAAACGCTCCACCCCAGCATGTCGGGCAGGAACACATCGAGCGAGACAGCGCTCGGCTGATATTGCTTGGCAAGCTCGAGTGCGTCGGCACCGCGCATGGCGACGAGCACCTTGAACCCCTTGTCACGCGCGAGATCGATCAAGACGCGGGCGTAGTGGGGGTCGTCCTCCACGATCAGCAATATTGAATCGCCCGGCTGGATTTCGTGCCGGTCGTCCGGAATTTGCTCGATGGGCCTTTCCGGCAAGGCGATTGGCGCGCTCGGCTTCTGGATTTGCGAAGCGGACGAGCTGGCCGATTGTGCGGAAGCCGATGGTCCCGCATACGCGATCGGCAGGTACAGCGTGAACGTGCTTCCGACGCCGGGAGCGCTGCGCAACTGGATTTCGCCGCCAAGGAGGCTGGACAGCTCGCGGCTGATCGCAAGCCCCAAACCAGTGCCGCCATATTTGCGACTCGTGCTCGCGTCGGCCTGCTGAAACGCTTCGAAAATGATCTTCTGCTTCTCGGCGGGGATCCCGATGCCGGTGTCGGTGACCTCGAAAGCGACGACGGTCTGCGCCTGGCTGAGAATCGGATGTGTCGAGGTCCATCCAACGGGTGCAGCAGAAACCTTGAGCTGAACGCCGCCGCGGTCGGTGAATTTGAAGGCGTTCGACAGCAGGTTTTTCAGCACCTGTTGCAGACGTTTGGAGTCGGTTGTCAAGCTGCGTCCAAGCGACGGGTCAAGGTCAACCTTGAAGGAGAGCTGCCTTGTATCCGCTTCATGGCGGAATGGACGGCCCACAGCGTCAAGCAAGTTGGTGAAGAAGATCTCTTCGGCATCCACCGTGACCGTACCGGATTCAATCTTCGAGAGGTCGAGAATATCGCTGATGAGGTTGAGCAGGTCGGTGCCGGCGCCGTGAATGGTACGGGCGAACTCCGTTTGCTTGCTCGTGAGGTTGCCGTCGGGGTTGTCGGCCAGTTGTTGTCCGAGAATAAGAATACTGTTCAACGGCGTGCGCAACTCATGCGACATGTTGGCGAGGAATTCAGACTTGTACTTCGACGTCAGCGCGAGCTCCGCCGCCTTTTCTTCGAGGGCGCGCCGCGCCTGTTCGATTTCCTGGTTCTTTCTTTCGACTTCGACGTTACGCTCGGCAAGCTGTTGCGCCTTTTGTTCGAGCTGCTCGTTGGTCTGCTGCAACTCACGCTGCTGTGTCTGTAATTCGCCGGCAAGCTGCTGCGACTGCTTGAGCAGACCCTCGGTCTGCATCGTGGCTTCTATCGAGTTAAGGACGATGCCGATGCTGGCCGTCAGCTGCTCGAGGAACATCGTCTGCAAAGCTGTGAACTGGTTCACCGAAGCAAGTTCGATCACCGCCTTGACCTGATTTTCGAACAGCACCGGCAAGACAATGATGTTGGCCGGCTTGACCTTAAATAGAGCCGAACCAATCGGCACGGCGTGATCCGGCATCTCGGTTATGAGCATGCGACGCCTGTCGGCGGCGCACTGGCCAATGAGGCCTTCTCCGATGCGCAGCCGCTGAGCATGACCGTTCGTGCCGTCGTCGGCATAGGCCGAGAGCAGCCGCATGCTCTGCAGTTCGTCGCTTTCCACCTGATAGATGACGCCCTGTTGCGCGTTGACGAGCGGCGTCAGTTCGCTCAACAGCAGTCGTCCAACGGTGTTGAGATCGCGTTGGCCCTGCAACATGTTGGTGAATTTTGCGAGGTTGGTCTTCAACCAGTCCTGTTCGGTGTTGCGATCCGTCGTCAGGCGCAGGTTGTCGATCATCGTATTGATGTTGTCTTTGAGCTCGGCCACTTCGCCGCGCGCGTCGACCTGAACCGATCGCGTCAGATCGCCCTTGGTCACCGCCGTGGCGACCTCGGCGATCGCGCGCACCTGGGTCGTAAGATTTGCGGCCAGCAGGTTGACGTTGCCGGTGAGCGCCTTCCATGTGCCGGCTGCGCCGGGCACGTTGGCCTGGCCACCGAGTCGACCGTCGACACCCACTTCGCGCGCGACGCTTGTCACCTGATCCGCGAAGGTCGCGAGTGTGTCGGTCATGTTGTTGATGGTTTCGGCGAGTGCCGCCACTTCGCCCTTCGATTTCACCGTGAGGTTCTGCTTCAGGTCGCCGTTGGCGACCGCGGTCACGACCTTGACGATGCCGCGCACCTGTTCGGTCAGGTTTGCTGCCATCACGTTCACGGTGTCGGTGAGGTCTTTCCAGGTGCCGGCAACGCCCGAGACTTGGGCCTGGCCGCCGAGCTTGCCTTCGGTGCCGACTTCGCGCGCCACGCGCGTCACTTCCGAGGCAAACGCGTTGAGCTGATCGACCATCGTATTGATGGTGTTCTTCAGCTCGAGAATTTCTCCCTTCACGTCGACCGTGATCTTGCGCGACAAGTCGCCGCGCGCGACGGCTGTGGTGACTTCGGCGATGTTGCGGACTTGTGTGGTGAGGTTTGCCGCCAGCAGGTTGACGTTGTCGGTCAGATCTTTCCAGGTACCGGCGACGCCCGGCACGTTGGCCTGGCCACCGAGGCGGCCTTCAGTGCCCACTTCACGCGCCACGCGGGTCACTTCGCCGGCGAATGATCGCAGCTGGTCGGTCGTCGTATTGAGCGTTTCCTTCAGCTGCAGAAGTTCGCCACGAACGTCGACGGTGATCTTCTTGGAAAGGTCGCCATTGGCGACGGCTGTAGCCACTTCGGCGATGTTGCGGACCTGAGCGGTCAGGTTCGAAGCCATGAAATTGACGTTGTCGGTGAGGTCCTTCCAAGTGCCTGCCACTTCCGGCACTTCGGCCTGTCCGCCGAGCTTGCCTTCCGTACCGACCTCGCGCGCGACGCGCGTCACTTCCGACGCAAATGAATTGAGTTGGTCCACCATCGTGTTGATGGTTTCTTTCAGCTGCAGAATTTCTCCTTTCACGTCGACGGTAATCTTGCGCGACAGGTCGCCACGCGCCACAGCGGTCGTCACTTCGGCGATGTTACGGACCTGCGCGGTCAGGTTGCCGGCCATCGAGTTCACCGAGTCGGTGAGATCCTTCCAGGTACCGGCAACGCCTGGAACGTTGGCCTGACCGCCGAGCCGTCCTTCCGTGCCGACTTCGCGCGCAACGCGCGTCACTTCGCCGGCGAAGGCGTTGAGCTGGTCCACCATCGTATTGATGGTTTCCTTGAGCTGCAGGATTTCGCCCGACACGCTGACGGTGATTTTCTTCGACAGGTCGCCGCCGGCGATCGCCGTTGCCACGTCCGCGATATTGCGGACCTGCGCGGTCAGGTTGGAAGCCATGAAGTTGACGCTGTCGGTCAGGTCCTTCCAGGTGCCCGCAACACCCGGCACCTGCGCCTGGCCGCCCAGCTTGCCTTCGGTGCCGACTTCGCGCGCGACGCGCGTGACTTCGGAAGCAAAACCGTTCAGTTGGTCCACCATGGTATTGATGGTGTCCTTGAGCTCAAGAATTTCGCCGCGCACATCCACCGTGATCTTGCGCGACAGGTCGCCGCGCGCCACGGCGGTGGTCACCTCGGCGATGTTACGTACTTGTGTGGTGAGGTTGGCCGCCAGAAGGTTGACGTTATCGGTCAAATCCTTCCAGGTTCCGGCGACACCGGGAACGATGGCCTGGCCGCCCAGCTTGCCGTCCGTTCCGACTTCGCGCGCCACGCGGGTGACTTCAGATGCGAACGAGCGCAGCTGATCCACCATCGTATTGATCGCTTCCTTCAGCTGCTGGATTTCTCCGCGCACGTCGACGGTGATTTTCTTTGAAAGGTCTCCGTCGGCGACGGCGATGGTGACTTCGGCGATGTTACGAACCTGAGCGGTCAGGTTGTTCGCCATCGAGTTCACGCTTTCGGTCAGTTCCTTCCACACGCCGGTGACCTCGCGCACTTGCGCCTGGCCGCCCAGTTTGCCTTCGGTGCCGACTTCGCGCGCGACGCGGGTCACTTCCGAGGTGAATACGCTCAGTTGCTTGATCATCGTGTTGACGATCGTCGCGGCTTCGAGAAACTCGCCCTTGAGCGGACGGCCGTCGACCTCCAGTCGGACGGTCTTCAGAAGGTCGCCCTGGGCAACGGCCGCGACCGCGGTGGCGACCTCCTTGGTTGGCCAAAGCAGGTCGTCGATCAGCGTATTGACCGAACTTTCCATCTCGCCCCAGGCACCATTGCTGAGACCGAATTTCACGCGATGACGGGTTTTGCCTTCACGACCAACGACCTGGCCCACCTTCTCAAGCTGTTGGGCCATTCGCTCGTTTGCGGTGACGATGTCGTTGAAGGTGTCCGCGATTTTTCCGAGGAGGCCCTCGTGCTCGACGCCCATTCTTGCCGAGAAGTCGCCGGAGCGCATGGCGCGCAGTGCCTCCAGCAATTCCTGGAGCTCGGCTGGCGAGCTTACGTTGGGAGCACTTTCATCCGGTTGGCGGGGGCGCTTTTTTGACAGAGCGCCATTGGCCGTCTTTTTGTTTGTGATTGTCGTTTGATCCATCGACGCCTCCCGAATAACCCCGTCCTCCGTTGCAATCGCATGCACCGGACGTGCGTTCAGACGATGAGGTCCGAGCGATATGGCCAGCTACCGCAGGGTTTTGCAGCCGCAACGCCATGGTCGTTCGTCACTTTGCTTTTGGGGCAGAGCCTAACCCTCCCGCCCGCTCCAGCCAGTAGTCATGGCGGAGCGCCCGCGAGCAATTAAATCCGCTAAGTCGAGAAAAGTTCCGTCCCCTAGAAAACTAAGGAAGGAGCGGGAAAGGAGCGTGATCATATTGAAGAGACTGCAGAAATCTCTTTGCGCAAGGTAAGCAGCCAGATCGCCCCAAACAAAAATACCTCAGGACAACTCGTGGATTTCAGGTGGGTGCTGGTCGGTCCGCTGGAGGAGCGTCGGGGAGGGTGCACTGCTGCCTCCCGATGGGCCGCGATATTGTCCGCCCCAACCGATATGGTTAAAGTCGCTCTCGCATTGTCGCAATTTAAAAAATGCCACATCGGCATGTGATGCGCCGGCATTGCGTAACCACGGGTCGGAACAAATGCCGAGGATGAAGGGCGCCGAGGTCATCTCGGAATATCTTATCGACAGCAAAATTCCTTACGTGTTCGGCCTGTGCGGTCACGGCAACGTCGGAATCCTCGACACCCTCTACCAAGCGCGTGACCGCATCACACTCGTCTCGCCGCGTCACGAGCAGGTCGCAGCGCACATGGCGGATGCCTATTTCCGCGTTCGGCATGAACCGGTGGCGACGCTGACCTCATGCGGTCCCGGCTCCTGCAATATCGTAATGCCGCTCGCTCTTGCGCTTTCGGATTCCTCGGCGCTTCTCGCCATCACTGCCAACGTTCCGACATCGCAGTTCAATCGCAGTCCGTTTCAGGAAATCAACAAGCACTTCCAGGCTGACTTTCCCAACATCATTCGGCCCGTCGTCAAACGCAGTTTCCAGCCGACGCGCGTGGATATGCTGCCGCTCGCGCTGCGTCAGGCGACGACGACAATGCTTTCGGGCCGACCCGGACCCGTGAATCTCGACGTGCCCTTCAATGTCTTTCAGGAAGAGGACGACGTTGAAATGCCGCGGCCGGCGCCGGTGCTGAACGCGCAGCGCAGCGGCGCCTCGCCCGATGAGATTGTGGCCTGTGTCGATTTGATCCTCAAAGCGAAGCGGCCCGTCATTTTCGTTGGACACGGTGTCACTCTGTCGGAAGCGTCCCGCGAACTGACCGAGTTCGTCCATCGGATGCAGATTCCGGTGATTTCCTCGCCCAACGGCATGGGCACGCTCGATATGACGGATCCTCTGTCGCTCGGCTTCATCGGCCGCAATGGCGCGTACCCGGCGAACGAAGCCGGCCGGCACGCTGATCTGGTGATCGCCATCGGCGCGCGCTTCGATGACCGGTCGGCGTCATCCTGGATGCCCGGCTATTCGTGGAATTTTCCCCACACCAAATTGATCCATGTCGACGTCGATCCTGTCGAACTCGGCCGCAACTACCCGCCGGACATCGGAATTCTCGCGGATGCGCGGACGTTCCTGCGTCAATTGCTGAGTGAGACCGAAAGGCGCCCGCCGAAACGCGACGCGCTGAAGGCCTGGCTTGCCGATATCGGCGCGTGGCAGCGCGAATGGGAAAAATTCACCAAGCCGAATTTCGAGATCCATGCGTCACCGATCCGGCCCGAGCGGGTGGTCGCCGACTGCCAGTCGGTTTTGCCACCCGATGCGATCCTGTGCTGCGATGTCGGCGTCAATCACAATTGGTACATGCAGTTCTGGAAAGCGCGTAACCCGCAGGCGATGCTGAATTCCTGGGGTTTCTCCGGCATGGGTTTCGGCGCGGCCGGCGCGCTCGGCGCCAAGCTCGCGGCGCCCGATCGGCCGGTGGTGTCGGTCACGGGCGACGGTTGCTTTGCGATGGTGCCGCACGTTCTATGCACCGCCGTCGAATACAATATCCCCGTGGTGTGGGTGGTCTGGAACAATTTCGGCTGGGTCTCCATCCGTGACATCCAGCTCGGCATGTTCGGCGGTCGCGAACATGGGACGATGTTTCATGAGGGCGCCAACAAGACGCCCTACAATCCGGATTTCGCCGCCTGGGCGCGAGGCGCAGGTGTCGAAGCAATAACGGTGACGAAGTCGCAGGATCTCAAGGGCGCGCTCGAACACGCCATCAAAGCCAACAAGCCGTATCTTCTCGACGTGCATGTAGATGCGGAGGTGCGTCCGCCATCGACCGGTGCGTGGCAGTTGCCGCCGACGCCTCACAAGGAGCCCGTGTTCGGCAAGCGCTATTTGCCGGATATCGCGCCCGCGAAATGAGAACCGAAATGGCCGGTGACCGACGCAAGGCTTTCATCCGCAATATCGCCGAGGTGCCGTGGCTCGAATTTCCCAATCATTTCGGTGGCGCGCTGTCGAAGCCGTTGGTGATGCCGGATACCGCGGGCTCACATCACATCGATTACCGGATTTCGATGTATCAGCCGAAGGCCTATGTCGAAACGCACAGTCACAAAGTGCAGGAGCAGGTCTATCACGTCATCGAAGGCGAGGGCCTGATGCACATCGATGGCGAAGATCATGTCGTGCGCAGGCACGATTTCATTTTTCTGCCACCCGGTGTGCCGCACGCAATCTCCAACACCGGGCTCGTCGATCTCGTTTTTCTGGTTGTGACGTCGCCGGTGAGTGACGACGCCAAGCCTGTCTAGGGGGCAAATGTGAGCGTTCGAACAAAGCAACGAGAAACGGATGCGCGCTCGGCGCGCGGCGGCTTCGCGCGTGTGCGTGTCAAACCGGATTCGCGTCCGCGCGGCGGCGTGCAGTCGCTCGCCCGGGCGTTTTCGATCATGGAAGAAATCGCACGCAACAGGGACGGCATCGGACTCGCCGAACTGAGCAAGCGGGTCGGCCTGCACAATTCGACAACGTTTCATCTTGTGAAGACGATGGTGTCGCTCGGTTACGTGCGACAGATGCCGGATTCAAAACGCTATCGCATCGGGCGGCCGCTGTTCGCACTCGCGGCGAGCGCGCTCGATGAAGTGGAAATGGTCAGCCTCGCGACGCCAATTCTTGAGGAGCTTTCACGCGAGACCGGTGAGAGCGCGCATTTCTCTGTCCGGCTGGAAGACGCCGTTGTCGTGCTGGCGCGCACGGGCGGCAAGGGAGCGTTCCAGTTGACCGACCGGGCCGGCGCCGTGCGACCCGCGCATTGCACCGCGTTGGGAAAGATCATGCTTGCCGCGCTGACGGTGGATCAGTTCGAGCAATTTCTGACGCGCGCCGAGTTGCGGGCATATACGCCGAAATCGATGACCTCGCAGGATGTGCTCCGGCGCGAAATCGCCGAAGTGCGTCGGTCCGGCGTTGCCATGGATGATGGGGAGTTCGATCCGGAGGTGCGATGCGCGGCCCTGCCAGTGCGCGATTTCAGTGGCCAGGTCATCGGTGCCATCGGCATTTCCGGTCCGGTTTGGCGGCTGTCGATAGAAGCGCTGCAAAAACGCGCACGAAGAATGCGCGTGGCGGCCGATCGTCTTTCCGTGGAATTCGGCTATGCTGGTGAGCCTGAAGCGCGCATGAAAGCGGCGATTTGAGGAGGACGGCGAATGCCTCGTCACGCGTCTTATGTTCCCCACGGCGTGATTCCGGCCGTGTTGCTGCCTTTCGATAATGATTTTGCAATCGACGAGGTGAGCTTCCGCAAGCACTTGCGGGACGTGGCGTCGGTGGAAGGCCTGTCGGCGATTACGATCAATGCGCACTCGACGGAGGTCGCTTCGTGCACCTTCGACGAGCAACGACGTGTGCTCGAGATCGCGCAAGACGAGGTCGGCGGACGGCTTCCGCTGATCAATGGCATCTGGGCCGACGGGAGCATTGAAGCCGCTCGTCTCGCCCGCATGGCGGCGCAGGGTGGCGCCTCGGCGCTGCTGGTTTTTCCGCCGGCGCCCTTCACGCTCGGCCAGTCACCGGCCATGGCGCTCGCGCACTTCAGGCGCATCGCCGATGCAACGGACCTGCCGCTCATCGTGTTTCAGTACCCGCTTTCGACCGGGCAGGGCTACCCGAAGGAAACGCTGCTCAAGCTGTGTGAGGAGATCCCTTCGATCCGGGCCATCAAGGACTGGATCGCCAATGTGCCACACCACGAATGGCATATCCGCACGCTGCAGAATCTGCCGCGGCCGGTAAACGTGCTCACCACGCACAGCTCGTGGCTGTTCTCGTCACTCGTGCTCGGGTGCAACGGATTGCTGTCGGGGTCTGGCAGCGTCATCGCCGACTTGCAGGCAAAATTATTCCGGGCTGTACAGAAGAACGACCTGGCCGAAGCCAAACGTCTCAACGATCGCATCGATCCGACGGCAAGGGTCTTCTACGCGGATCCCTTCGTCGACATGCACAACCGCATGAAAGAGGCGCTGGTGCTGCTCGGAAAGTTGCCACGCGCGGTCGTACGGCCACCATTGGTCAAGATCGAACGCGCGGAGGTCTTGCGTATCCGTCAAGCGTTGATCGAGGCCGGGTTGCTGGACAAGAACGCGCGAGACGCTGCGTAAGATGGGGTCATGGCCGGGCTTGTCCCGGCCATCTCGCTTAGGGACGCAAGGCCGTGCCCCACTAAGCGGGATGCCCGGCACAAGGCCGGGCATGACGAACGGGAATTCGTGCCGTACTACAAAATCGCAAATTCTGTGTTCTTCCGATCAGTCACGAGCATGCTTCCCGGATAGTGAGTAATGCAGAAGTCAGGCTTCACGGTTGCGATCACGGATTGCGGCGTGACACCACAAGCCCAGAACACAGGCAACTCGTCGTCGCGCACTTCGACCGCGTCGCCATAGTCGGGCTTCAGAACGTCTTTGATTCCGATCAGCTCGGGCTTGCCGATATGTACGGGCGCGCCATGCACTGACGGGAAGCGGGTGGTGATCTGGACGGCACGAATAGCATCGCGCGGTGTCATCGGCCGCATCGAAACGACCATCGGCCCATGAAATGGACCCGCGCGATTCGTTGCAATCGAGGTGCGATACATCGGTACGTTGCAGCCGCGCGTGATGTGGCGCAGCTCAATGCCTTCAGCGGTCAACGCTTCCTCGAATGAAAACGAGCATCCGATCACGAAGCTGACGAGGTCGTCGCGCCAGAATTCGCGAACGTCCTCCGGCTCGGCGACCAGTTCGCCATTTTTCCAAACGCGGTAGCGCGGCAGATCGGTGCGAATGTCGAGATCCTCGCCCAACTCTGGTACGTGCGGATCGCCCGGCGCGGAGGTCCCGATGAGCGGGCAGGGCTTGGGGTTGAGATGACAGAAGCGCAGGAAATCCGCCGCGAGCGCCTGCGGCAAAATAGCGAGGTTGCCTTGCACGTTGCCGGGCGCGAGACCGGCGGTTGGCCCGCGGTGCGTGCCCGCCCTGACCGCCAGGCGTGCTGAAAGCCCGCTGGCGGGCTCCGGTTGGTCTTTTCGCCGGGGGATTGCCATCAGCTGTCCTGTGTCTGTTGCCGCGAGCCTAACACCGGCCGCCGTTTCATTCGAGCGCATCTGCTCAATTCGCGAGCAGTTTATACGAGCATGTGAGTGGTGCTCCATCAATATGGATATAGCGGTTGAAAGTTACTGTCGGATCGCGTTTGCTAATGGGAACAAAGAGCCCGCCAAGGGCCGAGAGGGGAGGACTGGCAATGCCGCGTCATGCCGTCCGGCATAGGCGTGTGGTGAACGCTCTTACGGTTGCGTTTGACGCATGCCGTGGCGGTCGACGCTTTTCCAATTTGAGGTGCTGGTTCTGCGGACCCTCGCGCACAGGCGCGTTGGCCGATCGGCACCAATCTGATCCAGAGGGAGGATGCTAAATGAGTGAAAAATGGAAAGAGGAGGATTGGGCGCAAGACTTCTGGTACAGCGGCAAGGTGAGCCGTCGTCGTGTCGTCGGTTGGGGTGGCGGCGCGATCGGTGCATTGATGCTCGTGCCTGCTCCATGGCGCGCGGCGTTTGGCCAGGCGAAGCCGTACAAAGTGGGGGCGATCAACCCGCTGTCGGGCGCCGGTGCAGCCGGTGGCAAGACTGCGCTCGTCGGCGTGCAGATGGCGGTCGATCGCATCAACGGCATGGGCGGCGTCAACGGTCGTCCAATAGAGCTGATCGTTGCCGACGACGAATCCAAGCCCGATGTCGGTCGTCGC
>Ga0310904_10000266_pt1 | contig 13712 bp, 10 predicted proteins | sample C48D1metaG_FD_203746 | JGI IMG/M metagenome (GOLD analysis project Ga0310904, IMG submission 203746) | Lab incubated soil microbial communities from West Virginia University Organic Research Farm, Morgantown, WV, United States - C48D1 | ecosystem: Environmental > Terrestrial > Soil >... | reverse complement strand
CATGACAACGCGCGTCGGCAGTCGCGTCGCGTTTGGCAAGACGCTGGCCGAGCAGGGCACGATCCGCCGCGACATCGCCGAATCGCGCATCGAGATCGATCAGGCGCGGCTGCTGACGATGCATGCCGCGCACCTGATGGATACGGTCGGCAACAAGGCGGCGCGATCGGCGATCGCGATGATCAAGGTCGTGGCGCCGAACGTGGCGTTGCGCGTGCTCGACCGCGCCATCCAGGCGCACGGCGCGGCGGGCGTCAGCCAGGACACCTTCCTGGCCTACGCGTGGGCCGCGTCGCGGACGTTGCGCCTCGCCGATGGACCGGATGAAGTGCACCTCGAGACCGTGGCCAAGCTGGAGCTGAGGCGGCACGGCCAGGGCGACGGGCTTGCTCAGGAATGATATTGGATGTATTATTTCAGTTGAATGATCCCACAGGCTACCCGCGCGGCGACGGCCCCGGCCGTGGTGACCAAGGCGGCGCTACGCGCCGCCGAACGGCTGGCGCTGTCGAATCGCCTGCTCGCCGAGGTGCTCGGCGTCTCCGAAGCGACCGTCTCGCGGATGGGCGCCGGCACTTACCAACTGGCGCCCGCCAGTAAGCCCCTCGAGCTCGCCGTTCTCTTCGTGCGGCTGTTCCGCAGCCTCGATGCGATTGTCGGCGGCGACGCCGCCGTTGCCCGGGCGTGGCTGCGCAACGAGAACACCGTTCTCGGCGCCACGCCGCTCTCGCTGATCGCCTCGGTCTCAGGCCTGGTGAACGTCGTTGCCTACCTGGACACCCGCCGCGCTGTCGTCTGAACATCGCCGGCTGTCCGGCGTCTGCTGGCGAGTGGTCGAGGGCCAACACGTCATCTCGACCATGGCACTGGTCGATACGCTCGAAGAGCAGGCGCTGCTGGAGCAGCTGATCGACGGCAGTAAACCCGCGGTGCCTGCGGAATGCCGCTCGCATCATTACCTTCTGTCCACGCCGTTCCGCTACGGCGCCCCCTATCCGGCCGGCTCGCGTTTTCGGCGCGCCGGCCTGACACCGGGCGTGTTCTACGCCTCGACCGCGCTTCCCGTCGCGATCGCCGAAATGGCGTTTCGTCGATTGCTGTTCTTCGCAGAATCACCCGCGACGCCGTGGCCCCGCAACGCCGTCGAGCACACGGCCTTTTCTGTGCGGTATTCAACCCGGGCGGGGCTCGACTTGACGTCGCCGCCGCTCGATCGGCACATCACGCAATGGACCGAGCCGGTTGCCTATGAGAAGTGCCAGGCGCTCGCCGATGCAGCCCGTGAGGCGGGGACGCAGGTGTTGCGCTATCGATCGGCGCGCGCGGATGGCGTCAACATCGCGCTGCTGACGTGCGCGGCGTTCACGTCGCGCGAGCCGAAAGCGAGCCAGGTGTGGCGGCTCCACACCGGCCCTGCAGGCGTCCGCGCGATCTGCATGTTTCCGGAGCAGCGGCTGGCGTTCGACCGCGCGGCATTCGCGCGCGATCCCCGAATCGCCTCGCTGTCGTGGGAGCGTTAAACGACGTCGATTCGCACTTGCGAGATTGCCCAGGCCTTGTCGGCAATCATGCGGGCGGCGGCGCCGCGCTCCTTCGCGTATGCGGAGGCGGCATTTCCCTGCAGGCCGCGTGCATACACACCCTGCAGGATGCTCGCGAGCCTGAACATCGAAAACGCGAGATAGAAATTCCAGTCGCGCAGTTCTGAACGGCCGGTCCGGCGCAGATAGGCCGCAACGTATGTTTTCTCGTCAGGCAGCCCGCTGCGCTCGGCGTCGACCGTCTCGACGCGACCGAGGGCTTCCATGGGCAAGTGATACGTCAGGCAGTTGTAAGCCAGATCCGCCAGCGGGTGTCCGAGCGTCGACAGCTCCCAATCGACGATGGCGATAATGCGCGGCTCGGTGGGATGGACGATCAGGTTCTCGACGCGATAGTCGCCGTGCACAATCGCCGTCTCATCGCCGGGCGGAATGTTTGCGGGCAGCCACTCCGTCAGGCGATCCATCGACGGGATCTCGTCGGTCCTGGCGGCAGCGTACTGCTGGCCCCAACGTCCAATCTGGCGCGCGTAGTAGTTTCCAGGCTTGCCATAATCGGCGAGGCCGATCGCCGCGACATCGACGCGATGCAAACGGGCCAGCACATCGGCCATATCCGTGTAGATCGCGGCGCGGTCCGCGGCGGTCACTCCAGGGAGGTGGGGCTGTCGGAACACCCGGCCTTCGACACAGCCCATGATGAAAAACGGCGTGCCGATGACGCTCGCGTCATCACACATCAAGAGCGTCGGCGGCACCGGCACATCGGTGAGCGCCAGCGCGCGCATCACGCGGTATTCGCGTTCGACCGCGTGCGCCGAGGGGAGCAATTGGCCCGGCGGTTTCTTGCGCAGCACATACTGGGCGCCGGAGGCGCGCAAGAAATAAGTGGGGTTCGATTGACCGCCCTCAAACTGGCGGATCGACAACCCGCCTTCGCCGTGCGGGCTTCGGCGAGGCGGGCTGAAGCCGGGAAGATGATCGGCGAGATAGCGCTCGAGCGCCGCACGATCGAGCTCGTGGCCGGCGCGGATCCCGGTCGTCTGGCCGAGCGTCGTGTCGTCCGCCATGGCTACGGCACCGCGATCGAATCTCCGGTCCTGAGTGGCGTGTGGACAGGGAGCCGACGCGCTTTGGTCGCTTGCTCGAAGGCATAGCCAATCGCGAGCAGGCGCGATTCGGTGAACGCCGGGCCAAGGAACGAGATGCCGATCGGCAGATCTTCAGTGCTGAATCCCGCAGGTACGATCAGATCGGGAAAACCCGACAGGTTGGCGAGATTGCTGCCGTTGGTCGCGGCGCCGCCGGGCGGATCCGGCGGAGCGTCGATGCGCTGCGGCCGGCGCGAGGACGTCGGATAGACGATCGCCTCGATGTTGTTCGCCTTGAAGATGCCGTCGAGGATCGCCCGCACCAGCGGCAGCGCGTGATCTCGGACCGACGTGTATTGATAATCGCTGAGCGTGCCGCTGGTCGATTCGCGGACCATCAGCGACCAACGCGCCGGATTCGGGCTGGCGCCGTCGGGGCGAGGCGCATTGACCTGGCGCGCGCGCTCGATCAGCTCGGTGATGTTCTTCGGATACTTGGGTCCGAGCGTCTTCAGGTAGTCGGCGATCTGGACCACGAACTCGGGATAGCGGATCGCGTTGTAGTAATCACCCTTGGCATCGAGCAGCCACTTCGGCAAGCGGACGTCGACGATTGTCGCGCCCTGCTTGCGCATGGCTTCGAGCGAGGCCTCCATGACCCAATCGACGTCGGTGTCCTGTCCGAGAAAATCACGCGCGATACCAAGGCGGGCGCCCTTGAGCGCGTCGGCCTTCAACGATTGCGTGTAATCGGCGACGCTTCTGCCCTCTCCCGTCTTGGTGACGGCGTCGGCGGGATCGACACCGGCGATCGCGCTCAGCATCGCGGCGACGTCATGAACGTTCCTGGCCATCGGGCCGACGGTGTCGAAGCTCAACGCAAGCGGAATGACGCCGTCGCGACTGACCAGCCCCATCGTCGTCTTGAGGCCGGCAATGCCGTTGGCCGTCGAGGGTCCCCGGACCGATCCGCCGGTGTCCGTGCCGAGTCCGGCCATGGCGAACGCCGCCGCGATCGACGCGCCGGTGCCGCCTGATGATCCGGCCGGCGATCGGGCGAGGTCGTGGGGATTGAGGATCTGTCCGCCAAGCGAGCTGTGCGCGGCACCCGACGCGAATTCCGACAGGTTCACCTTCGCCACGATCACGGCGCCGGCGGCGCGCAGCTTTTTCACGACGAACGCATCGTCCGGCGGGATCGATCCTTCGAGCAGCACCGAGCCGCCAGTGGTCGGCAGATCGGCGGTATCGATGTTGTCCTTCAGCACGATCGGAATGCCGTGCAGCGGCGAGCGCGGGCCCTTGCTCTTGCGCTCCTCGTCCATCGCGCGCGCGGTTTCGATCGCTTTTGGATTGATCGTAAGAACCGCCCGTAATGCCGGTCCCTTGCGATCGTAGGCATCGATGCGCGCCAGGAACATCTGCGTCAAGCGCTCCGAGGTGAGCGTACCCTTTGCGAACGCGGCATTCACGTCAGCGATGGTCGCCGCATCCAGGTCGATGGCGCGCTGCGCAGATACCGTGGTCCAGGCAGCGAGCACGACAACAACGGCGGTAATGGCGCGATCGAGAATCCTCATGGCAGGAAACTTTACTGCATGAGCCTCGCCGTAGCTCGCTCTGCACACGGGCGAGCGAAGGTGGGCTAACATTCCGACATCATGAAGACCATGTCGCGCTTCGTCCTGACGCTGGCGGCCATTGCCGTCATCAGCATCGCGCCGGAGGCCCGGCAAGCGGTGTCGATCGACACCATGATGGCGACACCGTTCCCGACCGACCTGATTTCCGCGCCCACCGGCGGTGCCATCGCGTGGGTGTCGAGCAACAGCGGCGTGCACAACATCCTGATCGCCGACCCCACGCCAGGAACCGGGCCGCTGGCCGGTCGCACCGATCACAAATGGCGCGCCGTGACGAATTACACCGGCGACGACGGGTTGTGGATTACCGAGCCGGGCTTCACGAGCGATGCGAAGATGATCGTCTACGTGCGCGGCGACGGCGCCAATCGCCAAGGGGAGTCGCCAAACCCGGCACAACTGCAGGAAGGCACCGATCAAGCGGTCTTCGCCGTGCCGGTCGCGGGCGGCACGCCAAAACGGCTTGGACCTGGAAGCGGCGTCGTGGCATCGCCGAAAGGCCAGCGCGTGGCGTGGGTATCGCGAGGTCAGATCTGGAGCGTCGATCTCGCGACCGCAGATGCGCCGGCGAGGCTCGTCAACGCGCGCGGCAGCGCGTCGGGAATCTCGTGGTCGCCGGATGGATCGATGCTCGCGTTCACGAGCGGCCGCGGCACGCACAGCTATATCGGTGTCTTCACCCTCGCATCGAAGGAGCTGCGCTATGTCGATCCGTCGCTCGATCGCGATGGCAATGCGGTGTGGTCGCCGGATGGATCGCGAATCGCGTGGATCCGCCAGGGCGCCGCGCCGAGGGCGCCGATGTTTTCACCGCGCCGGGAAGTCGACGAGCCGTGGTCGCTGCGTGTCGCCGATGTGAAGACCGGCATGGCGAAGCAGGTCTGGAAAGCCGACGCCGGATACGGCAGCGCCTTCCAGGCGGTCGTCGCCGACAGCCAGCTGTATTGGGGCGCCGGCGATCGACTGGTTTTCCCGTGGGAAAAGGATGGCTGGCTGCACTTGTACTCTGTTCCCGCCTCCGGCGGGAAGGTTGGCAGCGGGGACAGTTCGGGCGGGAAGGCGACGCTGCTCACGCCGGGTCACTTCGAGGTCGAGTACGTGAACATCACGCCCGACCGGGCGCACATGATCTACAACTCGAACCAGGACGACATCGACAAGCGGCACATCTGGTCGGTTGCGATCGATGGTTCGTCGAAACCCGCTCGAAATGCGCTGAAGTCAAGCGGCAGCGAATGGCAGCCGGTCGTGACGAGCGACGGCAACATTGCGGCAATGCACGCGGACGGGCAGGTGCCGCCGCACGTGATGGTGATTTGGCCCGACGGCAACGCGCACTCACTGCTCGAGAACATGCTGCCCCCGACATTCGCTGCCACGGCGCTTGTCGCGCCCCAACCGGTGATGATCACCGCGACTGACGGCATGCAGATCCACGCCCAGCTGTTCATGCCAAAGGACCTGAAGGCCGGCGAGAAGCGGCCGGCCCTGATCTTCTTTCACGGCGGATCACGCCGCCAGATGCTGCTCGGCTGGCACTACAACTACTACTACCGCAACGCCTATGCGATGAATCAGTGGCTCGCCAGCCAGGGCTACATCGTGCTGGCGGTGAACTATCGCAGCGGGATCGGCTACGGCCTGGAGTTCCGCGAGGCGCTCAACTACGGCGCCTCGGGCGGCGCCGAGTTCAATGACGTGATGGGTGCGGGACTCTATTTGAAGAATCGCGCCGATGTCGATCCGGCGCGCATCGGACTGTGGGGCGGATCCTACGGCGGTTACCTGACGGCGATGGGCCTGTCGCGCGCGTCCGATCTGTTCGCTGCCGGCGTCGATTTCCACGGCGTTCACGACTGGAACCAGGGGATCAAGACCTTCGTGCCGGACTACAACGTGCTCGATGATCCGGATTTTTCGCGCAAGGCGTTCGAAGCGTCGCCGATGGCGCGCGTCGACACATGGAAGTCGCCGGTGCTGTTGATTCATGGCGACGACGACCGCAACGTGTCGTTCATCGAATCGATCAACCTGATCACCGCGCTCCGAAAGCGCAACGTCGAAGTCGAGCAGCTGGTGTTCCCGGATGAAGTGCACGACTTCCTTCGCCACGCGAACTGGGTGCGCGGCTATAAGGCGACGGCGGAGTTCTTCAACCGGCGGCTCAAGCCGCAGGCGAATGCGACGCAGAATCAGCCCAGATTCTAGGGATTTCGCAAAACAACCAGGTCGTCGAGCCGGATCCTACCGGAGACCGCAGAGCTGGTGGCCGCGGGAGTATGCTCCGGGGTGCCGCGACGATCATGGCCCCCGAAGCCGGACAACACGTCGGATCCTACGAGCTCATCGAGCCGCTCGGCAGCGGCGGCATGGGCGACGTGTATCGCGCGCGTGATACGCGGCTCGGCCGCCTGGTCGCGATCAAGTTCGTCTCCCGCAGCGTTCAGGCCAGTGCCGATGCTGACGCGCGTCTCGAACGCGAAGCGCGGCTCGCCTCATCACTGAATCACCCCGGTATCGTCACGGTGTTCGACGTCGGCCGCCACGATGATCGCCCGTACGTGGTGATGGAACTCGTCGACGGCCAGTCACTCGGCGCCGAGCTCGCCGAAGGCCGCCTGCGCACCCGTGAGGCCGTCGACATTGGCCTGCAGATCGCAGACGCGCTCGCCGCAGCGCACGATGTCGGCATCGTGCATCGCGATCTCAAGCCACAGAACGTCATGCTCACCACCAGCCGGCGCGTGAAGATCGTCGACTTCGGACTGAGCAAGATTGCGGTGCCAACCTCGACCGACAAAACCGTGACGATGCAAGCGGACGCGTTGACGGCGCAATACGCCATCGTCGGCAGTGTCGGGTACATGGCGCCCGAGCAGGTGCTCGCGCAAGCAGTGGACGGGCGCGCCGATCAGTTCGCCCTCGGCGCGATCCTGTATGAGCTGCTGACGGGACGCCGGGCGTTCCGCCGCGAGACGCCGTTCCAGACAATGTCGTCGATCCTCGAAGACGAGCCGCAGCCAATCGCCGGGGTGCGCGCGGATCTTCCGCCAGCCTTGATCGCGATCGTCCAGCGCTGCCTCGCCAAGCGTCCGGACGGCCGCTATGCCTCGACACGCGACCTGGTGCACGACCTGCGCGATGTGATCGAACAGATCGTCGCCGACACCCGTTCGAACCCGGACGGTCGCGCCTTGCCGCCACGCCGCTCGATCTGGCGGCTGGTTGCCAGCGTGCTTGTGTCGGTGCTGCTGCTCGGCGCACCGATGTGGCAAAACCAATCGGGATCGTTCACGCAACCCGCGCTCGCGCAGAACTCGCCGCGCTACATCGCGGTGCTGCCGTTTACCAACGTGACGAAGGACGCGGCGGACCAGGTGTTCGCCGATGGCCTGGGCGAAACCCTGACCAGCAGCCTGACCGAGCTCGAGCGCTTCCAGCGCACGCTACGGGTGGTGCCGGCAAGCGAAGTCCGGGCGGGTCGCATCGTCAGTGTGAAGGATGCGCGCCAGGCGTTCGGCGTCACGCTGGCGATCAGCGGATCCATCCAGCGCCTCCCCTCGACGCTGCGCCTGACCTTGAATCTCGTGGACGCGAATGCGCTGGCGCAAATTGGATCGCGGACCATCGACCTGGCAACCTCGCGCGAATTGGTCACGCAGGACACGGTGATCAGCGCGGCCACGACTCTGCTGGCTCTCGAGCTCGAGCCGGTCGCCAAGAAGGCGCTCACCGCGGGTGGCACCGCCGCGCCGGGGGCCTACGAGCTGTACGTCCAGGGACGCGGCTACCTGCAGCGCTTCGATCGCGGCGCCGACAACATCGATCTCGCTGCCGATGCGTTCAGCCGCGCGATCGCGATGGACTCCAACTACGCCCTGGCACACACGGCTCTTGGTGAAACGTATTGGCGCAAGTACGAGGCGACAAAAGAAATGGCCTGGATCGACCGGGCCGTGCAGCAGTGCGAGACCGCGCTGGCCATCGACAGCCGGATCGCGCCGGTGCATGTGACACTCGCCATGATCGCCCGGGGCCGCGGCCGTTACGAAGAGGCGATCGCCGTCGCGCAACGCGCGGTCGAGCTCGACCCGGTCAGCAGCGATGCCTATCGTGAACTGGGCCGCGCGCAGGAAGCGCTGAATCGCTTCACCGACGCCGAGGCCACCTACCGCAAAGCCATCGAAGCCCGTCCTGACGACTGGATGGCGTTCAACACTCTTGGCGGTTTCTTCCTGGCGCGATCGCGCTTGGATGAAGCTGAGGCCGCGTACCTCCGTGTCATCGCGCTGACGCCCGATAACACCCGCGGCTACAACAACCTCGGCGTCACCTATCTGCGGATGCAGCGGACCGTTGATGCCGTCCGCCAGTGGGAGCATTCGATCGCGATCCGCCCGACGTTCTCGTCAGCGTCGAATCTCGGCAGCTATTACTTTCGCGAGGGCCGCTATAGCGACTCGGCGCGAGCGTTCGAGCGCGCCGTCGCGCTGTCGCCTAACGACTGGCGGGTCTGGCGCAATCTCGGCGCCGCGCTGCATTGGGCGCCGGGCGAGCGCGACAAGGCCCGCGCCGCCTTCGAGAAGACGGTGCAGCTCGCCGAGCTCGATCGCAAGGTCAACCCGCGCCAGCCGAGCCTGCTCGCCCAACTCGCCGACGCGTATTCGATGCTCGGAATGCGTCAGGAAGCGATCGCCGCCGCCGACGCGTCGGAACGCGTCGGCACCGTGGCTGCCGACGACGCATTCGTGATCGCGGGTGCCTACGAACAACTCGGCGAACGCGCCACGGCCTTGCGATGGCTGGAAAGGGCCATCGCGGCCGGCTACTCGCGAGAGGCGATCGCCAACTCACCCAGCATGTCGGCTTTGCGCAAGGACAGCCGCTACCGCCGGATGATCGAGAACGCTCTCACCCACTGACATCAGCCTCAACGATCGCCAATGACATTGTGAGTTCTAGCGAGGCGATGGCGAGCCGCCGGCGATCAGCGCGATCCGCTCGGCGGTCGCCGCCACCACGCGATCGAGCTGAGACTTGCCGACCTCGATCGGCGCGTACACGAGAACCAGCAGTTCGGTGGTGGATGGCGTAACCATGGTCCGGGCGGAATCCGACGTCGGATTGCCGAACGGACCAATGCCATCGGCGACCGTAATCCTGCCGCCGACGTTGACCTCGTCTTTGCGGATGCCGGGGTAGTTTTCGCCCTCGGCGCCGATCCGCACTGTCACGGGCCCTGAAATCTTCGACGAATCGTAAAGACCGTACGGTAACTGGAACTCGAGCGAGCACCAGTTGATCACGTCAACCGCGGAATTGATGCGCGGAATCGCATCGCCCTTGCGCACGCGCCGCAGTAGGGCCTCGTTCGACGGCCGCGTCTTGGTCGGGTCGATCCCGACTTTCTTGTACATGGTCCGCACGGCCGCGGATTCCGCCGGCGGCGTGATGCGAACTTTGGCTTCCGCCTCCGCAAGCAGCGAATCGAGCCGATGCTCGTGCAGCACCACCGACGCGCCGCTCCACCAGAGGACACCGGGCCTGACGATCGACGCCAACTCCGGTGCGAGCCTGAACTCGGTGCTCACTGGGCGAAGCGCTTGAAGAAGCTGTCCTGGTTCCACTGCGGCCGCGTCGGCCGGTTGGCGACCTCCGCGACGACGGCCAGATACACCTTGCCGAAGTCTTCGGCGGACTTGCGATCGATCGGCTGATTCAGGTCGTCGCTCGGCGCGTGATAGCGCTCGGTTCTCCACCGCTTGACGATCTGGTGCTCGGGAGAGTCTTTCGTGAAGCCGACCTTCAGCGACAGCGCCGGCACGCCAGTCTTGATGAAGCTGTATTGGTCGCTGCGGACGAAGGCGTTGCGCTCAGGCTCCGGATCGGAGAGCACCTCGATTCCGAGCGGCCGCGCGACGCGTTTCAGATCGTTCGCGAGATCCGACTCTTCGAGTCCCTGCACGACCAGGCTCTTCAGCGGGAAGAGCGGCAGGAACATGTCGGTGTTGAGGTTGGCGACGACCTTGCCGCCAGACATCGGGAGGCGGTTCGCGAAGTAACGCGATCCGAGCAGACCCTTCTCTTCCGCGGTGACCGCGGCAAACACCAGGCTTCGCTTGTAGCCACCGGCGGCAGCTGCGCCAGCCGCCGTTTCGATCAGCGTCGCAATGCCCGACGCGTTGTCCATGGCGCCGTTGTAGATCGGGTCGCCGTTGATCGGCTCGCCGACACCGATGTGGTCGAGATGCGCGGAGATGACGACGTACTCGTTCTTCAACACCGGGTCGGTCCCGGGCAGGATGCCGATGACGTTGTCGGACTCGAGCGACGCGGCGTTCGTCGCCACCTTGATGCGTGCCGACGCCGGCAGCGCAAACCGCGGCAGCACCTTGCCGTCATTCGACAGCGCGAGAATCTCGGCAAAGGTGTGCCCGGAGCCGGTGAAGAGTTTTTCCGCCCGCGCCGCGTTGACCGTGATCGCGACCTGCTGTCCCAGGACCTCGTCGAGCTTGGGATCGGCGATTGCGACCGACGGCATGAAGCGCGCGAGCTTCGATCGATCCCACGGGATGTCCTGGCCCTTCGGGTTCTGAATGGCGATGGTGCCGAGGGCGCCGGTCTTCTTGAGATAGTCCCAGCGCGTGTTCTGGTAGTGCGCGAGCAGCGGACCAGGAATGCCCGAAGGCGCGCCGGTGAGCAGGACGACGATCTTGCCCTTCAGGTCGAGGCCGGCGAGGTCGTCATGTTTCGATTCGGGCACCTGCAGGCCATAGCCCACGAACACCAGCGGCGCTTCGACGCTGGCGGACGGTTCGATCCTCATCGAGAAAGTCGCCTCATCGCCGAGCACGACCGGTTCTTCCTGGCCCGCGCGCACCAGCGAGAAGCTCGAATGGGGCTCGTCGATGCGGCGGCTGCGGAATGGCACCGGCTGGAAGTATCCCTTCGTGCCTCCGGGCTGAAGCCCGGCGCGCTTGAAATGGTCGGCGATGTATTCGGCGGCCTTCCGGTGCTCGGGGCTGCCGGTATCACGCCCCTTCATCGTATCGTTGGCGAGGAAGGTGACGTGCGACCACCACCGTTCGGCCGGCTGCTGACCGGCGACGGCAGCAGCGGCCAACAACACCGCGACCACGACCGCGCTTTTGAAATTCATTAGACGGCTCCCCAGAATCAGGGGAGCAGTCTACTCGATGCCTGAGACCGGCCGGCTAGCTAGAAATAGAAGCCGATACCCACCGCGGGGCCGTGCAGCGTCTGCTTGAAAGTGAACTCTCTGCCAGCCAGCGTGTTCGTGGCCTTGAAGTACAGGAAGTTGTAGCCGCCGGTGATGCCAAAGTGCGGGATCGGCTTCCAATCGAGCCGCAGGCCGGCGCCGAAATCGACGTCCGCGCCGACGCCGAAACCGCCGCCTTCAGCCGTACCGTGCCACTCGAGCTTCTCACCAATCCGGTGCCAGCCCACGCCAATGAGCGGATCCCAGAGGCCCGGCTTGCGTAAGAAGGGAGCCTGATCTCCGATCCTGATGTCGTAGTCAAGCGCGAAGCGGCGAACGCCGGCGGTCACGAAGAATTCCGGCGCCACTTTGAACCCGACCATGCCGCGGGCATAGATGACATCCACATCAACCGTGAGAATGGGAATGTCTAGTCGATCGCCGCCAACCGCGGCCCATATGAAATCAGCGTCGATCCGGAAGGGGCCTTTTTCGGCTGACGCGCCGCCGAGGAAGGCACCATCAAAACGGCCGTCGATAATGTCGCCGCCGCCGCCGGGGAAGTTGCCACCGCCGCCCTCGAACGGCGGCACCTCCACGTTCATCTCGATGCCGAGTGGCAGCCATGCAAGAACGGGATAGACGGCGACCTTCCAGCCATCCTGCGCGGCGGCAAATGCCGCGGTGCCGAAGATGCAGAGGGAGACCATTACCGTCACGCGGAGGTAACGACCTATTGAGAGCATCGGCAACTGACGGTGACGAACGGCGGCAAACGGACGGAAATTCGGAGAGGTGTGAGGCATGCGTTAATGGAGTGCAATTGCTGCTCCATCCGCGAAGGAGCGCTTAGCGAGTTGGATTGGCCGCTTCTGCTTCGACCGCCGGCCGGATGACTTCGCGCACGCGATCGGCCAGATCGCGCACGTCGTGCATCGATGGGTGTTCGGCCGCCACGGTCTCGATCGGCTCGTGCACGATCAGACGCACGTACCCCGGCTTCGTTATCAGCTCTCCCTTTTTCATCACATGACGGCTGCCAATCACGGAAATCGGAACGAGGGGCAACCCCGCTTGCATGGCCAGCATGATGCTGCCGCCCTTGAATTTTCCGAGCATGCCGGTCCGGCTCCGCGTGCCCTCCGGAAAGATGATGAGCGACAGGCCGTTTGACGTGAGGCGGCTCGCCCAGCCGACGATGCCGGCGCGATCGGGTTTGCTGCGATCGACGAGCATGTGTCCGGTTCGCTTCAAGTGCGGGCCAAGCACCGGAAAGCGGCCGAGCGAGTCCTTGGCGATGATGCGCAGCTGATACGGGATCGACCAGAACAAGCACGGAATGTCGTAGATGCTTTGATGATTCGCGACGAAGACGTAGGTGCGGCCCGGTTCGAGACGGTCGAGGCCGGTCACTGACACCTCGACACCCGTGGTCGCAAGAATCAGCCACGACCACGCCCGCGCGCAGCCATGCGCAAAGTGGCCGCGCCGATCGAAGAAGCTCGAGGTAATCGAGGCGAGGCCGAGCACGATCGTGTAGACGGCGATCGTCGGAATCAACCAGAAGACTGTTCGGAACCAGTGGAAGGACAAAAGAGGTCTTGGGGCCTTGAGGTCTTGAGGTCCCGACGTGCTACCGGTCCTTCGCAACAATCGGTGACGGCGGAGAGACGGCCTGCGATGTTCCGGTTGACTGGGTGCGTGGCGCCGGCGCCTGGGCGCCGCCTGGCTCGAGATAGCGTCCGAAGATCATCTTGCCCGCCGTCGTCTGCAACACGCTGGTGACGACGATGTCGATGGTCTTGCTGATCATCTTGCGGGCGTTGTCGACGACCACCATCGTGCCGTCGTCCAGGTAGGCAACACCCTGGTTGTATTCCTTGCCTTCCTTGAGGATGAAGACCTTCATGATCTCGCCCGGCAGCACGACCGGCTTGAGCGCGTTGGCGAGCTCGTTGATGTTGAGCACGGAGACGCCCCGCAGCTGCGCGACCTTGTTGAGATTGAAGTCGTTGGTGACGATCTTTCCGGAGAGCGTTCGCGCCAGCTCGATCAGTTTCAGATCGACCTCGCGGACTTCCGGGAAGTCGACGTCGGAGATCACCACGGCCACACCGGACATCTTCTGGATCTTCTGCAGGATGTCGAGGCCGCGGCGGCCGCGGTTGCGCTTCATCGAGTCGGAAGAATCGGCGACCAGCTGTAATTCCTTGAGGAC
>Ga0310904_10000265_pt1 | contig 13721 bp, 10 predicted proteins | sample C48D1metaG_FD_203746 | JGI IMG/M metagenome (GOLD analysis project Ga0310904, IMG submission 203746) | Lab incubated soil microbial communities from West Virginia University Organic Research Farm, Morgantown, WV, United States - C48D1 | ecosystem: Environmental > Terrestrial > Soil >... | reverse complement strand
CCGTGAACGCGCTGGTCGCCTCGACGCACCTGCTCATCCCGATCCAGTCGTCGTACTTCGCGCTCGAAGGCACCGACGACCTGCTCGAGACCATCGAGAAAGTCCGGCAGCGCCCCAACCCCGAGCTCCAGATCCTCGGCGTCGTCATTACCATGCACGACAAGCGGACCGCGCTCGCGCGCGACATCCAGGAGCAGATCCGCAAGGTCTTCGGCGACAAGGTATTCCGCACCGTCATCAGCAAGAGCGTGCGCCTCGAGGAGAGCCCGGCGTACCGCGAATCGATTTTCACGTTCGCGCCGGACTCCACCGGCGCCGCCGAGTACTACAGCCTGTGTGAGGAGGTCATCGATCGTGCCTAAGCGGGGACTACCGGACACGCTGCGCATGCGCCACGACGCGCATTACGTCGAGACCCTGGCCGCGTCGGCCGGGGCCCCGGTCGGCCGCCTGGTCCCAATCGACCAGGTGGACCCGAATCCCGATCAGCCGCGCCAGGCGATGGGTGATCTGGCCGAGCTGATTTCGTCGGTCGTCGAAAAGGGCATCATCGAGCCGCTGGTCGTGCGCCAGCGCGGCCCGCGCTACCAGATTATTGCCGGCGAGCGCCGCTACCACGCCGCGGTCCAGGCCGGGCTCCACGAGCTGCCGGTCGTCATCCGCGACGTCGACGATGGCGAGATGCTCGAGCTGGCGCTCATCGAGAACATCCAGCGCAAGGACCTGACGCCGTTCGAAGAATCGGAAGCGATGCAGGGCCTCGCGCAGAAGTTCGGCTACACGCACGAGGACCTGGCCAAGCGCCTGGGCAAGTCGCGGACGACGATTACGGAAGCCCTGTCGCTGAACACGATTCCGCCGGAGGTCCGCAAGGTCTGCCGCCTGGCCGGCATCACGAATCGATCGCTGTTGCTGCAGGTCGTCCGCCAGGGCGACACGCAGAAGATGCTGGCCCTGGTCGAGAAGATCACGAGCCAGGGAGCGACCCGCGAGCAGCTCCGCAAGGAAGCGGAGAAACCCAAGGCCGGACGGCCGAAGTCGTTTGTGTTTGCGTTCAAGCCGGCGACCAAAGCCTTCAACCTGCGGCTGCAGTTCAACAAGCGCAACGCCAGCAAGGACGAAGTGATCTCGGCGCTCGAGGAGATAATCAGGGAACTGAAGCGCGCTAAATGATCGGTCGCTAACGCGCGAAATGTTATGTCTAACCAAAGCCCAAGGGATTTAGCGGCTTTGGTTAACATAACATTGATTATCAGACGCATAGTAAGTAGCAAAGGAAAGGTGCCTGTTGAAGGTTTGCGGAGCCGATAGAGGAATTCGAGGGCGGATGCCCTACGCTTGCCAGTCGGCTGCCACGGGGCCGGGCTGAGGCACCGTGATCGTCCAGTGACGGCCATGCGGAACTGACTCGAGAACGGCGTCAGCGCGATTGCGAACCTGAATCGCAAACTGAACATCGGAGCCCGCCAGGCCGATCCGATCGAACGGAACCTGGACCTCGATAATGGTCCCGACCCCTTGCCACGATCGCTCGATCGGCACGACGCGGACGTCGGTGCCGCCAAGGACCAGGACCAGCGACGCGGCGCCGGAACCAATCAGCGGCGGCAAGTCGATGCCGGCCAGCCGCAAGCACAACCCCGACGCAGACAGACCAACCCGGACCTCGGCGATGAGCGGCGAGGCGGCCGAGGCCGCGACCTCATGCATCGCGCCGCCGGGACGCGCCAGCGCCGGAGTGACGGCGCCCACCCATTCCAGGAAGCTCGTGTCCTTGCCGTCGAGGGTCACGTTCAAAAGGCCGGGCGGCTGGAGCCGGTCGGGACCGGCGCCGGTGCTGATGTTGGTCGCGAACAATTCCTCGGGGATCGGCACGCCGAGCGCCGCATACGCGTTGCGAAGATGGCGCCGGAAGAGATCGTCGAAGTCGGCGTCGTGATCGGACGAATGGTCGTCGCCGTACCACCAGAACCAGTCGCTGCCTTCGGCGATCAGCAGTTCCTCGAGCGCGCGGTCACGGGCCACCGGCTCCACCTCGTTGGCGCGCTGGTCGAACATCGCGCGGGCATCCGACAACTGATCCCACGCACGGTGGTCGTCGCGGTGGCCGATCCAGATGTAGAAGTCGCCGTTGATCCAGGAGCCGGGGAAGATCGACGGCAGCGTCTGCGCCGGGCCCGCGGCCGCTTCGGACATCGTGACGGTTTCGATGTCCGGCGCATCCGAGAGCGACTGGTAGAGCGCGCGCAGGAACGGCCGGCCGCCGCCGTCGTAATACTCCCAGGCGTTCTCGCCGTCGAGGATGACCGCAACCGTGGCGACTTCCCCGCCGCCGGCGGCGGCGAATCGACGGCCCGCGGCACGGACGTGCTCGACGAAGTCGGCCGCGGCCGCGCCCGCGTCCCACGACTGGTATTGAAAGCCAATGCGATCCGACATCGCGTGATCGCGGAACAACGCGACCGGGCCGTTCGCGCCGACGCGATACGGCCGGTACAACAGCTCCGGACGCATCGGCATCTTCAGCGAACGCGACAGGATGTCCTCGTCGGTGGCAATCCACTTCAGGCCGGCCGCGCCCATCAACGCCACCGCTTCATCCGAAACCGATCCCTCCGGGGGCCACATGCCTGACGGCCGGCTCCCGAACGTCGCCTCGTGAAACGTGATCGCGCGCTCGATCTGCAGCCGCGCATCTTCGGGCCGCGTGAACCGCTGGCGCGGCTTCGGCGCGCCGGGCTGCGCGTGCTGGTGCGTGTCCGAGTCGCACAACAGCGGCAGGATCGGGTGATAGAACGGCGACGTGGCCAGCTCGATCCCGCGGGCGCTCGCCTCCCGATACGCGGGGACGACGCGCGAGAGCAGCTCGAGCTCCACCTGTCTCAACAGCGTCTTGTCGGCTTCGCTGAAGCCGCGATCGCGTTCGATCAATGACGCGAGCCGCGCGTCGCGGATCAGGAGATCGGGATCCATCCACGCGAGCTTGTGCCACACCTGGAGATCGCGCAGGTCGTCCTCGCTGAACGCTCGACGCTCCATCCGAGCGGCATGCAGCTGCGCGTATCGTGGATACGGACCGATCATTCGCGCATACGGGGCGTGGAATCCGTTCGCGACCATCCATCGCGCTTCGTCCGGGGTCAGATCGGCGGCGGCCTTCAACCCGATGTCGAGATGCCGGTCCCTGGCGCGGTCCTCGGCGAAGGCCTCAACCTGCTTGATGAGCGACGGGACCAGGTTGAACGTGACACGAATGCCGGGAAACTCCTCGAGCAGGGCGACCATGCCCCAGTAGTCCTTGATGGCGTGCAGCCGGACCCACGGGAGGATGTGCTCGCCGGTCGCGAGATCCTCGTAATAAGGCTGGTGCATGTGCCACAGGAGGGCCAACTTCACGATCATTCTGGCCCCGTCTCCGGCGGGGCGATTGGCCGATGCCCAGGCCCCGGCGCGGCGATTGACCGATAATGGAGGTGAATGCCGCGCATCATCGACCGGTACGTGATTCGGGAGATCGTCCCGCCGTTCCTGCTCGCGCTGCTCGTGTTCACGTTCATCCTGATTATCCCCTTCCTCATCGACCTCGCCGAGGATCTGATTGCGAAGGGCGTGCCCGCCGGCACGATCCTGCAGCTGACGGTCACGCTGCTGCCGCAGGCGCTGGCCCTGACGATTCCGATGGCGCTGCTCATCGGCCTGCTCGTCGCGCTCGGCCGCCTCTCGGCCGATCGCGAGTTCGTCGTGATGATGGCGTGCGGCATCAGCCCGTACCGCCTGCTCCAACCGATCCTGGTGTTCTCGGTGATCTGCTGGGGCCTCACGTCGTGGGTGATGCTCAAGGCGATGCCCGACAGCAACCAGCGCTTCCGCGAGATCAGCACGGAGATCGCGATGAACCGCGCCGAAGGCGAAGTGCGGCCGCGCGTCTTCTTCGAAGACTTCCCGAACATCGTGCTCTACGTGCGCGAAGTGCCGACCAACGGCCAGGGCTGGCTGGGCGTGCTGGCGGCGGATACGTCGAATCCCTCGGCGCCGGTGATCTTCATCGCGAAGAGCGGCCGCATGATCGTCGACCGCCAGGCCCGCACCATCAATATGGTCCTCGAGGAAGGCACGCGCCACAGCACGAAGCTCGAAGATCCATCGTTCTATGAAGTGTCGAAGTTCGAGCGGACGATCGTGTCGCTCAATCCCGAGAGCGTGTTCCCCCGCACCGGCCCGGCTCGAGGCGAGCGCGAATTGAGCGTCGAAGAGCTCCAGGCGCGCGCCGTTGAACTGCAGGCGCAGGGCATTTCGCCGCATCGGCCGATCATGGAGATTCACAAGAAGTTCTCCGTGCCGGTCGCGTGCTTCGTGTTCGCGGTCCTCGGACTCGCCCTGGGCGCCAGCAATCGCAAGGACGGCAAACTGGCCGCCTTCGTGCTCGGCATCGCCGTGATCTTCGGCTACTACGTGATCATGTTCACCGCGGAGGCCCTGACCAAGGGCTTCTGGGTGCCGGCCTGGTTGTCGATGTGGATCCCGAACATCCTGCTCGGCGCGGCCGGCGTCTTCCTGCTGATCAATCGCGCGCGCTCCGCCGATCAGCCGATCCGCATTCCCGTACCGAAGTGGCTGATGCGCTGGCGGCGCGACCAGGATGCGGTCGATAGCGCTCCGACGACGGGCCCGAAGCGGCGCCATCCGCGGCTCGTCGACCGGGTGCCGCACTTCGAGCTGCCGAGGCCGACGCTCCTCGACATCTATATTGCCAAGCAGTACCTCCGCATCCTGACCATGACCACGATCGGCATGCTCGGCCTGTTCTACATCTCGACGTTCATCGACATGTCGGACAAGCTGTTCAAGGGCCAGACGTCGATTGGCATGATCGTCGAGTTCCTGTTCTGGTCGACGCCGGAGTTCCTGTCGTACATCATCGCGCTCGCCGTGTTGCTCTCGGCGCTCGTGACGGTCGGCCTGCTGACCAAGAACAGCGAGCTGATCGTGATGCGCGCGTGCGGCATCAGCCTGTATCGCACGGCGCTGCCAATGGTCGCGTTCGCGCTGGCCGGCAGCGTGATGCTGTTCGGCATGGAAGAGCGCGTGCTCGCCACGGCGAACCAGCGGGCCGATCGCTTGAAGCACATCATCCGCACCGGGCAGCCGCAAACCTTCGGCGTCCTCAATCGCAAATGGATCGTCGGCAACGACGGGCAGGTCTACCACTACCAGTATTACGACCCGCGCAAACGCGAGTTGAACAGCCTCTCGGTCTTCGAATTCGACCCGCAGACCCACGCGCTCAAGTCGCGCATGTTCGTGAACCGCGCGACCTACGATCCGGATCGTGAGCCGCAAGGCGAGATTCCCAAGTGGGCGCTGGATCGCGGCTGGAAACGCGAGTTCGATCCGAAGACGCAGGCCAACCCCTTCACGGCGTTCGACCACGTCGGCGCGCGGTTCGAGGCCGCCGACTATTTCGTGACCGAGGCGCGCGAGCCCGAGCTGATGAACTTCGGGCAGCTGCGCCGCTACATCACCGAGCTCAAGGCGAGCGGCTACAACGTGCTCGATCACGAGGTCGGCCTGCACCGCAAGATCGCCTTCCCTTTCGTGACGCTGGTCATGACGCTGATCGCGGTCCCCTTCGCCGTCACCACCGGACGCCGTGGCGCGATGTACGGCATCGGCGTCGGCATCGTCCTCGCGCTGGTCTACTGGACGATGATCAGCATCTTTGCGGCCTTCGGCCAGGGCGGCTTGATCGATCCTGCGCTGGCGGCGTGGGCGCCGAATCTGATCTTCGGCGCCGCCGCTGTCTATTTGCTCTTGACGGTGCGCACGTGAAACCGGCAGGCCCGCAACGCGGATCGCCGGCGCGTTACGTGATCGGCCTGGTGTGCCTGATCGCCGCGATGGTCACGCTCCCCGCCGGATTCGTTCAAATGATTGTCGCGCTCGAGCGCGGCGGCTACGGAACGTCCAGCAACACCCTCGCGCTTGCCTGGTTAGGGCTCGGCGGCGCGTTGCTCGGGCTTGGGATGGCACTGCTCATATGGGAATTGAGCGTGCGGTATAACGTCCGCCATTAACTCACTTCACGAAGCCCAGTTCAGAGATCGTCATGCTGCCGGCCTTTCCTGGCAGCGTGTTCAGCGTATCGACCACGAATAACAGCGAGTCGACCTTATCGAGCGGCGCCTGTGGACTCGACGTCACGCCGATCGCGGCAAATGAGGCGAACGCAACATCGACGATGCGTGATTCTTCGTCGAGGTAGAACGTCCTTCCCCACCGCTCGGTGTTGCCGACCGGCGCGCGCAGCTGGACCCACACGCGCATCGGCGCGGAGCCAGAGACGCGGAACCGCACACGATCGAACGCCGCGAGTCCGCCAGAAGCCGGAACGGCCACAGCCGCGAATTGTCCGGCCGGCGTGCCTGGCGACAACGCAAATTTCCAGGTGATCACCGGATCGCCCGTGAATTGCCTGTCCCGCGGATCAGTCAAGGGGTCTATCTCGACGACAGTGCTCGAGTCGTTCGCTCCGAACTCGGCGGAGGCTTCACCGGCGCGCGCTGGAATCCTGGAGCGCGGTTCCGGAATCGACGGAACCGCCGGCCTGACCGCGAGCCCCGCATAGATTGGATTCGAGACGATCCACGGCACGGGCGGGCCACCGGGCGGATTCGCGGTGTAGGCCTCGATGCGATACACGCCGGGGTCCTTTCCGCCGTTGGTCTCGAGCGGGCCGCCGGTGACTTCGTGCACGCGTTGTCCATCACGCAACAGCACGAGCGTCGTGCCCGGCGGGGCGCTCGCCGATGCGTGCAGCAGCACGTCACCGCCGATCGTGATGCTTTCGCCAAACTGCGCTGTCTGATCGCCACTGGTCGCCGAGAATGCCAGGCTCCCTGGCGTCGCGAGCGCGTCGATCACGGAGTAGACGCGGCCCCTTCGGATCGCATCGATCAACCGGCCGGCGTCGGCGCCGGCGTCGCCCGACAGCGGGCCGTCAAGCGCGACATGATTCGAGAACGTTCGAAAGGACGCTTCATAACCCGGCAATCGCACATGAAAAGCAGCGCCGTCCGGATCGGTGCGCTGGCTGAAGCCCAGACGCGCATGCGCATCGGCACCCGCGAGACCGACGATCGGTCGCGCCGCCGTGAGCGCGTCCCAGCGCCGCATCACGCTCTCGGGTCGATCGAGCAGCGTGGCCATCGATTGCGGCCCGCGCAGGAGATACGTCAGCAACCCGCGCGCGATTGGCATGCGCGGCTCGTCGCGCCACTCGCTGTCGGCGTTGATCCACTCGAGGCCGTCGATGGGCGCCGCCCAGTCCTGCCAGGCCAGCGACGGCCGCGGTGATCCGGGGTGCGCCGCGATGCCGAAACCGCCGAGCCGATGCACGTCTTCGATCACGTCTTCGGGCGTGCCGGCGATCGGATACGGCGCGGCCGGCAGTCCAATCGCGGCGTAATGGCCGCCGGTGGTGTTGAGCTCGACCCCGTCGATCGTCAGCACGCCATTCCGATACGCGGGCGCATCGGGCAATCGCGTCCCGTCGCCGTGATCGGTGAGGATGATGAACTGCAGTCCGGCGCGCGCCGCCGCGGCCGCGATCGCATCGACGGAGCCGCTGCCGTCGGAGCGATTCGAATGAATGTGAAACGCGCCGCGCACCACGGATGCGGGCGGCGCGTCAGTGCGTTTGGTACCGGGCGGCAACAGCGCGAACAGGACCAGCGCGAAGACGGCCAGGACGATCGCGGGAATCCTGAGTCGACGCGTCATCAGTTTCGCGGGTGGAACTTGTCGTAGACGGCGCGCAGGCGCGCATCAAGGATGTGCGTGTAGATCTGCGTCGTCGATAAATCGCTGTGGCCGAGCATCATCTGGATGGCGCGCAGATCCGCGCCGCGCTCGAGCAGGTGTGTGGCGAACGAATGCCGCAACACGTGCGGGCTGAGCGTGCGCGGCAGTCCGGCGTGACGCCCATGCTCTTTCAGGATCTTCCAGAAGCCGACGCGCGACAGTCCCGCGCCGCCGCGCGCGTTCACGAACAGCCTGGGCGAGGCCTTCCGTTTCAGAAGTGCGGGCCTGCCCTCTTTCAGATACCTGGTCAGCCACGCCGACGCTTCGTCGCCAATCGGCACCAGGCGCTGCTTGCGGCCCTTCCCCGTGCACGTGAGGTAGCCACTCTCGAGGTTCAGATCCTGTTGACGCAGCCCGACCATCTCCGAGACACGCAATCCCGTGGCGTAGAACAGCTCGATCAGCGCGCGATCGCGCAAGCCGCGCGGCTGCGTCGTGTCCGGCGCGCCGAGCAGCTTTTCGATTTCCTCGGCGGACAGGAATTTCGGGAGCGCCTTCCACGCGCGCGGCGCCTGCACATCGGCGGCGGGGTTGTCGGTGCGATGCCCGGAGACGACGAGAAACCGGTAGAAGCCGCGAAAGCACGCCACGGCGCGCGCCACCGATTTCGGCGATCGTCCCTCCCCCATCATCTGGCGCACGACCTGCTCGAGCGCGCGGCGGTCCAGCGACTCAACCGGACGCTCGCGCGCCGCGGCCGCCGTCGACAGCTGGGACAAGTCGCGGGTGTAGCTCTCGACGGTGTTCGGCGACAGCCGCCGCTCCACGGCAAGATGCGTCAAATAGGCGTCGACCAGAGCGCTCACGCGCCTCAAAGTCTAGCCGATGCCAGATTGACAGCGAGAACCACGAGGACTAGCATCAGTTTTTCCTCCGCGAGACGAAAGAGACAGCATACGAGTGGCCGCGACAAAATCGAGATGGCAAGCACTTCCGACTGAAGCCATCAATCCCGCTTCGCTCAATATCGACAAGCTAGACGCCGGCGGCATCGTGGACCTCATGCTTGCCGAGGACCGGCGCATGCTCGCCGCGGTGCAGAAGGAGCGCGATCGCATCGCGCTCGGCGCCGACATCTGCGCCAAGGCGCTCCGCAAGGGCGGGCGCATCGTCTTCGTCGGCGCCGGCACCAGCGGACGCCTCGGCATCGTCGAATCGGCCGAGATGCCGCCGACGTTCGGGACCAGTCCCAACCTGGTCCAGGGCATCATGGCCGGCGGCAGGAACGCCATCATCCGCGCCAAGGAAGGCTCGGAAGACAACTACGAAGAAGGCGCCCGCGCCATCACGCGCCTCGACCCGACCAAGAAAGACGTCGTCGTCGGCGTGTCGGCGAGCGGCATGACGCCGTTCGTGCGCGGCGCGCTGACCAGCGCGCGCAAGGCCGGCTCGCGTGTCGTGTTCGTGACCTGCGATCCGCGCAACGAGCTCCAGGCGTTCGTCGATCTCACGATCGCGCCGGCCGTGGGTCCCGAGATCATCGCCGGCTCGACGCGACTCAAGGCCGGCACCGCGACCAAGATCGTCCTCAACATGCTGACGACGTCGGCGATGATCCTGATCGGGAAGACCTACGGCAACCTGATGGTGGACGTGAACGCGCTCGGCTCGGAGAAGCTGCGCGACCGCGCCCGCCGCATCGTCCACATCGTCACCGACCTGGATTACGAAGAGGCGGACAAGCTCCTGAAGTCAGCGCGCTGGAACGTCAAGATCGCGATCGTGATGCAGAAGACCGGCTTGAGCTATCCGAAAGCGATCGCGCGCCTGAAGAAGTCCGACGATCTGCTCCGCCAGGCGATCGGTGAAGACATCGAGCCGCGGCTGCGCGCGCTCATCGGGAGCTGATGTGGCGTCCGGCTTCAGCCGGATAGTCTCTCCCCTGCCTCTCGATCGACCATCACCGTCACGCGCGGGTGCACCTGCAGGAGCGACGCGGGCAGCCGCGTCGTAATCAATCCCTCGATCATTCCGTACACGGCATCGGCCTTTTCCCCGCCGGTCGCGATCAAGACGATCAGCCGCGCATTGAGAATCGTGGCCATGCCCATCGATAGGGCGCGCTCGGGCACTTTGGTCCAGTCGCCGCCGAACCACTGTGCGTTCGCTTCCCTGCTCGCTTCCTCGAGCTCCGCCACGTGGGTGTGTGTGCAAAGGCCTTCGGCCGGTTCGTTGAAGCCGATGTGACCGTTCGAGCCGATGCCGAGAATCTGCAGATCGATGCCGCCCGCCGCCTCGATCGCCTCTTCATAGCGCCGGCACTCGGCCTTCAGATCGGGGGCGGCGCCGTTGAGGAATCCGACATTGGCCGGAGCGATCGAAACGTGATCGAAAAGCTCCTCCTGCATGAACGCGCGATAGCTGTTGGGATTCGAGGGTTCGAGGCCGGCGAACTCGTCGAGATTGAAGGTGCGCACGTGCGACCAATCGATGCGATTGCCGCCGCTCCGCTCGCGGAGCTCGCGATACAAACCCAGTGGCGTACGCCCCGTCGGCAGTCCCAGCACTAACGCCGGGCGCGCGATGATCGCTTCGAGCACCAGGGCCGCAAGCGCCGACGACAGCGCATCTTCATCTTCAAAGCGTTCGATGTTCACTGCTTGCCCACCGTAGCCTTAGGCGGAGGTGGGCGGTGATGATCGAAAGGAGTCGACATAAGGCGGCACGCGCGCGCCGCCCCGGGCTTCGGCAATCGCGAGCCGCACGGCGCCGATCGCCGGTTCCTGCGTCAACGGACCGACGACGGCGCGCGGGGCGACTTCGGCCATCCGCCGCCGGACTTCCGCCGACAGCCAGACGCTTTCCCTGAGCATACCGCCCGCGAGCAGGAATGGAAATTGTTCACCGCGCATGTCGAGGCGGGAAATAACGGACGCGGCGGCCAGTGCGAGCTCGTCGGCGGCCTGCGCCATGATGTCGATCGCCACCGGATCGCCGTCTTCGCGCGCGCCATCGACCACGGTGCCAAGCGAAGCGATCGTGCGCCGCGCCTGCGGCTGGTGATACACCTCCGCGACCAGCTCCTCGGGCCGCGCCAAGGACAAGTGATGCAACACCAGCCGGGTCAGATCGGTTTGCGGACCGCGGCCGTCAACATCGCGCATCACCGCCGCGAGCGCGCGACGGCCGATCCAGTATCCGGAGCCTTCGTCGCCGAGGGTGGGGCCCCATCCACCGGCTCGAGCGGCGACGCCGTGATGGCTGACTCCGTAGGCGATTGCGCCCGTTCCCGAAATGACGACGACACCCGGACTCGAACCGGCGCCGGCGACGAGCGCAATCAACGCGTCATTGACGATCAGCGCGTTGGTGCGGAAGCCGAGCCGCCGCATCACGTCGCGGATGATGCGCGCGTCGTCCTGTCGATCGACGCCCGCCATGCCGAGGCATACGGCGGCGGGGCTCGATGGCTGCCCGTCCGTAGCGCGTTCGATGACCGTGTGAAGGATCTTTTCGACCTCGAGCTCGCCCTCGGTCTGCAGGTTGGCCGCCCCGGCCCGGCCTTCACCGACGACGCGGCCCTCGCCGTCGGCGAGCAGGGCTATGGTCTTGGATCCGCCCGCGTCGATACCCAGGACGTGCACCTGATTAGCTTATCCGCCCCCGCTTGGGAAAATCTGGCAAGCTTCGGCGCGACCGCGCCGTAGCGCGAAGCGCGAAGGCGGGCAAGCATGTTAGATTGAGTAGTTCCCGATGTTGCGCAGTTGTCCCCCAATTGCGAGAGCCTGCGCTCTTGCATTCGTCGTCCTCTCATCGACGATTTCATTTCGCGCCGCGGCGCCTGAGCAAACGCGTGCACTTTGGATCACGCGCACGACGCTGACGTCGCCGGAATCCATCAGGCAAATGGTGGCCGCGGCGCAAGCCGGCGGCTTCAACACGCTGCTCGTGCAGGTGCGCGGGCGCGGCGACGCCTATTACTCCGGCACGATCGAGCCCCGCGCGGCGGAGCTGACCGGCAAACCGTCGTTCGATCCGCTGGCCACCGTGCTTGCGGACGCACATGCCGCCGGCCTGAAGGTGCATGCCTGGGTCGCGGTGAACCTCGTCTCGAGCTCCGTCAGCCTGCCGGCGTCGCGCGATCACGTGATCTATCGCGCGCCCGAGTGGCTGATGGTGCCGCGTGAGCTCGCGGCCGAGATGAAGAAGATCGATCTGCGGAGTCCCGCTTACCTCGGACGGCTCGCGCGGTGGACGCGCGCGCACTCGTCGATCGTCGAAGGTCTCTACACCTCGCCCTTGCACCCGGCCGCGCAGGATCACACCGCGGCGGTGATCGGCGAGATCGCCGCGAAGTATCCGATCGACGGCGTGCATCTCGATTACGTGCGGTTCCCGAACGAGGAATTCGACTACAGCCCGGGCGCGATGGAACAGTTCAAGACGGCGATCGCCGCCGACCTGAACGATCGCGAAAGGCGCGAAGCCGCCGCACGCGAGGTGGTCGATCCCGCCGCGTATCCGAACCTGTTTCCCGAGCGCTGGAGCGATTTCCGCCGCTCCCGCCTGACGTCGCTGGTGATCAAGATTCGCACCGCCGTGAAGACCGCGCGACCCGGCACGCTCGTCAGCGCCGCGGTCGTTCCCGACGCGCAGATGGCGTTCACTGGCCGGATGCAGGACTGGCGCGGCTGGATCGATCAGTCGCTGCTCGATGTGATCTGCCCGATGGCCTACACGATCGAGTCCGAGATCTTCCAGAAGCAGATCGCGGCCGCGCGCGCGTATGCGGGATCGCGCCCGGTGTGGGCGGGCATCGGCGCCTATCAAATGTCGCCGGCGCAAACCCTGGCGCACATCGCCGCCGCCAACAAGCTCGGCGTCGCCGGCATCATCCTCTTCTCGTACGAGTCATTGGCGGCGCCGCCCAACAGCGCCGACTCGGTCAGCGAGCTCGGGCGCGCCGCATTCGGAACGGCTCCAGAGTAAGCTTCTCCGTAGTGACCCTGTCCGAGGTCGATTACCTCGTCATCGGCGCGTATCTCGTCGCCATCACGGCTTTCGGGTCGTGGTTCGCGCGCTATCAGAAGACCACCCGCGATTATTTCCTGACCGATCGCAGCGTGCCGTGGTGGGCGATCTGTTTCACCATCGTCGCGACTGAAACCAGCACGCTGACGTTCATCGGCATCCCGGCGCAGTCGTACGGCAGCCCCGGCAACATGACGTTCCTGCAGCTGGCGATGGGCTACATCATCGGCCGCATCCTGGTCAGCGTCCTCTTTATCCCTGCCTATTTTCGCGGCGATCTGTTCACGTCGTACGAGCTGCTGCAACGACGATTCGGCACGCGCGTGAAGACGCTGTCGGCGGTGATCTTCCTGATCACGCGGTCGCTGGCCGACGGCATCCGCCTGTTCTCGACTGCCCTCGTGATCTCGATCGTCACGCAGGTGCCAATCACGTGGGTCGTGATCGTGCTCGGCACGGCGATGATCGTCTACACCATGCGCGGCGGCGTCGCCGCGGTGATCTGGACCGACGTCGTCCAGATGTTCGTCTACATCGCCGGCGCCGGTGCTGTCGCGATCGCGCTCGTCGGCCGCATCGACGGCGGCTGGGCGGAGGTGGTGCGGGTCGGCTCGGAGACCGGCCGCTTCGTCTTCCTCGATCCGACGCCGGTGTTCACCAGGCCATACACGATTTGGGCCGGCCTGCTCGGCGGCGTTGCGCTCACGCTGTCGACGCACGGCACCGATCAATACCTCGTGCAGCGCCTGCTGTCCGCGAAAACGCAGAGGGATGCGTCGCTGGGCCTGGTGCTGAGCGGCTTCATCGTCTTCGCGCAGTTCATTCTCTTCCTGCTGATCGGCGTGATGCTCTTTACGTACTATCAACAGGTGCCGCTGCCGCAGGCATTG
>Ga0310904_10000262_pt1 | contig 13743 bp, 9 predicted proteins | sample C48D1metaG_FD_203746 | JGI IMG/M metagenome (GOLD analysis project Ga0310904, IMG submission 203746) | Lab incubated soil microbial communities from West Virginia University Organic Research Farm, Morgantown, WV, United States - C48D1 | ecosystem: Environmental > Terrestrial > Soil >... | reverse complement strand
TGTCAACGGCATCATGCGCGTCTCAATCAATGGCGGCGCACCCGAACGCATCGCCGAGGTGCCGAACACGGAGCTCGCGTACGGGCCTCAGCTGCTTCCTGGCGGCAAGGCGGTGCTGTTCTCCGTTACCGCTCGGGTCGGCGCCGGCGGTTCGAGCCCGAACTCGTCCATCGTTCTTCAAGCGCTTCCGTCAGGTACTCGCCAGACGCTGGTGGTTGATGGCTCGGTGGTCCGATACGTGCCGACCGGACATCTGTTGTTCGCACAAAGCGGCATTGTAATGGCGCGGGCGTTCAGCCTCGAGCGAATGGAGTTCACTGGTGCGCCGGTTCCCGTGCTTCAGGGCGTCCGGCGAGGCGTCGGCGCCAATCAAGCACTGACGCAGTTTGCCGTGTCGGACGCCGGTACCGTGGCCTACGTTCCCGGTCCAGCCAGCGTGTCGACGCTCACCCGATCGCTCATCGTCGCCAGCCGTGAGGGTATCGCCACGCCGCTGCCGCCCCCACCAGCACGTTATGTGCAGCCGCGCGCGTCAAGAGATGGCCTGTGGGTCGCGGTGGAAAAAGACGACGACACGAATTCCGACATTTACGTCTATCGTCTCGACGGCCGCAGCGCCATGCAGCGGCTGACGCTCGACGGCCGCAGCCGCTTTCCGATCTGGTCGCCTCGCAATCAGGTCACATATCAGGCCGAGCGCGATGGTGATGTCAGCATCTGGAGCCAGGACATCGGCGGTACTCCCGTCCGCTTGACCAAGGCCGCCAAAGGGTTCGAGCACGCGCCGGAAGCATGGTCTCCCGATGGCCGGACGTTGCTGTTCTCTGAGCGTGCCATCTCGTCGACCGGCCCTGCATTCTCGTTGCGGACCGTGACCGAAGGCAAAGTGGAGGCGTTTGCGGATGTTCGCTCGGCGGAAATATTCTCAGCCTCGTTCTCGCCCGATGGGCGCTGGATCGCGTACGCACGAACCAGTGAAGCCGGGGGCGCCGTGCTGAACGACCGCGGCGTGTTCATTCGCCGCTTCCCTGCCGACGCCAACCTCTATCCACTGCCTAAAGAGCGCATCGACTTTCATCCGTTGTGGGCACCTGACGGTCGTGAGATTCTGTTCGTGCCGAATGTCGGCCGACTGGTATCGGTGAGTGTTCAGACCGATCCCGTACCCAATTTCGGCCCACCCGTCAATCTGTCAGCAGTCGCCGCGGCGGATCGGCTTTCCGTCAACATGCGCGACTGGGACATCATGAAGGACGGTCGCTTCCTCGCCGCCATTCCTGCGTCGTCGGGGTCCGATGCGACAGCGCTACGCGAGGTGCGCGTCGTGACCAACTGGTTCGAGGAACTGAAGCGGCTGGTTCCGACTGCTCCCGAACGGCGCTCGCCGTGATGCGACGAAGGGTGATCTATTTCAGCGCGCCTGGAATCCATCTCCATTCTTCACTTCCCGCCTTGCCGTTGATCGTGCCCTCGATGCGCGCGCGCAGATCGGCGCCGTCCTTCCAATAGATGATGCGCTGCGGAAAATCGTGCGCGGGGTTTTCGAACACCACTCGCGTGCCCGATAGCTCTTTCAGGGGAAACGGCGTCGCCGGCGAGCGGCCGTTCGGCATCGACAGATAGACGACCTGGTCGCCCTGCTGCTCGATGCGCAGGAACTCGAACGAAGCCGTGCGTCCTTTCGCGACATCGCGATGGATACCGATCATCGAGTTGCCTTTCGGCGCCGTCCAGTGCTCCTCCATCTCGATGTCGCGAGCGGTGCCGCTCCACGAGCCTGACATCCAGGACAGATCGCCGAGCACCACCTTCGGCGCTTGATCCGCGTGGGCTGACATCGATCCGATGAGCGCTAAGGCGAGAAGAAGCAATCGCATGCGGGTAGCATAGGCGAACAGGCTACAAGTCAAACAGATGAACCCCCTCGCGCCGGCGCTGGCGACGCGCGTTCGCGTGCCGGGCCGCGAGCCTACTGGCCTGCTGGCCTGCTTACTTCGAGCGCAGCAGTCGAAGCCCGTTCAGCGTGACGACGACCGTCGCACCGGTGTCGGCCATCACCGCCAGCCACAATGGCGCGGCGCCGAACACGGCAAACACCAGAAACGCAAATTTTGTCGCCAGCGCGATGAAGACGTTCTGCCGGATCGCGCGCATCGCGCGCTTCGAGTGGCTGACGAGGAACTCGATGTCCTCGTCGTGATCGCACGTCAAGACCACGTCGACACGCCTTCGCTCCGCCTCCGCTCGAGGGAGCTTCGGCGCGACCGGCTCTCCCGGCGAGGCAGGTGCAGGCGGCTGCATTTGGGTACGGCATTGCACGCCGACGCCGGTCTCCCTGACCGCCTGCATCGTCGGCGACTTCGCCGTCGCGACGCGTTCGAGCGGCGCGCCGCCCTTGAACAACACGCCGCGCCGTGCCGCCGATGTCAGCGCGGCGACGACCGTGACCGGAGTGGAAATCACCAGCGCGCACGGGCAGGCGAGAACCAGGAAGATCAACCCGCGATAGAACCACACGCCCCATTGCCCGTCGACGAGCGGCGGCAGCAAGACAACCGCGATCGCCGCGAAGGTGACCATGGGCGTGTAGACCGCCGCGAATGTTTCGATCCAGCGTTCGACGGGGGCCGATTCGTGGCCGACATCGTCGCCCCAGCCTGGCTCGTGGCCCACGAGCGTCGAGACGGCATGCCGCGCGCGCTCGATGCTCCAGGCTTCCATCAAGTGCGCGATCGCAAAGAGGAACGCGACCGTCGCCGCTTCCGCCCACTGCCCGATCGCCGCGGCCCCGATCGCCGAGAGGCAGACGAGTACATGCATGTCGAGCCGCCCAAACCTGAGCGACGTCACGGCTCGCGGAATCATCGGCCAGAGACCGGCGAAGGTGGCGATCCCGTAGGCGACCGCCGCGTAGGGATGATGCGCGTGGCCGGCGTGCTCGCCGTGCCGTCCGAAGAACGCCTCGCTCCAGCTGTCGGCGTAGACGCCGTCAACGATCCAGCCGACCGCCAACACCACGCCGCTGGCGATCGCCCACGCCTTCGCGGCGCCGTGATGATCATGGCCGTGATGATCGTCGCCGACCAGATCGCCGGCTTTGTGCGTGTGCGCGGCGAGGCCCGTGCCCGCGACCGCCTCGAGAATTGCCGCGGCGGTGATCCGCTCGGGATTGAAGGTGACGTCGACGCGGCGGCCGACGAGATCGAAATTCAGGGACTCGACGCCAGGTCTGGCCAGGGCGCGCCGAATCAGCGCCGCTTCATCGGCGCAGTCCATGCCAGCGACATGCAAACGAATTTCAGAGTTGCTGGACTGCGGCAAGCACTTCCTCGGCGTGGCCGTCGACTTTCACGCCGTCCCAGCGCTTCACGACCTTGCCGTCGGGACCAATCAGGTACGTCGTGCGCGCGACGCCCATGTACTTCTTGCCGTACATCGACTTCTCCTGCCACACACCGTACGTCTCCATCACCGCGTGATCTTCGTCGGCGAGGAGCGGAAACTTCAAGCCGTACTTGTCGGCGAACTTCGCCTTGCTGGCGGAGTTGAGCACGCTCATGCCCAGCACCGCTGCCTTGCTCCTCTTGAACTTCGGCAGGTTGTCCTGGAACGCGCACGACTCCTTGGTGCAGCCGGGCGTGTCGTCCTTCGGATAGAAGTAGAGAACGACAGGCTGGCCGGCGTAGTCGGACAGCGTATGGACCTGTCCCTGCTGATCCGGGAGGGAAAATGACGGTGCCTTTTTTCCGATATCGATTAGTGCCATTGCTGTGATGTGGTGTTTGTGCCGCGTGCCACGGGAATCGCGGCATGCGCGCGTCGAGGTTCGGCGCCGCCTTCGACTGTGTGCGCCGCCGCGTCGAGCGTGATCGCGGCGGCGTAGCCGTAGCGGACTTCGCCCTTACGGCCAATCTTCTGGAACTTGTGACCGCGATCGATCAGGTTCGTGAGGAGCGCGCGCGGGAAACGATCCTCGATTTCGATGCGTTCGCCGTTGTCGAGCGGATCGGCGGGATCGCGGCCGGGCAGGAATCGCGGCGCTTCGATCGCCGCCTGCGCGCCGAGCTTGCCGTCGATGACCCCGGTGATGATGTTGTAGACCGACAGCGGAATCCACGCATTGCCGGCGCAGCCCACCGCCAGCTTCGGCACTTCCTCGCCCGACGCCTTCTTCTCGAACACCAGCGTCGGCACCGCGGACGTCGACGATCGCATCAGCGGGACGAGGCTGCCGTAGGCGCCCGCGGTCATGCGATTCGACCGCAGGTGATTGTTGTAGAGGAAGCCGAGCCCCTTCGACACGTAAAAGGTCCCGCCCCACGTGCTCAACGTCTGAGTCACGGCGATCATGTTGCCGTCGGCATCGGCCACCGCGAACGACGTCGTCCCCGTGCCGATCCTCGGTGCCGGCGCGGTCGGCGTGACCGGCGCATCATCGGGCGGCGTGCGCTCGTAACGCGACGCCTTCTTCGCATCGATCTTCGCAAACAGCTTCTTCGCGTGCTCGTCGGTGAGGTGCTCCTCGAATTCGACGGGCCAGCGTTCGGGGTCGGCGACACGGCGGAGCGGATCGCGCACCTTCCACGCTTCGATCAGATAGTGGAGATAGTCAGGATCCGTGGAGCCGCGGACGCCCGGCTTCGGCTGGTAGTTCTCGAGCACGTGCAGCGACTCGAGGAGCTGGATGCCCGTCGACAGCGGCGGCCCGCCGGCGTAGAGCGTGTGCCCGCGATAGTGTCCGGCGACCGGCGCGCGCTCGATCGCGCGATACTGCGCGAGATCCGCATAGCTGATGAGGCCGCCATTCTCCTGCATGTCGGCGGCGATCTTCTTCGCGATCTCGCCCTTGTAAAACGCGTCGGCGCCGCCCTTCTGAATCGCGCGTAACGTGTTCGCGTAATCCTTGTTGACAAATCGATCGCCCGGCCGCGGCACCTTGTCATCCGGCAGATAGATCTTCTTCGCCTCGGGCCACTTGTCGAGGAAGCGGCGGCCTTCGGCGATGCTCGACGGCAGGCCTTCATCGAGAATGAAACCTTCATCGGCGAGCGTGATGGCAGGCGCGACAAGATCCTCCCACTTCACTTTGCCGCTGCCGTAATTGCGATAGAGATAGTCGAGACCGGCAACGACGCCGGGAATGTTCGCCGCCGCGGGACCGTCGGCGACAATGCGGCCGTCCTGGACCATGACCGGGTTGTCCGCCGTCGCCTTGATCGGCGTCATGTCCTTGTAATCGATCGTCGTCGGCTTCTTCATGCCTTTCAGGAACAGCACCGCCGAGCCATCGCCGCCAACACCCGATGCTTCCGGCTCGACGACACCAAGCGCGAAGGAAACCGCGATCATCGCATCGACTACGTTGCCGCCTTTTTCAAACGCGAGGCGGCCCGCTTCCGACGCCAGGGGATGACCGGAGACGACGACCGCGCCGTTCGAGGTGACGACGGGCTTGATCAGCGGCTGTGCCGAGACCATTTCGTCGATGACCGTTTCGAGATCGCGCTCGTTCTTCGCCGCCGCCGCGCGCGGACGGAACCTGTCTCGCGCGTTGACCCATTGATCCGATGTCGGACCCGTCGAGTAGTAGAGTGACTTCAGCGTTCCCCAGACGCGATCGAAAACGGCGCCAAACAGCGCCGGCGACGGCGTGATCTCGGCGGGCACCGCGCCGCCGTCTTCATGCACCGGGAGCGGCGCCGGAACGCGCCAGAGTTGAAACGCCGAGTTCAACGCGAAGAGCGGCGGCGCTTCCGATTCGTTGCGAAGCGGATTGCCGTTATAAACCGGTTCGGGATCGGGAAGGCCCGTGACGAGCAGCGTCTTGCCGTCGGGCGACCACGCCGGCGCTCCGCCGCGCCGCGACACGAGCTGCGGCTGTGCGGCCGGCTTCGCGCGGGCAATCGGATCTTCGGCCGGCTCTGGACGCGGCGGCTCAGCGGTCGCAACCCAAACTGACCCGATGCCTTCGCGGACCGCGTAGAAAGCGATGCGCGAATTGTCCGGCGCCCACGACGGATACGCCTCGTGGCCGCGCACTCGCGTGATGCGATTGGCGCGAAGCGGCTTGCCGTCGGTGCCGGCGGACTGCACCGACGATGAAACCGGCTTCGGCGGCTTGGCGCCAAGAGGAACCGGCTTGCTGATGGCTGCCGAAGGCACCGGCATCCACCACAGGTCGAGATCGTCCTCGGAGTCGCGCTCGGAAACGAACGCGACCTTGGTGCCGTCGGGCGACACGCGCGGATAGGTTTCGGTGTCCGCGGTTTCCGTGAGGGCTTGCGGCGCCTGCCAGGCGTCCGATCCCGACACCAGCGTTGAGAGATAGAGGTCGTACTGAAGACTCGGATCGCCATGGCGACCCGCCGCACGGGCATCGCGATGCGCGAACACCAGCCGCCCATCCGCCGTCCACGAAGGCCATCGCTCATCACCCGGCATCGTCGTGACGGCAACCGGCGGTCCGCCAGCGACACCGTTCTTGATCGAGACGACGAAGATGTCGAACCCTTCACCGCGATCGGCGGCGTAGGCGATACGGTTGCCATCGGACGACCAGGCGGGCTCGCGCTCGATCGTCATGCCCTCCGGCGTCGTAACCGCCTTCGGTTGCTTGCCGTCCGGCGTCATCGACCAGAGGCGATCGAGATACGAGACGGCGATGCGCTTGCCATCGGGCGACCACGACGGCTCCTGCACGCCGATCGGCCCGCCTTCGCTCGCTTCGCGAGCTCCGGCGCGGTCTCGCCGTAGCGGCTCCGCCGCGGAGGCGGACGACTGCGCATGGTGCGGCACCGGCAACGCCATCGCCGCGGCAACGGCGAAGAGAACAATGCGAGTCTTGGATAGCACGTGGGTCCTCGCGCTAGGGTTTCTCGAGTAACACGTCCAGCAGGTGCTTTTCGCTGATGCCGAAATGGTCCCAGACTTCGACGAACGTTTCGGACGGAGCAACCCCGGGATCGACGATCCCGAAGTGATGGAGCGAGACACCGGCGCTCGCGAGTGACGAAGCGGCCAGTCCGGCGAAACCTTGAAGTCCCGCCGCCGGCGTCCCGATCAATCCGTCCTCGATCGTCACGACGCGCGTGTAGCGCGCGGCAAGTCCGGCGAGGAAATCTTCTTCGAGCGGGAAGCCGTTGACGACATAGACGTCGGTCGGCGTGCCTGCGGCGGTCGCCTGTTCGCTCGCCGATGCGGCGAGATAGGCCGGCGCGCCAAGCGCGAGGATCGCGGTCTTCGCATTGGGCTGCTGGCGCATCTCGGTGACCGCGGTCCACGGCTCATCGGCCTGCCACAGTGGATCGCTACTGCCCTGCTTCGTGAGCACCGGCAGCGTGTCGCGCGGAATGGCGACGATGTGGCCGCCGAAATGCGCCGCGGCATCCCGCACGGCGATGAATGCCGAGCGCGCGTCAGCGGGCGCGTAGAAACGATGCAGGAACGGCAGATATCCGAGGGCCAGGTTGACCCAGTCGAGGCTCCATCCAGAAAAATGATCGCGGCCGGTGTTGGCGCCGACGTGCGAGAAATGCATCACGACGTTGAGGCCTTCGTTCGAGCCGTTGAGGTTGCGCTGGTAGCGCCAGAACTCGAAGCCCTCTCGCGCGATGCCTTCCATGAACGCCGCAAACGTCGCGAAGACGTTGAGCTGCGGACGGTCGGCGACGAGCGACAGGCCGTTGGTCATCAGCGCCGCTGCCTGTTCCTCGATGCTCATCTCGATCGAGTGACCAGGCGGCACGAGCGCGGCGGCCTTGCCCAGCCGCGTCGAGGGATTGAGATCGCACGACACGAAGAAACACTGCGAGGCGTACTTCTTGGCGACCGCCGCATACGCAGCCTCGGAGCCCACGCGCGCCGTCACCCACTTTTCGGTGCCCGGCAAGGCGATCGCCGCGACGTCCGCCGACGAGAGGACGAGGTTGGGCGACCCGGGTCGCGGCCGCGCGGTTGACACAACCGTCCGTTTCGGCTGCGCACGCAATCGATCGAGGGCTGCCTGTTCGTCCGCGCCCACCTGCAACATCGGATTGGCGAGCACCGCGGCGTGATCGCGCCCCTTCATGCCGCCGTCGTGATGCGCCTCCCCGCCAGGCAGCTCGTTGACGTAGAACAGGCACTCGAGCATCGCGTGCGGATCGCGATAGCTCATCAGCGACCCGGGCACTTGCACCGTCGTGCCGATCGCAATCTTGTTCTTCTCGCAGAAGTGCTCGGCCTCGTTGACGATGCCGTAATGGGCGGCGAACTCGTGCACGGTTGCGCTGAAGCCGACGGGATAGATGAGCGACGGTTTGCCTGCTCTGGCAAGCGCGTAAGCATGCTTATACGCGTCGAACAGCTCGCAGCGCTCGTGGAGCGAGCGGATCTCGATCACTTCGATGCCAAGGCTCTTCACGATCGTCCGCGGATCCTTGGCCATGATGCGAGCGGTCGTGCCGGACAGCTGGATGCCGTTCCGGTGCATGACGAGCGCCATCGGCGCGCGGTGCAGGCTGGCGCCGATGAATCCATTCAGCGCCTGTCCCGAAATCCAGCCGGCATCGCCGCAGTGACAGATGACGAACGCATCATCGCCGTGGCTGGCGCGCAGTCCCAGCGACCACCCCGCGGTGACCGGCACCGTGATGCCGAGACGGCCCGAGCCGATCGGCGTGCCGCCGGGCACCCAGAGCACATGTCCGGCAATGTCGAGGCTGCGCCGGAACTGCTCGATGACCCGCTCGCGCGGCAGGAAGCCGAGCGCCGATAGCGCCGAGTAATAGCCGATGCTGGTGTGGCCGTGCTCGATCGAGAACTGCGTGCCGCGGTAATCGACTGCGCCGAGCGTCATCAGCAGCGGGCCGATCAACTCGAGGCCGCCGCCGAGGTGATCGATGTCGTTCACCTTAGCGAGTGAGATCAGCGACTCGATCGCGATCCGCGCCGCCGTCTTTTCGAGCGCCGCGAGCGCGCGCTCGGCATCGGCGCCAAGCGCCGGCGCTTTGAGGTCGACCGCGAACGGCAGCGCCTCTGAGCGAATCTCGCCGCCGAGCGTCGGCGTCTGTTTCAGGAGTTGGCGATTGCGAGCAGACTGCTGCTCGAACAGACGCTGGAGCGCGCCCGATGGGGCCGCCGCACGAATCTCGGTCACTGGTTCGATCTCTCCATCAAGGATGGTGCCGTAAAAGACAAAAGTTTATCAGTAAAATGGAGGGATGGTCTTTCTGCGCTACCTCTACGTCGTGGCGCTGGTGTTGTGGGTCGGCGGCCTCGTCGCGGCCGGCGCGCTGGTGGCGCCGTCGGTTTTCGGCGTCTTGCAGGCCTGGAACGAAGCAGAGGGCCGCGTGCTCGCGGGCCAGGTGTTCGGCGAGGTCCTCCTTCGGCTGACGTGGCTGTCCTACGCGATGGCGGCGGTGATGTTCGTCACCTTGACGCTCCATCGACTGCTCGGCGCGCGGCCGCTCCGATACGGCGTGCGCGTTGGAATCATGAGCGTCATGCTGGTGATGATGCTGGCGACCGGGTATTACATCATCCCGGAGGTCAACGCGATCCAGTCGTCGGTCAGCGGGCCGGTCAGCACGCTGCCCGATACGGATGCGCGCCGCCTGGCTTTCAATCGCCTGCACGGCATTTCGAACATCCTGTTCTCGATCACCGTCGTCGGCGGTCTTGCGCTGTGCTGGTGGGAAGCCAGGGAATAGCGAGTGGTCATCACTCTTATCCCCGGGGACGGAATCGGCCCGGAAGTGACACGCGCGGTCGTGCGCGTTCTCGACGCCTCGGGATTTACGCCAGAGTGGGAATCGTTTTCCGCGGGCGCCGAAGCGGTGCAGGAACACGGCACGACGCTGCCGCAGCCGCTGCTCGATTCGATCACCAGGAACAAAATCGCGTTGAAAGGCCCGATCACGACGCCGATCGGCAAGGGCTTCACCAGCGTGAACGTCGGCCTTCGCAAGGCGCTCGACCTCTACGCGAACCTGCGCCCGGTGTGGAACCTGCCATCGGTGCCGTCCCGATACAGCGGTGTCGACCTGGTGATCGTGAGGGAGAACACCGAGGATCTCTACGCCGGCCTCGAACACACCGTCGTGCCCGGCGTCGTCGAAAGCCTGAAGATCATCACCGACAAGGCGTCGACACGAATCGCGGAGTTTGCGTTCGAGCAGGCGCGCCGCCGCGGCCGCAAGAAGGTTACCGCGGTGCACAAGGCCAACATCATGAAGCTCAGCGACGGCCTGTTCCTCGACTGCGCTCGCAAGGTCGCGGCGAAGTATCCCGATATCCAGTTCGACGATCGCATCGTCGACGCGGTATGCATGCACCTGGTGATGCATCCGGAACGGCTCGACGTGCTGCTGCTGCCAAATCTGTACGGCGACATCGTGTCGGACCTCTGCGCCGGCCTGGTCGGCGGCCTCGGAGTGGTGCCGGCGGCAAATCTGGGCGAAAACGGCGTCGGCGTGTTCGAAGCGGTGCACGGCACAGCGCCGGACATCGCCGGCCGCGACATCGCCAATCCGACTGCGTTATTGCTGTCCGCGGTGCTGATGCTGCAGCACTTACATGAAGATACGAAGGCGGATGCCATCACCGGCGCCCTGAAGAGAGTGCTCGCATCCGGGCACGTCACGCCGGATCTTGGCGGCTCCGCGTCGACGACATCCTTTGCCGATGCAATCTGCGACGAGTTATCATCGTCGTAGCTCATCGATGCGTCCCGACACCATAGCCGAAGCCGTTCTCGCGAGAGAAGACGTGGCCCGTTTTCTCGAAGGCAGCCATGGCCTGTCGAGCGATGCGGCGAGGACGAAAGTGCTCGCCTACCTCGATGAATTGCAGACGACGCAGCGTTACGAGCTGTATCGCGCGCTCGAATACCCGCTCTATCCGATCCTGCGAAAGATCGAGCGCGTCGGCGAGAACCAGCATCTCGCCGTCGACGCCGTCAAGAAGGGACGCGTCGTCTACGCGTCGAATCATCGCAGCCACATCGACTATCTGGTCGAGCCGCTGGTCCTGGACGATGCCGGGATCAGGCCGCCGATCATCGCCGCCGGCATCAACCTGTTCGGCGGGCCGCTCGGTCTGATTCACAAGCACGTCACCGGCGCGCTGCCGATTCGCCGCAACACCAAGGACCCGGCGTACCTGATCACGCTCAAGGCGTACGTCAGCGAGCTGCTGCACAAGCACGATCTGTTCTTCTATCCCGAAGGTGGACGCAGTTACAGCGGCGAGCTGAAGCCGATGAAGGCGGGCCTGATCAACGCCTGCCTCGACGCCGGCATCAAGGGCCTGACGTTGGTGCCGGTCGCGGTGTCGTACGATCTCGTCCTCGAAGATCACGTGATCGCGCGGCAGAAGGTGAAGCGAAGCCAGAAGGCCTTCAGCCGCGAAATCGCGGAGCTGGTGCGCTATGCGGTCGGCTATTGGAGCCGCGCGGTCGTCACATTCGGCAAGCCGATTGCGATCGACGGCATCGATCCGGAAAACAAGAAAGCCGTCATTGACCTGACGCGGCACGTGCGGCGCGAGATCGGCAAGCAGTACAAGGTGCTGCCGACTGCCGTGCTGGCCGCGGCGATGAAGCGGTCGGCGACCCGCGCGGAAATGAAAGGCTGCATCGACGGCGTGCTCGACACGTTGCGATCGGTCAACGCCAACCTGAGCGTGAAGACGGCGGACGAAGTGCTCGAGCAGGCGACCGAGCCGCTCGCCACCCGCAACATCATCGTCGTGGAGCAGGGACGTTATCGCGTGCGCGAGCGCAACGTGCTCCGTTACTACGCGCGCTCGCTGGCCCACCTGCTCTCGCCGCCAAGTTCCACCCACTAATGCTGGACGCGACCTCTAAAGCCTTATTTCACGGACTCGCACAAATCCCCACGTTGCAACGTCTGGCTTCGAAGTACGGGATGGCTCCCGGCTCGGGCTTCGCGCGCCGCTTCATTGCCGGCGAGTCGATCGAGGAAGCAGTCGAGTGCGTGAAGGATCTGCCCGGCAAGGGGCTGCTCCTGACGCTCGATTACCTTGGTGAAAGCGTATCGAGCTCGGCGGCCGCATCGGCGGCGGCGGCCGATTACGCCCAAATCATCGACGCCATCGTGACGTCCGGCGTCGAGCGCAATATCTCGCTCAAATTGACGCAGCTGGGCCTTGATGTCGACAGGGCCACGGCGGTCGACAACATGCGGCGCATCCTCGAACCGGCTGATGCGAACGGGTTTTTCGTGCGCATCGACATGGAGAACTCGCCCTACACCGACGCGACGCTCGACATCCTCGACACGTTGTGGCGCCAGGGCCATCGGAACGTCGGTACGGTGATTCAGTCGTACTTGAAGCGCTCGGCCGACGACATCCGGCGTCTCAATGCGCTCGGCGCGCGCATCCGCCTGGTGAAGGGCGCCTACAAGGAACCGAAGAACGTTGCGTATCAGCTGAAGAGCGAGGTCGATGCCGCCTTCGTCGAGCTGATGCGGTCGCTGCTGGACGAAGGCGCATATCCGGCGATCGCGACGCACGATACGAACATGATCGATGCGACGAAGGCCTACGCGAAGAGCAAGGGCTATGCGAACGATCGCTTCGAGTTCCAGATGCTCTACGGCATCCGGCGCGATCTGCAGACGGCGCTCGTGAAGGAAGGTTATCGCGTGCGCGTCTACGTGCCGTTCGGCAAGCAGTGGTATCCGTACTTCATGCGCCGGCTCGGCGAGCGGCCGGCAAATGTCGCGTTCGTCTTAAGAGGCATCGTCAGCGACAAGGGTTAGCGGCACCAATCGCGCGCCAGGGCGACGAGCGCGTCGCGGCATGTGACGACCGATCCCGCATCGACCCATTCCTCAACGCTGTGCAGTCCCGCTCCCGTCGGCCCGTAGAGGATCGACGGAATCCCGGCATCGCCCAGAATCGCGGCGTCAGTCCAGAACGACATCCCAATTGCCGCCGATGAACTTCCAGCTGCGCGAATCATCGACTGTGGTAACTCATGATCCGCCGCGATCTCGTACGGCGAGCGCGCGAACATTTCTTTGCTCGCCGCCTTGAAGGCGGGATCGTCCGCGCGCAATCGCGTCAGCAGCGCCTCGACCTCCCTCGCCGCGACGCCCGGTGCCTCGCCGGGAATCGTGCGGCGCTCCATCTGCAAATGACAGCGATCCGGGTAGCTGCTCAATTCGCGGCCACCTTCGATCAACGACGCGTGCAGTGATGCAGCGCCGAGCAGCGAGTGCGGCGGCTTCGACTGCAGGCCTTTGTCGATGACGTCCAGACCGTTCAGCACGCGCCCCATCAGCCGGATAGCGTCGCGGCCGTCGCGCGGACGGCTGCCGTGCGCGGCGCGGCCTTCGGTCTCGATCTCGACCCACTCGAATCCCTTGTGGGCGATGGCGACCTGCAGATCGGTCGGCTCCGTGACCACGGCGGCGTCGGCGCGCCAGCGGGTGACGAGCGCATCGGCGCCGATACTGGCGTGCTCCTCGTCGACGACGCAGGCGATCACCAGCTTGCCGGCGGCAAGGCCGCCGGATTCGGAGATGACGCGAGCCGCGTCGATCATCGCGGCGACGCCGCTTTTCATGTCCTGCGAGCCGCGGCCGTAGATCTTTCCATTGCGCTCGACGGGATCAAACGGCGCCTTCATGGCGGAGACACCAACGGTATCGATGTGGCCGCAGAACATCAGCGATCGTCCGCGGACGCGGCCCTCGAGGGTGCCGACGACATTCGGCCGGCCGGGCGCGGCGTCCT
>Ga0310904_10000245_pt1 | contig 13975 bp, 10 predicted proteins | sample C48D1metaG_FD_203746 | JGI IMG/M metagenome (GOLD analysis project Ga0310904, IMG submission 203746) | Lab incubated soil microbial communities from West Virginia University Organic Research Farm, Morgantown, WV, United States - C48D1 | ecosystem: Environmental > Terrestrial > Soil >... | reverse complement strand
AGTTCGTGGAGCAGCACGATGGTCCGCAGCCCCCGACCGGCCAGTTGATACCGCAGCGACGTCTGATTGACTTGCGCAAAGGCGGGCGCGCTGGCGACGCCCTGGGCCATTGCCGACGACTGGACGACACAGCACGCGACCAGCGCGAGGAGCCGCGCTCGCGAGAGCATCACGGAAGACCCCCGAAGATGACGGCACGATGCATGACGTCGGAATATACTGATGCGACTTGCGCCGCAACGAAACCAAGACAACTGCGCGTACGCCGCGAAGGCCCGTGCTCGCGGGCCGGTCGAGAAGCACGCCGGTCGTTCTGCACGACCGTGGGCCGCAGAACCACCGCACCGTCGATCGCGTCACGCGCATTCTGGAAGAAGTCGTCTACAGTCCAGGCCTGACGTTCGCTGAGCTCGTTCGCGCCCTCGGCGCACCGAAGAGCTCGGTCCATGGGTTCATCCGCGGACTTCTGGCCAAAGGCTGGCTTCATCAGGAGCAGCATCGCTTCTATCTCGGCCCCGCGGTGTACGGCCTGACGCTCGCGAGCGGGCACATCCGGGCCGGGTTGGTCACGCAACAGGACCTCGCCGCGCTCCACCAGGAAACAGGGTTGCCGGCGTACCTCGGAGTCCAGGCCGGCGATCATTTGATCTACGTGGCCGAAGCCGGTAGCGACGCGATGGGACGATTCGACGCGCAGTCGAATATCCGCCGCACGCTCCTGGCTACCGCCGGGGGCAAGGCGCTCCTGGCGGAACGGCGCGATGCGGAGCGCGAGTCCTATCTCCGACGGCGGAGCAAAGAGGAAACGGAGCTGGTCGACCAGTTCCTGGACGAGTACCAGGCGATCAGAAGGACGCGCATCGCGACCAACCTGCGGCGCGGCGGAACGCGGTTCGCGCTTGCGACGACTGTTCACAATCTCGCCAGCGAACCGGTCGCATCCGTTACGCTCGTCGGCCCTACGGTCCAAGTGCAGCCGCGCCTCAAGAAGTTGTCCCAGATTCTCTGCCGCCACGTCGACTCGTGGTCGCGCAGGGCCATGACTCCGCGAGAAGCGATCTAGATTCATCCCTCGGACTCCCCGACACGCTTCCGCCTTCGCGCGGAGCGCTACGGCGAGACCTCGCCGAAGCCTTGGCGCAGGCGGGCTCGCGCGCGCCGAAAGCCTTGGCGAAGGCGGGCCGTTCGCGTGGCTCGCTCGCTATCGCTCGCTCGCACCGTCTCTCACAGCGTTGCCAGGCGCACCGATAACTCCCGTGCGGCGCAGTTCGGCGAGTTCGGAGCCGTCCAGGCCACACAACTCGCTCAGTACGGCGTCGGTGTGCTCGCCCAGCGCGGGTGAGGGCGTCAACTGTCGCAAGACCGATCCCTCGTAGCGCATCGGACTGTTCGGCAGCGCCACAGTTCCCGTTTCATTGGTGACATCGGTTAGGAAGCCCCGGGCGTGCAGATGCGCGTCGCCGACCACTTCCAGGACATCCCGCAAAGGGGCCGATGGGACGTGAGCCCGGTCACACTGATCGCAGATCTCCGCACGGGTCCGCGTGGCCGTCCAGTCGCCGATCATGGCCGTCACGTCGTCAATCTGCGCGAGACGCCCCTGCAGACGGCGGAGCGACTCGTTGGCGCGCAAATCCTGACGGCCCATGGCGTCGCAGAGGTTGAGCCAATGCTCGTCGGTCGAGCAGACGATGGTCACCCATCCGTCTGCGGTCTTGAAGGTGTCGAAGGGGACGTACGAGTCGGCGACGTGACGGTTTCCGCTCCGCTCCGGTACGGCGTTGCTGCCGTACGCGTGGCCCGCGGCTGGCAGCAGCGAGGCGAAGACCGATTCCAGCATCGAGACCTCGAGGACGCGTCCGCGGCCGGTGCGCTCGCGCTCGTAGAGCGCCGTGACGATCGCCCCGTACAAATGGGTGCCGGAGATGAAGTCCGCGATTGGGGCCCCGGCCTTGAGCGGTCGTCCGCCCTTCTCGCCGGTCGTGCTCATGAGGCCGCTCATAGCCTGGATGGTCAGGTCGACGGCCAACTTGCCGGCATCCGGACCGGTCCGGCCGAAGCCGGAAGCGGAGGCGTAGATCAGCCGGGGATTCACCGCGTGGAAAACCTCTGGCTGCAGGCCCAACCGAGGCATGACTGCAGGCGCAAAATTCTCGACGAGCACGTCGGCCGAGCGGCTGAGTTGCAACAGGATTTCGCGGCCCCGCTCCGTCTTGAGATTCAACACGATGGCGCGCTTGCAGCTGTGGAGCGCCCGAAACGGGTAATCGCCGTCGCGGGCACGCCGCCGGGTCATGTCGCCTCGCGGCGGTTCGATTTTGATGACATCCGCGCCGGCCATCGCCATCAGAAACGTGGCATACGGACCTTGAAACACGTGGCCGAGATCGAGCACGCGGACGCCGGTCAGCGGCAGCGGGATCGCCGGCGTGGGTCGGGTCGGCGTCCCGGAAGACGCGTGAGGGCCAACGGAGGACGGTGTGATAGCCACTGGCTGGTTCATGAATTCATGGTGGTGTGGTCCGGGACGTGTTCGTATTTACGAACACGCTATCGTATATACGTCAGTACTCTAGGTCAGGGCGCCGCCCGTGTCAACGCACGAGGGCAATCACGCCTGCGGCGCAGTCAGGCGGGACCTGAACTCGCCACCAGGAGACGCTCGAGCGCCGCGCGTAGCCCCGCCGGTATTTCCTGCGGCCGCCGGCTGTCGCGGGCGACGAACACGTGCACGAACCAGCCCTCCGCCGCCGGTTCTGGCGCTCCCTCCGAGTACAGCCCGAGCTCGTATCGGACGCTCGACCGCCCGAGGTGGCTGACCCGCAAGCCCGCCACGATGACCTCCGGGAACGCGAAGGCCGCGTGGAACGCGCAGTGCGACTCGGCGCAGAGGCCGATCACCGGTCCGCGATGGATCTCGAGCCCTCCCTCGCGGATCAGGTACTGGTTGATGACCGTGTCGAAGACTGCGTAGTACTCAACGTTGTTCACGTGACCGTAGACGTCGTTGTCCTGCCACCGTGTGGGCACGCGCGTGACGTGCGGATAGTCGTCGACCGTCACTGACGCCCCCTGTAGAGGAACTTGATCCCGGACTTCTCCATGATGGCCTTGACGACTAGTCTCGAGGCCGCGGAGCCTCCGGCAAGCGGTAGACGTCACCCAGGAAGAACGGACGCGCGAATGTCTCGTTTTCGTAGGCGACGAAGACCGGTGCCGCACTTGGATCGATGGCACGCGCACGCGCATTCATGGCCGCTGGCGAAGTGTCGGGCCAGACCCCCGTCCGCACGCGCTCGTCCAAGGCCTCGACAACTGCAGCGTAGCTGGCCGTCGAGAAGTTGCAATGACCCGCGACATCACTGAAGACCTCTCGGACGAGATGTCCCTTGCCGTTCCGCTTGGCCTTGTCGACGTAGGCCTGCATGGTGACTGCCTGCGCCGTGGCGTCACCGATGACTTCGTTGATGAGGAGAGGCCTGGTGGGATTAGCCGAGTGCCCGCCCCGGCGCTGGACGTCTGCAACGGAAGCGGGATTGGCTGCAATCCGGGGAGCGTTGTTGACACGTTCCAGGTCCGCCTTGAGATCCAGGTTCGCTCGGCGATAGAACTCTTCGACGACCGCTCTGACTTCCGGCCGCACCAGCTCGTCGAAGATTCGGGGGTAGTCGACACCGGTATTCCAGCTGAAGACTCCGCCAGACGCCTGTTCGTAGTCGCGCCTGACGCCCAGGCGGCTCTGGAACTGCTCACGAAGGGTGTTGAACATGGCCTGCTGCACCTGGTCGCCGCTCGACGGATCCGGCCGGGGCTGGTTGGGAGTAGTCCAGACTGGCAGTTGGCCCAGTGCGTGCGCGAGAGCGATGCGCGCCTTGCCCTGCGGTGTTGCCTGATTCGCGACGATCAAGTTGCTCCACGCGCTGACAAGGGCGCTGTACTCCGCGCTGTCCGTTGGAATGTTCACGATGGCCAGGTCAGTGCCAAACAGTACCCGCGCCGCGAACGCATGATCCAGCTTTCCGTTGTATGACGGAATATAGCCAGATACCGTGCACTGCGTCAGCGCGCCATCGATCCGCTCGGGGTAGGTTTCCATCATCACCACCGAGGTCACTCCGCCCCTCGATCGGCCGTTCGCGATGGTACGGGCCGGCTTACCGAAACGCGCGGCGAAGATATCGAGCACGGGGATGAACCGCGCAGAATTCGCCTGCGCATCTCCGGCGCCTCCTTCTCGACGGATGCCTGCGCCGGCAAATCCGCGGGCGTACAACAGTGCGTAGCGCTGTTGCGAGCTCGCGAAGTCCAGATCGACGAGCAGCGTGCCATTCCAGTTGCTCGGGACGACGATCTCCCAGGGAGTGCCGTCGGGCAGCTTTCCTTCGGCCCTCGTGAGCGGAGGCCCTTGCGCCGAGGTGAGCTCAGGAAATGACATGAGGCATCCGACGAAAACCGGACATGCGAGAAGCGGCCAGTGGCCTCTTCGAGAGAGTCGGGTGATCAAGCGGAACGTCACCGGATGTTGACGACCGTGCGGATGCTGCCGTCGCACTTCGTCAAGATGTAGATCTCGCCGGCCTCATCTGTGGCGATGCGCAGCTCGAGCCGAAGTGGGAAGGACGCGCCCCCGGGCGCGGCCCCAGGTCCACCCGGACGCCCAGGTCCGAATCCTGGTGCGGGCGGATACAACCGGATGCGCTCCTGCACAACGGTGGAAAGGTTCGTTCTGATCTCCGCATACGGCGCCAGCGTCGTTGGATTGCCGTCCGTGGCGGCAATGAGATCCGTCATCCGCGCGTAAAACAGTCTTCCACTGGTGATATCGCCAAAGACGACGGCGCCCTGAAGTTGAGGCCACCTTTTGCCGCGATAGACGAAGCCGTTGGCGATCGCCAGGCCCTCGACACCCGTCTTGTAGGCGAGTGCCGAGTCCTGCATCGGAATGCGTTTGTCGAGCACGACCGTATCTGAGATCCGCACCGGCAAGGTGTGGTCGGCGCTCAGGGGACCATAGATCGGGCTCTCCGGCTTGAATTCCGGTCCCTCGCGCAGCGGGTAGCCGTAGTTGGCTCCGCGACGGATGACGTTGATCGTCTCGTATCGGACCGGCGACCCGAAGTTGGAGCCGATGACGAACGCCAGCAGAGTGGGTTGACTCCCTCGAGCCGCCGGCACATCCCAGGTCATGCGATGAGGGTTGCGCATGCCAGAGGCGAAGATCTCTTTGCGCGCGCCAGGAGTCGAGACAAAGGGATTGTCGTTCGGGATGCGGTATTGACCGTTCTCACTCACCTCGCTCGTCGAGACGTGCTCGCGCACGTCGGGCACGATCCGGATGATTGTCCCGCCGAAATGATCGAGTCGCTGCGGGTTGAGACGAAGGACGTCGTTTCGCTCGCCGGTCCCGCCGTCCCCCGTCGACATGTAGAGCACGCGCCAGTCGGCGCTGCCCCGCGCCGCCGTCGGATTGAAAGTGAGGTCGCTGGTCGGGTGAATGGAGTTCAGCAGCTGCACCCGCATCACCTCCCGCACGGTGCCCTCGAATGTCACGTTCCTGATGTTGGTGTCGGTCCATTCGCTCAGAACAGCCTCGCGGGTGAGGGGCTGACCATTTGCGGGCATGCCAATTGGCTTCGTTACGACGAACCGCGACGCGTCGAGCCCTGGTAGCACACCAGCCTTCGGCTTCCCATCAACCGTGAGCGCCGGATTCTCCAGATGGATCGTGTAGAACACGCCGTTGCGCCGGTAATCCGGATCGAAGGCGAAGCCCATGAGCCCACTGACAAACCCGCCGGTGGGGGCGAACTTTGGAAACAGGCCTGGGGAGTCGGGCAACCCGTTGAAGTTGATGTACGTGACTGGCTTCCGAGTGGTCTTGTCGATGATCGAGAGCGGTCCCGCGTGCTCGGCGACGAACAACCGCCCACTCCCTGGCTCTTCGATGAGGACGTTGATCCGCGCCGCCTGCGTTCGACCATCGCTGCTGGCCGTACGCGGCATTTCAACGTAGTCCGCCAGTTCGGCATCGAGCGCTGTGGGGGCGGTTTGGGCAATCGCAAGCGCCCCCGCGCCGCCGAGTGCGGCGCTGAGTGCCAAGGTCCCTGCCGCATTTTTCACGCATAGAGAAGCTCGGGCGCGAGCGAAAAGAGTGAATACAAGAGGTTCGGACATCGAAGGCTTCTCCCTATTGAGGCGCCGCACCGTGGGTGACGGCAGGATCGTGATCGTCCAGTTGAGCCCGTTCCCCACGTCGAATCGAAGACCGCGCAGGGTTCGTATTAGCGAACGTCAGTCCATTACTACGACCCTGACGACCCGCACGTTACAGCGACTTGGGTGGTCACGACGCGCAGGTCAAAACATGGGAAGGCCCGCGCGCCTTGACCGCGGCCGCCGGTTCCTATACCGTCGCTTGCCACTACGAACGCGTGGACTTATATACGAACCTCACCTCGGCGACGATCGCGGCAGCCTTTGCGATCGCCGCCGTCACGCATCAGGGCGCCGCCCAGCGCGCGGCCAATCCGTCGCAACTCTGCGGGACGCAGGGCCAGGTCCAGTTGTTCTGCGGCCCGTCGCGTTCGGAAGACCTCGTGGCCATCCCCAAGACGCCGTGGATCCTCGCGTCGGCGATCGGTGGCGGCGTCCACGTGATTGACACGCGCAACAAGACGAGCGTTCAGCTCTATCCCTCGCCCACAGCAAAGGAGCGCCTTGACAAGACGCGCTTCCCCACGTGCCGGGCGGCCCCCGATGCAGCCGAGAAAGCGTCCTTTACGACGCTCGGCCTCTCGATACGTCTCGGCGCCCGACGCGTCCATACCTTGTATGCGATTCGCTATCCCACTGTCTCGCGGGTTCAGGTGTTCGAGCTCGACGTCCGCGGCGAACAGCCCTCCGTCACCTGGATAGGGTGCGTAGACGCACCGGCCGACACCATCTTGCTCAATTCGCTTGTCCCTCTGCCCGACGGCGGTTTCGTGACGACGCATTTCTACGAACGCGGTCCGAATGCGGCCGCGGCGCGGGAGCGAGCGGTGGCTGGTGAACTGACCGGATGGCTCCTGCGATGGCACCCTCGGACGGGATGGTCGAAGATTGCCGGCAGCGATACATCCGGTCCGAACGGTATTGAGATCTCTCACGACGCCAGGTGGCTGTACGTCTCTGAATGGGGGCGGTCGACGTTCTATCGGACACGCCTGAATGGCGACGCGTCGAAACGTGAAAGCATTCAACTCGACTTCCGTCCGGACAACGTCCACTGGGCATCAGACGGGATGCTCCTGGTCGGCGGGGCGACCGACACCGACAGCCGTGTCGTCAAGATCGATCCGCGGACACTCAAAGCCACCGAAGTCGTCCGACTCCCGGACGGTGCAAAGCAGTTCTTCCATGCGAGCGTCGCCGCCGAGGTGGGGAACGAGATCTGGCTCGGATCCGCCCGCGCTGACCGTCTCGCGATCTATCCGCTCCCGCCGATGATCTCGCGGTGACCTGCTTCGCGAGGGCGGTGACGCGCGCCTCGAGATCCGCTCAGGGCAAGCTGAGCCGGAATCCATTTGACCTTGACACGGGCACGGATCCAGGCAGACTGGTATGATTGCAAATGCGTCCATTAGTTCTTATATACGAACTTGGCCGCCGCGACCGTCCGCCCGTAGATCCGCATGAGATCCCCACGAGATCAGCGAGGAGTGACTGATATGCGCAGAGAACGTAACGAGAGAGCCAGGGCGTCATCGTATCCACGGAGGCTGCTCCTGGGTTCCCTCGCTGGACTCGCGATGGCGTCGGCGATCGGCACGACCGCGTTCACGCAGTCGTCTCCTTCCATCGTGAAGATCGACAGCGGCGAGCTGCAAGGCGAAGCCGCCGACGGCGTCGTCTCGTTCAAGGGCATTCCGTTCGCCGCCCCGCCGGTCGGGGAGCTGCGCTGGCGCCCGCCGCAGCCCGCGGCAAAGTGGACGGAGGTGCGTCAGGCGACGGAATTCCCAGCGGACTGTATGCAGGGACGGTTCGGCGGTCCCCCTCCAGGTGCGGGTGGACGCGCGGGTGCGCCTCCGGGACAGAATGCCACGCCTCCGGCGCAGGGCACCGCGCCGACTCCCCCGCCGCCCGCTGCTCCACCTGTCGCGAAGCCGCCGTCCGAAGACTGCTTGTACTTGAACGTCTGGCGTCCGGCTGATTCGTCCGCCCGCAATCTGCCGGTGATGGTCTGGATCTACGGTGGCGGGTTCACCGGCGGCTCGAGCTCGCAGCCCGGCACGTCGGGCGTCGGCTTCGCCAAGCAGGGCGTCGTCCTCGTCGCGATGAACTACCGGGTGGGGCGCTTCGGCTTCTTCGCGTTTCCGGCTCTCAGCAGCGAACGTCCCGACGAGACCAAGGGCAACTACGCCTACATGGACCAGATCGCGGCGTTGCAATGGGTGAAGAGGAACATCGCGGCTTTCGGCGGCAATCCGAACAACGTCACCATCTTTGGGTTCTCCGCGGGCGGCGTCTCCGTGCACAGCATGCTGGCGTCGCCGATGGCCCGCGGCTTGTTCCAGAAAGCGATCGTCGAATCGGGCGGTTCCAGAGACAGCGTCCTGACCGCCAGGCCGATGCGGAAGGACGGCGTCGATCCGAATTATCCGGTGTCGGCCGAGACGATCGGGATCAACTTCGCGAAGTCGATGGGCATTGACGGCACGGACCAGGCCGCTCTGGCGAAGTTGCGCGCCCTCAGCGCCGAGGAGATCCAGCGCGGTCCGGCGCAGCCTGTCGCCGGTGGGCCGCCCGTCGAGACGACACCTATTCTCGACGGCAAACTGATCACCGAAACCGCCGAAACCGCGTACAAGGCCGGCCGCCAGCCGCGCGTCCCCTTGATGCTCGGCAGCAACAGTGCCGACACGGCCGGCAATCGGGTCCGCGCTCGCAGCAAGGAGGAATTGTGGGCGCGCTACGGCCAGTGGAGCGCCGAAGCAAAGGCGGCCTACGATCCTGACGGAACGACCGACCTGGTTGCGCTGGTGTCGCGAGCGAATAACGACTTCGGCCAGGCCGAGCCCGCGCGTTTTGCCGCAGACGCCTTCGCCGCCAAAGGCTCACCCGTTTATCTGTACCGCTTCTCCTACGTTCAGGCGTCGATGCGGGACCGGATGCCGGGCGCGCCGCACGGCGGTGAGATCGGCTTTGCGTTTGGCACGCTCTCGGCAGGCCGAGGCGGCGCTCCGGCGCCCGAGGATTTCGCGGTTTCCCGAATGGCGCAAGCCTACTGGGTGAACTTCGCCAAGACCGGCGATCCGAACGGATCCGGTTTGACAACGTGGCCGCGCCACGCCGCCGGCGACGGACAGATCTTCGAGTTCCGGCCCGATGGCTCTGCGGGCTCTGGCCCCGATGCGTGGAAAGCGCGGCTGGACGTGACGAAGAAAGCCACCGAGTCCGGCAGGCGGGACGATTCCACGAGGGTGGACGCTGGTCGTTGACGGGAAAGCTCTTGGCATCGCAGTCATGCGCGGCGGAAGACGCGCGTCCCCGGGAGTAACGTCCATGCTGACGTTGACGGTCAACGGCGAGAAGAAACAAGTGGCTTCGGCGCCGGACACGCCTCTCCTCTACGTGTTGCGTGACGAGCTGGGCATCATGAGCCCGAAGTTCGGGTGCGGCCTCGCGCAGTGCGGCGCGTGTTCGGTGCTGCTCGATGGTGTCGAAATCCGATCGTGCATTACACCGGTCGGTCCAGTGGCCACCGCGACCAGCGAGATCACGACCGTCGAGGGGCTGCCGGCGCGCTGGGCGAAGCAACACGCGCAGGCGATGACGGAGAGCTCCCTCCATCCGGTGCAGGAGGCCTGGATCGAGCAGCAGGTCCCGCAATGCGGCTTCTGCCAGTTCGGCATGATGATCAAGGCGACCGAACTTCTTGAACGCAATGCCGCACCGTCCGACGACGAGATCAAGGAGGCATTCACGACGTCGGGGCCGTCGGCCCACTTGTGCCGCTGTGGGAGCTACGCGGCGATCCTCGAGGGAGTCAGGCACGCAGCGTCGCTCATCGCGAACAAGAACAAGAGCCTCGTATGAGCCAGATCAACTTCGACGCCGCGACGATCTACGGCGCCAAGCTGAGTCGTCGCGGGTTCCTCGCGGCAGGTGGGGCGCTCGCGGTCTACGCCACTCTCGCGCCGCGTGACGCGTTCGCCCAGGCATCCGCAGCATCCCACTCGCTCGATCCGACCAGGTCCTCCTCCTGGATCGAGATCCGCGCTGACAACACCGTGCAGTTCCGCACGGGCAAGTGTGATTTCGGCCAGAGCTCGATTTACGTCGCGTATCCGCAGATCGTCGCCGAAGAGCTCGGCGTACCGCTCGAAGCGATCACCAGCGTGATTTCCGGAGACACCGATCGCACGCCCGATGGCGGTGGCACCTTCGGGCTGCTCCGCACCAATGTCGTAAACCTGCGCAAGGTCGCGGCATATACCCGCGAGGCAATCCTCGAACTGGCCGCGCAGCGGTTCGGCGTTCCGAAGCCGCAATTGACCATCAAGGACGGCGTCGTCTCGGCCGGCAGCCAGTCGATGACGTTCGGCCGGCTGGTGCAGGGCCAGGATCTCAAGCTGGTGATTCCCGTTCGCGGCAACGCGACTGACTTTGCCGGTCTGGTGGTCGACGGCGATCCGCCGCTCAAGCCGGTGTCGGCCTACACGATCGTCGGCAAGCCGCTGAAGAATCCAAGCCTCGCTGGCAAGGTTACAGCGAAGACGATGTACGCCACCGACGTGAAACTGCCAGGCATGTGGCACGGTCGCATCGTCCATCCGCCGACGCTCGGCTCAACGCTGGTGAAGGCAGGACGCCTCGACGGCAAGAAGTTTCCCAATAGCCGTATCGTCGTCACCGGCAGTTTGGTAGGGGTCGTCGCGTCGGACGAGTGGGAAGCGATTCAAGCTGCGAAGGACGTCGCGGCCTCGACCGAGTGGACGCCATGGAAGGGCCTGCCCGGTCACGAAGGCCTGTTCGAGTACCTGCGCGAGAAGATCGATTGGTCGGCGGTGCCGGTCACCCAGGGCGCGGCCAATAAGGGCGATGCGGCGGCCGCCATCTCAGGAGCTGCGAAAGTCCATTCCGCGAGCTACGAATTCCCCTACTTGAAGCACGCCCCTATCGGTCCCGCCGTGGCAGTCGGCGATGTGCAGGCGGACGGAACCGTCACCGTGCACACCAACACGCAGAACCCGCAGTACCTGCGCAAGGGCATTGCGACGATGTTGAACACGTCGATCGAGAACGTGGTGATCCGGACCTACGCCGGGTCCGGGCACTACGGCCGATCGAACGGCGGCAATGCCGGCGCGGAAGACGAGGCCGTGCTGCTGTCGAAGGCCGTCGGACGTCCTGTTCGCGTGCAGTGGATGCGGCCGGAAGATCTGCAGTGGTCGACGCAGGGGTCGGCGATGTACTCGACGGTTCGCATCGGTCTCGATCGCGACGGGCGGGTTGTCGGCTACCAAAGCGATCACTTCGGGCCGCCGATGCAGGACGATCGGCTGATCGGGGCGGTACTCGCTGGTCTGCCCACCATCCACGCTCCGTCAGCCACCGTGCCGGCGCCTCACCAGGCGCAACTGCTCGTCCGGGATAACTGGGTTTACCACCAGATACCGAACGTCGCCGAAGTCGGGCACGGCACGCTGCAGATCGGCCAGCAGGCCTCGCCGCTGCACACCGGCCTGCGCGATCACAGCATGCGAACGCCGATTCAGTTCCAGCAGAACTTCCCGCGCGAAGTGGCGATGACCGAGGCTGCAGCGCTCGCGCGCGTTGACGCGCTACAGTTCCGCATCGATCAGACGAACGAACCGCGCCTCAAAGACATTCTGACGCGCCTCCGCGACGCATCGGAGTGGCAGTCGCGCCCGTCGCCGAGTCCGGACGCGGCGTCGAGCGGCGATCGGCCCGTGCGCGGTCGCGGTGTATCGGTCATCTTCCGCGACAACGGCTTCTGGGCCTGCGCCGGTCACGCGGCGGTTACGCCGTCCACCGGCGTCGTCAAAGTCGAACGTATGACGCTCGTCGTCGATCCCGGAATCGTCGTGAATCCGCTGCAGTTGAAACGCCAGGTCGAAGCAGGATGCCTGATGGGCGTCAGCATCGCGCTCCACGAGGAAGTGCCATTCGACGAAGGCGCCATTACCGCCCGAGACTGGCTGACCTATCCGATCCTCAAGATGGCCGAGATGCCGGAGATCAAACTCGTGCTGGTCAACCGGCCGGAAACGGGGGTGTACGGTCAGGGGTCCGAGACTGCCAACGCGCTCGCGGCCTCGGCCATCGCCAACGCCGTATTTGACGCGACAGGCAAGCCGGTGCGCCGCCTGCCGCTGCGTCCCGATCTCGTCAAACGCGCGCTGTCCGCGTAGACGGCTCCTCGAGTCGAACACGTGAACACGACCTCTGAGCCCGCAACGCCGGATCTGGCAATCGACCTCGCACGATTTGCGGCCTCTCTCGACTCGGCCCGAATGGGCGACGACGTCATCGATGCGGTCAAGAGAAACATCGGCGACACGCTGTCCTGCGCGCTGGCGGGTTCCTCGGCCAAAGGTATCGACATCGTGTCGGATCTCGTGCGGGGCTGGGGCGGCTCGGCGGAAGCAGACGTGCTCGTGCTCGGGGGAAGAGTGCCGGCGCATCATGCCGCCTGGATCAATAGCGCGATGTGCCACGCGCGGGACTATGACGACACTCACGACGAGGCCATGCTTCACGCGGGCGTGTCGTCGGTGCCGGCGGCAATCGCCGCAGCCCAACTTCGTGGCCATGTACCAGGCGCCGACCTCATCGCCGCGGTCGCGGCCGGCCTCGAAGTGACCTGTCGCCTCGGCAGAGCCACAACGGTCGATATCGTCGAAACCGGCTTCATCTATTCATCGCTCCTCGGATACTTCGGCGCCACCGCTGCCGCCGGCCGCGCGTTCCGCCTGACCCAAGACGAAATGGCGAGTGCGTTCGGCATCGTCTACAGTTCGGTGGCCGGAAATCACCAGGTCACGCGGGACGCTTCCCTGATGAAAAGGCTGCAGCCGGGATTGGCCGCACAGGCGGCCGTTGTCGCCGTGCAACTCGCCCGCCGCGGCATTCGCGGCCCACAAGGTGTCTTCGAGGGGATCGACGGATTCTTCCGTGTCTATCTACATGGCCGCGCCTCGACCGGCGATGTGCGTGCGGACCTCGGAACGCGATTCGAACTGATGAACCTGAGCTACAAGCCGTACCCGTGCTGCCGCGACACCCACGCCGCCGTCGACGCCGTGCTCGAGTTGCGCCGCGGTGCGCACCGCCTGGCCGACGACATCGAGTCGATACGCGTCGGACTCACCTGTCCGGGGTACCAGATGGTCTGCGTCCCAGAACAGGTCCGCCTGGCACCGCGCACGATCGTCGAAGCGCAATTCAGCATTCCCTATGCGGTGGCCGCGGCGTGGATCGACGGCGGTCTGGGCCTCGCGCACTTCACCGACGAAGCGCTGCGACGGTCCGATGTGCTCGCGCTCGCCTCCCGCGTTCAGCCGTTCGTCGACGACGAGATCGATCGCGACTGGCGCCGCGTCATCACGCCGGCCAAAGTCAGCGTTCACTTCCGCGACGGACAGACGGTCCAGGCGCGAGTGGATTACTCGAAGGGCCATCCGAAAAATCCGATGACACGGCGGGAAATCGCCGAGAAGACCATCGACTGCGTGGCAGTCGCGGCGAGGCCGGTGGACGCCGAGACGGTCGATCGCTTCGTGACGACGGTCAGCGAGCTGGAATCGATCCAGGATGTCGCGACGCTGGTGCAGACGCTGGTGCCGGTTTCGAAGGACACGCGGTGTTGACCTGGCGGTGGCGGGAAACGCGGCATCGGACCTCGTTTCGAGGGAGGCAAGACATGGTGCGATTTACGGCATTGCTCGCGGTGGTGGTTCTAATAGCGTCT
>Ga0310904_10000240_pt1 | contig 14063 bp, 11 predicted proteins | sample C48D1metaG_FD_203746 | JGI IMG/M metagenome (GOLD analysis project Ga0310904, IMG submission 203746) | Lab incubated soil microbial communities from West Virginia University Organic Research Farm, Morgantown, WV, United States - C48D1 | ecosystem: Environmental > Terrestrial > Soil >... | reverse complement strand
CATGACTGCAGTCGAGCTCAGCCGCACGGCGCTCGCAAAGGCAACGGCGCCTGACGTCAAGGCGTTCGCACAACAGCTGATCGACGATCACGAAGCGGCTGCAAACAAGCTGAAGAGTGTTGCGTCAGAGAATTCGATCGAGTGGCCGGGTCAGCTGGATGAAAAGCACAAGAAAGACGCCGACGAGCTGGCGAAGAAACAGGGTGCCGATTTCGAACGCGACTATGTAGAGGCAATGGTCCACCGACACCAGGACCTCGCGGCAAAGCTCGAATCACGACTCGATCTTCAGTCCGTCGAGGCATGGAAGACCGCCGCCGCCGGCCGCGCGCAAAACAAGGCAATGCCGGAGCCAGATACGGCGATGCGTGATGTTCAAGTGCGACCCGCCAAGGCCGACAGCACGAGGACGACGAAGATTAACCAGTGGGCGGCCGACACCTACCCCGTCGCGCAAAAGCATCTCGACACAGCCAGAACGCTCGAGAATACGACGAAGAAACGTTCGACCAACTGACTCGATCGGAACGTGCTGATTCGCCGGCTTTAACGGCGAACCACGGCTAGCTAGAAATGACCGGCGCCGCCGCCGTCGTGCTCCACAGGCTCACTAGCGCCTCGTTTAGCGGCGGCCCCGTGAACTGCACCTCATGACCCGCTCCCTCGATCACCATCCGTGTCGCGTCGATCCGTTCGGCAACATCGTCGCAAATCGCCTCGAAGCCTGCGTGATGGCCACCAGACACAACGAGTTTCGGAAACGTCGCCGCGGCCAATTCGGAAATCGGCAACTCCGCTTCCCACGCGGCGCGGCCCTGTCGGCAAACCGGTACCAGCGGTAGCGCCGCGGCGAGCAGGTCCGGTGGAATCGCATCACTGCCGACTGTTTTCAAGAAACGAACGACCCATTCTTTATCCGGAAGATCCTCCCTCCAGAGGTTGCGAATGTCGGTCAGGAGTGCCCGCGCATCCGGATGATGCTGGCCCAGTGCGAAGGCGCCTGGCTCGAGTAGCGTCAGAGAGAGTGTCGCATCCGGCCGTTGTGCGGCGGCGAACATGACGCCCAAGCCGCCATACGAGTGCCCGACGAGATGGGCACCGCTGCCCATGAGTTCGACGATGTCATCCGCGTCACGAAGGAAATCTTCACCGCGTGCCGCCGGACTTCGCCCATAGCTGCGTCGGTCGACCACGACGATCTGATATCCCTGTTCGCCAAGAGATCGCTGCGCCTGCCACTCGTCGTTTCCGGTAGCCAACGAGCCGTGCACCAGCAACACACGTGGTCCCTCGCCCCAGATTTCCACAAACAGCTCACTCATGGTCGAAGTCTCCTCGCTACGATCTAGGACGGGGGCGACGTGCCGGGTGTTGCAAGGAATCACTGAAAATGAACGAACGAAGGATCTTTCAACAAGGATTTCTTCCGATACCGACCACGCGAAGAAAAAACATCCGTGGTAACTGGACACTTGTTCCACTAGATAATCTTCTGGTAAGCTCGGGTAGACGATGGCGAGGAAATCGCGCACCGATGCTCGCGGCGACATGCTGCAGGGGACCCTCGATATGTTGATTCTGCGGACCCTCATCGCTGGCCCGGCGCACGGCCACACCATCGCCCACGTGATCGAGAAAGGCTCCGACGACGTGCTGCAGGTCGAGCATGGATCGCTCTACCCGGCTCTGCACCGATTGGAAGACCAGGGACTCATCGCCTCGTTCTGGGGAACGTCGGAGAACAATCGACGGGCAAAGTACTACCGCATCGCCCCCGCCGGGCGTCGCCATCTGCTCGCGGAACGCAACCGTTGGCACCAGCTCGTTGCCGCAGTCACCCGTTTGATTGAGCCGGCCACTGACTGACGACCCATGGCCTGGCGACGCTTCTTCCAGCGGGCGCAGCGCGACGACGATCTCGCCGCCGAAATCGACCACTACGTCGCTGCGGAAACTGACGACAACATCGCACGTGGCATGAGCGCCGATGCGGCCAGAACCGCGGCGGTGCGCAAGTTCGGCAACCGCGCCGCGGTTCGTGAGGTCGTCTACGGCATGAACACGATCAACTGGGCCGATGTCCTCACGCAGGATCTGAAGTATGGACTCCGGCAGCTCCGCCTCCGTCCCGGGTTTGCGCTGGCGGCGATCCTGTCCTTGGCGCTCGGCATTGGCGCCAACACGGCGATCTTCACGCTGGTCGATCAACTGCTGCTTCGCCTGTTGCCCGTGGAGGATCCGCATGCGCTCGTCCAGCTTCGCCTCGACGGCGCGCGCCCGGGCGGAAACTGGGGTGACGGCCTGCACACGTTTCCGTATCCCACCTATCTCGCACTTCGCGACCGCAACACCGTGTTCTCCGGCGTCAGCGGACAGCGGATCGAATCGGCGAACCTGCTCGACGACGACGGGGCGTCGTCGATCACGGTAGCGATGGTCGCGGGAAACTATTTTCAGGTTCTCGGCGTTCGACCACATATCGGACGGCTGCTTGGTCCCGACGACGACCGCAATTTGAATGAGCACCCGCTTGCCGTTCTTCAATACGACTTCTGGCGCTCGCAGTATCAGGGGCGGCGGCAAATCGTCGGAGAGACGATTCGACTGAACGGCGCGCCGTTTACCGTCATTGGCGTGGCCGCGCCGGCGTTCGAAGGCACGAGTGTTGGCGTTCCCACGAAAGTGTTCGTTCCGATCGCGATGCAGCCGACGATCGCTCCGACATCACCGGCGCTCAACGATGAACGTGCGGCGTGGTTTTATCCGTTCGCCCGATTGAAGCCTGGCGTCACGATCGCGCAGGCCGAAGCCTCAATGAAGGTGCTCTACCGCGAGCGCGTCGAGGAAGAACTGAATCAGATCTATTTCAGCAAGTTCCCCGAAGCGCGCTCGAGTCTCCTTAAGCAGACGTTCTCGCTCGATCCCGGCGATCGTGGCGATTCCGGCCTGCGTGGACGATTCGAGCGCCCGCTAATCGTCCTGGAATGGCTTGCCGCTGTCGTGCTGCTCATTGCCTGCACGAACATCGCCGGGCTGCTGCTCGCGCGCGGCGCAGCGCGACGACGAGATCTCGCAATCAGACGGGCGATCGGCGCCGGACGCGGCCGCATCATCGGTCAGCTCTTTGCGGAGAGTGCACTAGTGGCCGTCGCCGGGGCAGCAGCCGGACTCCTGCTTGGTACGTGGCTGACAGAGCTGCTCATTGCGCTGCTTCCCGCCGGCACCAACGACATCTCGCTTTCGGCGACCCCGGACTCGAGGGTTCTCGGGTTCACCATCGCCGTCATGATTGTGACATCGCTCCTGTTTGGACTTGTGCCGGCGTGGCAGAACTCACAGGTAGGACCATCGTTGGCGCTTCGCGAAGAGGCCGGCTCGATCGCCGGTGGTCGCACGCATGTCCGTTTCCGCAAGGTCTTTGTCGCAGTGCAGGTTGGCCTGTCCGCCGTTCTGCTGCTCGGGGCGGGTCTTTTCATTCGTTCGCTGACCAACCTTCAACACGTGCAGCTCGGCATGCGGCCCGAGAACGTCATCACCTTTCTTGCCGGACCGGCGATGCCGTATGACGACGCACGGAAGATCCAGGCATATCGCGCATTGATTGAAGGGCTCGCCGGCGTCCCCGGCGTCGTCGCAGTCGGGGCCAACAGAGGACCGCTCTTCACCGGTGGCCGTTCGGATGGCGTGCTCACCATCGAAGGACGTGCCGACACGAGTGAGTCACCGTTCACATTCTTCAACGCGGTGACGCCTGGGTTTTTCACCGCGCTCGGAATTCCCGTGAAGGCCGGCGCCGATTTCAGCTGGAGCGACTGGGGCATGGGAAAGCGGCAGGCGCTGGTGAACGAAGCGCTCACCGACGCGTACTTTGGCGGCACGGCACCTCTCGGCACGAGGGTCGGTCAGGGCTCGAGATCTCCGACCGACATCGAGATCATCGGTGTGTGCGGGAATGCGCGCCATCACGACGTGCGCGGCGATTTTCCGAAGCAAACGATTTTCAATCTCGACTCGGTCATCGAGAGGATCAGCCGGGTCAGCGTCTATGTCCGAACCGCTGGAGATCCGGAACAGGTGATGCCGAGCCTACGCTCGGCGGTACGGCAGATCGATCCAAACTTCGTCGTATCGGGCATGCGGACGCTCAACGTGCAAATCAATTCGCGGATGGCCAACGAACGCATGCTGTCGTTCCTCGCAACCGGGTTCGCCATCCTCGCGACCATGCTCGCCCTGGTGGGCCTGCACGGCGTGCTGGTGTTTCAGGTCGCGAACCGCACGCACGAGATCGGCATTCGTATGGCCCTCGGTGCCCGTCGCGCGGTCATCGTCCGCCTGATTGCAACCGAGATGACGGCGGTCGTCCTCGCCGGTCTGGCAGCAGGCGTCGCGACCGCCTACTGGTGTGGCCGTTACGTGCAGAGTCAGTTGTTCGGATTGGATGCCGACGACCCACTTGTTTTCAGTATTGCGGTCATCGCGCTCCTGAGCGCCGCGACCGCCGCGACAATTCTTCCCGCGCTTCGCGCCTCACGCATCGATCCACTTCGCGCGCTCCGAGGGTGAATCGCTAATCACTGATCACTGATCGTGAATCGGTCAATCACTGATCCTGGAATCCCTAATCCCTGAATCCCTGAATGCTTGAATCCTGGTGGTTGGTGATCGCAGTTCGCGCGAGGCGGGCGTAGAATACGGCCGGTGCTCCGTCCCTTATCGTGATTTGACAGCGTCAGCGCCGCGCGTCTGCTGGCGCAAGGATTCCAGGATTCACGGATCCGACGATCAGTGATCAGTGATAAGCGATGCAACGACGTCACGCCGTTCTGCTAATCGCCATCATCGCGGTCAGCGCCATCGCGGGCCACGCGCAACAGACGCCGGTCTTTCGCACCAGCGCGGACATCGTTCAGATCGACGTCTCGGTCCTCGATCGGGATCACCAGCCGGTTCGGGGGTTGAGCGCCGCTGACTTCACTGTGCTCGACAGCGGAATTGAGCAACCCGTTGTCGCGTTCGCGGCAGTCGATCTGCCTGATCGCGTTCGAACCGGCGCGCCGTGGACGCACGACGTCGCGCCGGACGTTGTCACGAATCATCTCGGCGCGAAGCGAGTGGTTCTCATCGTGTTCGATGACTGCAGCACACCATGGGACCCGAGTGTGCTCCAGTTGTCGCGTCACATCGCCAGAGCAGCCGTCGACGAACTGGGACCGCAGGATCTCGCGAGCGTGATCTACACCTCGGCCAGGCGCAACGGCCAGGAACTGACGACCGACCGCGCGCGCTTGACGGCGGCGGTCGAGCGGTTCTTTCCACAATCGCCGGCCGGCAGTCCACCACCCGGGCCGTTCTCAGCCAGCGTTCCGACGCGTGGCCTCGCGTCGCCGGCCGCCGCAACTGCCGGGCTCCGGAGCGGCAATTGCCTTGCTGGGTCAGAGGGGAGTCCGTTGGATCAGGCGTTGCGCAACGGGGCTGAAATCCTCAGCGCGTGGCCTGGCGTGCGCAAGACCGTCATCCTTGTCAGCACCAGCAGCGTGGATTTCTCGCAGATGACGCTCGACCACAACGTGATTGTCGACAACCTCGCGCGAACGTTTGCGGCCATGCAGCGCGCGAACCTCAACGTGTACCAGTTCGATCCGCGAGGACTCGAGGTCGGGCGCAAGATCTCCGAGGAGTTCGGCATCCTGTCGGATAACACTGGTGGCCGAGCCTTCATGAACACGAACACACCGTGGGAGGGAGTGCCGCAAGTATTCCGGGAGAACAGCTCGTACTATCTCGTCGGATTTCGTCCCACGAACGTGACGCAGGACGGCCGGTTCCGCAAGATCACAGTAAAGGTTTCGCGACCGGGACTGGAAGTCAGGACGCGCGCCGGTTACTACTCCGCAAGGGCCGAGAAACCCGCGAAGCCGTCGAACCGACCCGTGCCCACTGAAATCGAACGTGCACTGAGTAATGGACTGCCGACTGGTGACGTCCCGCTCGCGCTCAGCGTCGTCGCAGTGCCCGTCGCTCGCGGGAAGAACCCCGCCGTCGCCGTCGTGGCTGGCCTCAGCGCGATCGAGGACGCGCCGCCGGTCGAGAAGATCGAGGTCACCGCCGCGGCGTTCACCGATACATGGAAGTCGGCGGGGACCGCGACCCAGACGATCGAAGTCGCCCGACGCGGAGGGGCCACCGGCCGGGTTGTCGCTGATGTACCCATCCGGCTCGATCTGAAGCCGGGGCGCTACGAAATTCGGTTCGCGGCCCAGAGTGCCGCAACCGAGCGCACCGGCAGCGTCTATGCGTCGCTGACCGTACCCGACTTCGCCAAAGCAGCTCTGGCATTGTCGGGCGTGCAAATCATTCGCAACAACAGCGGATCTTCCGAACCCGCGGCAAGTGGCTCGCTCCCTTGGCCGGTAGGGGTGACGACGCGCCGGGCATTTCGGAACGACGAAGCCGTGGCGGCCGAAGTGCGCGTTTCACAAATCGGTGCCAGACACCCTGCGGTCGTGACCGTCACGGCGGTCATCCAGGCCCGCGACGGCGCCGAACTCTCACGAGACACGCGCGAGCTCCCGGGTGAGTTGTTTGCCGCGAACCGGATCGTGGAGCATCGGACAACCCTGCCTTTGCTCCGGCTACACTCGGGCGAGTACCTACTGACATTCGAGGCGCGCACCGGAAACCAGCTCGAGCGGAGCTTCGTGCGATTCACAGTGGATGGGTTGTAAGGAATATAATCCGCCTGTATGTCGGACCTGCTGGCGATCGTCCGCAACCTGAACCGGCTGGCTGCAGTACAACGCTCAGGGCTCCTGGACACTCCCGCAGAAGAGCCGTTCGATCGCTACACTCGCCTCGCGACTCGAATCTTCAAAACGCCGGTGGCTCTGGTGTCAATCGTTGACGCTGACCGGCAGTTCTTCAAAAGCGCGGTGGGACTTTCCGAGCCATGGCAATCCAGGCGTGAAACGCCGTTGAGCCACTCGTTCTGTAAACACGCAGTTGCGGCACAAGAGCCGCTCATCATCGCGGACGCTCGCAGGGATCCGATCTATCGTGACAATCCCGCAGTCCGCGATCTGAAAATCATCGCCTACGCGGGTGTGCCTTTGACGGTCTCAGGGCACGCGCTGGGAGCCTTCTGCGTGATCGACAGCGAGCCGCATCCGTGGTCGTACGACGAGGTTCGCGTCCTGCGCGACCTGGCAGATTGTGTCATTCACGAGATCGATCTGCGAACCCAATTGCGTGAGGCTCTGAAGCGGTCAAGAGATTCCGAAAACATTACACATTGACCCGCAAAATTGTCGCCGGTCTTCTGCTCGGCGCGGGCTCCGCTCTCCTCACCCTCCTTCTCGCCTGGACGCAGCTCGGTGGTCTCGCCGAAATCGATCTGCGGCTCTACGACTGGTCGCTGCGCCGCCTCGCCGATCCCGCCGCGGTCAATCACGACATCGTCCTTGTCGAAATCAACGATGCGAGTATCCGTGACTACGCCGAGGCAGTGGGACGCTGGCCCTGGCCACGCGTGTTGCAGTCGAATCTGATTGATTTCCTGCAGCGCGCACCGGCGCGCGTGATCGCGTACGACATCCAGTTGACCGAGAACTCGCGGGGCACGTTCAAGTTTGGCGACGACCCGTGGACCGCCGAAGAGTCCGACGACGCGATGACGACGTCGGTGCGGAACGCCGGGAATGTCGTCATGCTCGCTGACGCGACAAGTCCAGGGATGACAGGTTCTCAGCAGGTGGACGCTCCGGCGTGGAACAGTCCATATCGACTCGGCCCCTTGATTGAAGAACGCCCGGTGATACTTCCGCCGTTTCAAAAGCTGCGCGACGCGTCATTTGCGCTCGGGCACAATTTTCTCGCCCTCGATGACGACGGGATCGCGCGGCGAATCACGCCGTTCATTCGTCGCGGCGAACGTTACCTGCCATCGCTCGGTGTTGCGGCCGCATTGGCCGCTGGAGAGTTCAAGCCAGACGAGATCGCGCTCGAGGGAGCGTTCATCCGGGTTCGAGACCGCCGGATTCCACTTATACCGATACGCGTCGCGAATGCAGTCGGTGCGCGCGAGTCGCACGATCAATGGACGATGCTCGTGAACTATCGAGCGCCGGTGCAGACGGCGACGGGCAGACCGTATCAAACGTTCGAGGCACGCCACCTTCTCGTGTCACAGGATCAGTTGCTGGCGGGCCAGAAGCCGCTTGTCGACCCGCTAGTTTTCAAAAACAAGATCGTGTTCATAGGACTCACCGGTGCCGGACTCGTCGACGTGTTCCAGACGCCAATGGGCGGTGGGCTGATGCCGGGTATTCAGCTTCATGCAACCGTCGCCGACAGTCTGCTCGCCAGCAAATTCATCACTGTCGCGCCGGCGACGTGGCGCGTGATATCGACAGCTGCTGCGGCGATTCTCGTCGGACTGATGGCGGCGCTGCTTCCGTTCGCTGCCGCGGCGGCAGGAGCGTTGGTTGCGGCTGCAGGGTGGACGACGGCTGCGGTCCTCACGCTGCGATCGGGTACATGGGTGAACACGATCGAGCCGATGTCGGCGATCGTGCTCGCCCTGCTCGCGGGAACGGCGTATCGATACTTTGTCGAGGACTATCAAAAACGAGTCGTCAAGAAGCTGTTCGGACGCTATGTCTCAAAGGACGTGTTCGATCAGTTGATGGCGCATCCTGATCGCGCCGAGCTTGGCGGGAAACGCCGCGACATGTCGGTGTTGTTCTCGGACATTCGAGGCTTCACCACCGTGACCGAGAAAGGAAATGCGGAGGCGCTTGTTATCCAGTTGAATGAGTACTTCTCCCGGATGGTCGAGATAGTGTTCCGGCACACGGGAACGGTCGATAAGTTTGTCGGCGATATGGTCATGGCGTTGTTCGGTGCTCCCGTTGACGACCCGAATCACGCGGAACACGCCGTGGCGACGGCGATGGATATGGTCCGGGAGCTCGGCGAGCTCAACAGTAACTGGGCCGAGCGCGGGTTGCCGCAACTCGATATCGGCATCGGAATCAATTCCGGCGACATGATCGCGGGCAATATCGGGTCGTCGTCGATCATGAGCTATACGGTCATTGGCGATAACGTGAATCTCGGGTCGCGATTGGAATCATTGAACAAGGATTACGGCAGCCGCATAATCATCAGTGACGCTAGCCGCACACGATTAACAGGCGACTACGACATCCGTCCCCTGGGGGATGTCGTCGTAAAGGGGAAGACGAAGCCCGTTGCCATCTACGAGATCGTCGTCCCGTCGCCTGTCCATGAATCGGGCCACACGCTATGAAATTGTCTCTTGCGTTGACAGTGGCGTGCTTCGTCTGTACGGCGGTCCCCGCCCGCGCGCAGTTCGGCAGTCTGAGCGATCGGCTCAAGCAGGCGCAGGAAGCACAGGAGAAGCTCAATAAGAAAACAGGCGAACTCCGGATTTCCGATGCGGACGAGCGGAAACTCGGTGACGACGTCAGCGCGAAGCTGCGGCAGGATTTCGGCGTCTATCAGGACAAGGACGTCACGAAGTACGTGTCTCTTGTCGGCAAGGTTTTGACACAGGGCAGCTCACGGCCGTACCTCGACTGGCAGTTCATCGTGCTCGATACCGACGGCGTCAACGCGTTTGCGTCGCCGGGCGGGATCATTCACGTCACGCGTGGTCTCCTCGGCTTGGTGAAAACGGAATCGGAACTCGCCGGTGTCCTCGGCCACGAGATCACTCATGTCACCGCGAAACACACGGTTCGGGCGATTCAAAAGAACGCGTTTGTTTCACTGACCGCGCAGGAGGTCGGCGGATCCGCCGGCCTGTCCGATTCGGTGGTTTCCAAACTCGCCGGTGCGGCATACAAGACCGTCATCAGCAACGCCTTCGATCGCGACGACGAAATGGAAGCGGATCGAGTAGGAATCGGGCTGGCGAACAAGGCCGGTTATTCGCCTCACGGATTGGCCGACGTGCTCCTGCACCTGCAGGAGCGCAATAAAAGTCAGAACCAACCGAACGGACTGTTTGCGTCGCATCCGCTCATCAAAGATCGCATCTTGAATATCACCAGCGCGATCGCCGAGGGCAAGCTGGCTGCGTCGGCAAGCGTCGCGCCGCGATACACCAGGCACATTACCTTCACCGCCAAGCCACTCACCGAGATTCCGGTCATTGAGGGCACGCGCGGGCTGACCGGCGGCGAGTCCAAGCCGAAGGAGAGCAAGGACTCGGCCCAGAAGGACACTCAACCGAAAGATCCGAAGCAGGCGGAAGCGGCGAGTGAGCCGAAAAAGAAAGGTGGTCTGCTCGGCAAGATCGGCTTGAGCACGGGCAGCCAATCACAGAACACGCAGACGGTCGCATCGGCCGGCGCCCGCGGACTCGGTCAACCCGATCGCGATGCCCAAGGGGGTGGCAACCCGGCGAGAGTCGCGATCATCATCAATCCTGCCGACCTGGTTGAGTTCAAGAAGGGGATCGTCTGATCGCGGATGGGTTTCTACCACGCCTGGCACCTCGTCTTCGGCATCGGCGCGCTGCTGACGACGTTCGCGATTTCTGCGCTGACGATCAATCGCCTGGTCCGGCGGAAGCTCAAGCTGTCGCTGTTTCTCATCGGCGCCTACGTCGTCACCCATATCGTGCTGGCATTCAGACTTGCTCCGGATGCCGCGTTGGACGACCAACTCGTCTCGATCGAACGACTCGCCTTCGCCGCGGGCCTCATCAATCTCGTTGTCATCGCCTTCCTGAATCCGCTTCGCGAAGATCGCGTTCCGGCTCGCTACCCGGCAATCCTTCAGGACTTCATCGTCATCGGACTGCTGGTGCTTGTCGCGACGCTGGTGTTCCAGGACAAGTTGCTGACCACCTCCGCGGTCAGCGCCGTTGTCCTGGGCTTTGCGCTTCAGGACACGTTGGGAAATGCCTTCGCCGGTCTCGCCATCCAGAGCGAAAAACCGTTTCACGTGGGCCACTGGATCCGCGTCGGCGACTTCGAAGGTCGCGTGACGGAGGTCACGTGGCGTGCCACCAAGCTGCGGACGAAGTCGGGAAACTTCGTCGTGGTCCCCAACAACATCGTTTCAAAAGAGGCGATCACCAACTACTCGGAACCGTCAACCTCGCTGCGCATCGACGTTGAGGTGGGGGCCAGCTATCTCGCGTCACCAGGTGCCGTGAAGTCCGCAATCGGCGAGGCGCTCGCCAACTCCGCGCGCGTCCTGAAGACACCCAACCCTGACGTCGTGCTCGCATCGTTCGACAGCTCCGCGATCAACTACCGCGTCCGATTCTGGATTGAGGACTACGAGAAGGACGAGGCGGCGCGCGACGAGGTGCGCACCAACATCTACTACGCATTTGCCCGCCATGGCATCGAGATCCCGTGGCCGATCCAGGTTCAGTACGAGCGACAGTGGGACGAGCCGGATCCGCGAGAACGCACCACTGAAAAGGGAAAACTACTCTCGGGTATCGACCTGTTTTCCGGACTCGACGATGAGACGCTGCGCGAGATTGCGCACGCAACGAAATCGAGAACCTACGGGAATGACGAACCGATCGTTCGACAGGGTGAGCCCGGCGAGTCGATGTTCATCATCTGTTCGGGTCGTGCTGCCGTCGTCCTCGAACCGGATCGACGGGAAGTCGCAACCATCGAAGCGGGGGGGTACTTCGGTGAGATGTCGCTGTTAACGGGCGATCCGCGGACGGCGACAGTTCTCGCACGCGGCGACACGCTGGTGTTCGAGCTCAACGCGGATCTCTTCCGTCGGCTTGGCGCGACGCATCCGCGTGCGGTGGAGCAGGTCGCCCTTGCAGCGGCTGCCCGTCGGCTCGAGCTCGACAAGGTCCGCGCGACAGCTGTCGGTCAGGCAGTTGCCGACGCACCCGCCACGTTAATGGATCGGATGCGTCGGTTTCTGAGACTGTGATTCGATTTATCGATACCGCCCATCACGGAACCCGCTGTCATAGCCGCTGCGGAATCCGTCGCGATAGACATTCTTGTACTGATCCTTCGACCCGTAGCGGCTCTCGTAGTGACGATCGCCGGAGCGATACCAGTCATGACGCAGCGGATCGAACGATCGGTTCTTCCGCGCGTCCTCGAGTCCCTTCTCGTAACCGTCGTTCGCGCCGTTCTGAAAGGCGACATCGTTGTAGCCACCATAGCGGCCAGACGAACCAGGATACGAAGATGGATAAGACGGATAGACCGGTCCCCGGTTATTCGGATATCGGTCCGGGTAGTAGACGCCGCCGCCGACGTCACCCCGCGGCATGGGGCGGCCATTCCCGTATCGACCATTTCCGTAGCCGTAATTCGGCGCGTAGCGCTGATAGCCTTCGGAATAGCCAGCCGAGTAGCCGGTGCGGAACGATTGGCGGTAACGATCGACGGTGCCGTATTCACGGTGATAGCCCTTGTCGGCACGCTGGAACGTTTTCTCGTCCTGATATCTGAACGCATCGTTCTTGCGTCCGTCTTTCTCTCCCTGCTTCAGGCCTTCGCGAAAACCGTTGTCGTATGCGACGCGACCTGAATCGTAATAGGACTGCTGCGCCGGCGCCGAGTAGGCGCGGCCATCGTCGAGCCACCCGCGAGTTTGTGCCTGCACCGGCGCGGTGAGCGCAAGCGCGACGACACCAAGTGCGGGAACAAGAAATAGCCGTTTCATGGTTCCTCCGTGTAGAGCGTTTACCAACGCTCCGACCACGGAAAACGCAAGAACCACACCGCGGCGGCACCAGCAAAAATGCTCAATGAATTGTCGGTTCTACCGCCTCAGGAGCGAAGAGAGGACAGCACATGCGGCGAGGACAGGACAGTGCTATTGCGACCACACCAGCACACGTTCGCCGGATGCGTTCCTGTGGTCGACGATCAAGGTGGGGCCGAAGCGCTCGAGGTCTTCCACGGTGAGTCGCAGATCCTCGAGATCCATGTGGTTGCCGTTCAGGTCGATCGTTGCGCCGCGCATCTTCATCCGCACCAGCCAGAACGGAATGCTCAATCTCACGATCCGGCCGTCGTCGGGATCGAAAGCCATCACGTTGATGGACTCCGGAGACTTGGCGTTCGGCGGAGGAGTACGGTCCGTGTTCGATCGCAGGTAGCGGCCATGATCGTCGAGTTCGATCAGCGGTTTCTGTCCGCTGAACCGCGCCTTGACCTGCTCGAAATCATGCGCGGCGTTGGCGGGCGAGGCGCTGCGGGTCTCGACATGTTGCGAGAAGAAGTAGAGGCCAAGACCGGCGATCGCCACGACGCAGAGCACACCGATGACGACCACGGCGACAATGACCCAGACCCACGCCTTCACCCTACCGGCCATTCGAACTCCTCAGGACGGACCGTGCGTCCTGGACACACACCGGATCATTACCACGGTCGCATAGCGTCTCCGCCTGTTTTGCTTCATTTGCGGCGCTGGTGCGGTCTCCCCGCTTCAGCGCCAGCCGACCCAGTTCGACACGCGCCCGGCCGTTGACCCAGTTCTGCGGATCCGCGCCAACCGCAAACTTGAGATCCGCGGTCGCATCGTCGGTGCGGCCCTGCAGCGCTCTTGCCGCCCCGCGTTTGTAATGCCAGAGCGCCTCCTCGCCGGGCATCCGGGGACGTTGATCCTTGGCAAGCGCGGCGAGCCCTTGAGACAACAGCTCGTCAGCCTGCTGCCCTCGACCCGCCCGGAGCGCCGTCGACCCCGACTCGAGCCAAAGGAGCCGGTTGCGCGGATAGATCCGCCGAAGCCGCTCGAGTGCCTGCAGTGCCGCGTCGTACTGGCGCTCGCGGTTGTACACCAGAATCAGCGCAAACAACGCGTCAGCGCGGACGTCGTTTCCCGTCTCAACGCGGGCGTCGCGCGGAGCCGTCGGCGTCCTACCGTCGAGGTCGGACTCCGCAGTCTCACGGAGCATCTGGATCCCCCGATCGCGACCGCCGCCAAACCCGGCGACATACGCGACCATGCGAACCGGTAACGATAATGTAGATACGACGTATCTATAAGTTCCGACGACGAGTCCGGCATCTTTTCTTGACGGATCGAGC
>Ga0310904_10000232_pt1 | contig 14244 bp, 14 predicted proteins | sample C48D1metaG_FD_203746 | JGI IMG/M metagenome (GOLD analysis project Ga0310904, IMG submission 203746) | Lab incubated soil microbial communities from West Virginia University Organic Research Farm, Morgantown, WV, United States - C48D1 | ecosystem: Environmental > Terrestrial > Soil >... | reverse complement strand
TAATTGTCCAAAGTGTTCCAGTGTACTTTGGTTAAATTCGATTTTTACTAATTGGGAGTACATACTAATCCAGAAGAATAACAGGCTTTGATGATCAATTTATCTCATTTCTTGAGATCTAGTAGGTTTTCTATAAAACTACAAATGAAAAATTGACAGAATTAGAGAAGACTAATTCATCTATCTCTTTTAATTTTTAAACTGATGATACTTTTGAGTTGATAATAATACATCGTTGTTTTCTCTTTCGATTCTCTCATATGCTGATATATTTCTTTTTCCTATTTCTGCAAGATGTTTGGATTGTTTTTTTGTGTTATCAACTACATTTTTGAATAATTCGATATTAGAGAATGCCATATCATTAAAAATTTTGCTCATAGATATAGTATTTTCTGCAAAATTATTTACTATTTTTGAGTATATTTCTGGTATTCTTCTAAAGTAATCTTGATTATTCAAAAATTGGGAATTTACATTGTATAGATATGGTGTAGATATTGATTGAAAAGAATCGATCGTTTGTTTTTGATATTCAAGGTAGCTTTCTGTAATATCTTTAGTAGCCTGAAGTGTTTGTTCTTGAACTTGATTGACAGTTTCAGTATAACGTGGAATCTGATTTCTTGCTTCTCTGATACTTTTATCTATATTTGTTTTTGACTCATCGAAAGCTTGTTCAAGGGATTCGGTGTTTTTTTCTATAATTCTATTATATAATCTTTGGTTATTTTGGTAAATATCTTGTTGATTATCGACATTTTTGTTATTTAAAGACGAAGTTTGGTCATAATTTTCTCTTTTATCGTTTTTAGACATTGTAATAATTTGTGTTATTATACTATTTAACCGCAGGTATCCACTGGTATTTAGCACCAGCCAAAAGATTTATTTATTACTAATCAGCTCATTCTGATCAAATTTTCATACCAACTAGACTCATAATTTATCTATTACTAAATCCACCGGGCCCGTTAGTTTTGCAAGATAATGTTGATTTGAACTTTGAGTACCCTTTTTGTATTACAGCATAGTGTTTTTCTAGGTTAGGTGAATAGTAGATATCATAAGTGGTGCATTACAGACCTACTTTCTCAAAAGAATCTTTTGCACCGACTCTGATATAACTAGAGTTAAGTCCTTTGTGACAATAAGAGCGTGTTGTCAATCAAATTATTATTAAAGGAATTCTATCAAAACTTTAGCAATGAGTGCATTAGTTGTTGTTATAGGAAAATATGCAGCGTTGGATCTTTAATTAGGGTCTCATTAATAGCTAATACCGATGACGTATCTGAGGATAATGGTAAAAAATGATGCAGAATGTGCTCAATTGTACGCCTACTTAGGCTCTCTGAAAGACTATTCCAATAGAACAAGGATTGAAAAATTATATATTTAATGGTAATATACAAAAAGAACAGATGAAATGAATAAAATTAAGAGACTAAAAGAAGTAGATGGTGCTATCTGGTTTATCATCTTTCTCTATATTGGATTATTTTCAATAGCACTATCATTGGTAAAATTAGGGATATTGGATTAGAAAATGGATATTAACGAACATGCCCTATGAAAGACTATTCCAATAGAACAAGGATTGAAACGAACTCTTCATTTTATCTTCTATATGCTCTAAAGGGTTTAGGACGCGTAGATATATGATAACAACTCTTAATTCATAACTCAAATTACCAAAATTCTTCAAAAATTTGAAATTAACATTTACAACATTCATTACAATCTATGATATAAACCTATATCGTCCTGAAGCCCACCGAACCCGGATTAAGTACTACAATTTTCCTCTGTAATGTCTTTAAAAATTTAAAACCAAAGTTCTGTATGTGAAATACCAGATTGAATCCTGTTATGTACCGAAATAAACCCCCTAGTACCCAAAATTTTGTTAGAGTATTAATCGTCAAGGCATTTATCATGTTTCGAACAAGAAAAATGGTACGCAATTGGGTAAACGAATCTACAAATAAATTCATTTCTAATGTCCCATTATATTTAGTATTCAAACGTACTGAGATATATGAGGGACTGTCTGGAGAATGTAGCCATTAATTTGCGGACACTTCAATATGTTTAAATTGGTTATTTTAGAGTCTAGATATCGTCATTCAGAGCCAACCATAACAACTGAAGTTCCGTTGGTTAATGTGTCAAACGCAGGGGAAAACTTTTTTCCAATTTCATATAGTTCATCAATTTGCTCCTTTGATGCAGTATTGCTATTGATATTCAGATTTACTCTAAACTGCTGGGCCCCGGGTCTAACACTTGAATCTATGCCGGTAAAACCACGCAAATTAACATCACCTTCTACATCAACATTAATGCTATCAATAAGGATCCCCCTTGATGTAGCATGAACTCCTATAGTTTGTATTAAACACGCAGCTACGCTACCCATACAGACCTCACAAACAGTGGGACCGCTTCCTTCACCTGAAAATTGAATGGGAAAATCGTAATCCATTTTGTATTCTGTATTCCTTTCCATGGTTCTACCACCAAGGCTGAAATTTTTGGAACTGGAAGTAACACCAAAACCACCATTCCAATTCGATTTTACATAAAACGTTGCTGTTGTCATTGCAGAAGGATTATTCTGAAGGGACTCATACATGGTTTTCAGCATTCGTGTATTTACCTTATTAATTCGGGTATCGTTTGGGTTATCACTCATTTAATTACTACAAGAAATACGAGATAATATTCTTTATTGAATAAATAGAAGAAATAGCATGGAATTAACATAGTAAATGCAATAGCCATATCTCATACTTTATGAGTAGTGAACTAAATGTAATCTTTGGACCTTCTGTTAATCTGTCTCTTTTCTTTTAATCTAATAGTTACAAGCTATGTCTTTCTTAAAAATTTCGATCTGTTCTTCAAAATCACTTATGGGCCAAAAATGTATTCGTTTGACTCCAGCTTCATAAAAAGCATTTATCTTTTGGATGCATTCTTCGATAGAGCCAAAAAGTAGTGAATCTTCTAACTGCTCTACAGGTCTTCCCAATGCAGGAGATAGAATATCTTTTACCGTTTTTCTAACTTTGTATTTGTCATCATCAATGTATCCAAACATCGACATAATGGAATTTTCAAATAATTCAGCATCTTTACCTAATCTTTTTCTATACGATAAAAGTATATCCCATTTTTCTTTGAACTTATCTGGTGTAATATTATAGGCAGATGCCATCCAACCATCACCATATTTTGCTACTCTTTTTAGACCTACTTCTGATGATCCCCAAGTTCCTATGAAAATAGGAGGATGAGGTCTTTGATATGGTTTAGGTGCAAGAAATACTTTCTCTAATTTCTAATGTTTGCCATTATAATCTACTTTATCTAATACATAATTTTGTTCTGCGTGTGTATAATCCCAAAGTTTATACAAAATTTCTAATCCCTCTTCGAATCTACTCCATCTCTGATCAAAAGGAATTCCACATACGTCATAGTCGCCTTTATGTGAACCAGGTCCTACTCCTGCTGCAAATAAGCGTCCTGATGATAGTACGTCTATGGCTGATAGAGCATTGGCACAAATTACAGGAGTTCTTACAACTATACTCAGTATTGAAGTCCCAAGTTTTATCTTGTCGGTTACTGCAGCTGCTACAGACAATACACTTAATGAATCTAACCAGCTAGTTCTAAAAACGATGTGATCATTTACACTTAATGAATCATATCCAAGAAGTTCGGCCTTTTTTATAATAGATAATATCTGTTCTCGTGTATTAGGCGATTCGTCTATTCCTTTCTTCTCATGGTTAGTTTTATCAAACCCCATAACTGGCAAGTGAACTCCAAATAGAATCTTTCCCATTTGACAGCCCCCATTTAATGATTATTATTGATTTACCTAAAAATCAATCTTATTAATAACTAAATTAGTATGTTATCTAAGTCAACTTTGTGTCATGGATTGGTTCGTCTATGATTGTTCTAAAAGTCAAATTTATTCTTGGATGATTTATTTTGCTCGAGAGAGGTAAGGAATGTAACCAATTTGATTGTGTATTACCTCTCATCACAAGCAAGCTTCCATTCTCTAATAGTAGTGAGATTGTTTGTCTTGTACGCCTATGCTTAAATGAAAACTTTCTTTCCGCGCCAAAACTTAAAGAGGCTATGACGGTATTTTTTCCCAGGGATTTTTCATCATCGCTATGCCAAGTCATTCCCTCATTACCATCATGATATAAATTAAGTAAACAAGAGTTAAACTGCGAATTTGTTATTAATTCTGTTTTTCTTTTCAGATCTATTAACTCATTGGTCCAAGGTAGTGCTTGCTTTGTGGTATTAGAATAAGTGTAAAGAAAACCTTGATCACCATACCAAGCAACTTTTCTCTTTGTAACTATGTGTCTTCCGTGATATAATGCCTCATCGTTCTTCCAATTTATATTCTTTAGTAACAAATTATAGTATGTGTTTGCTTCTGATGTTGTCATTATTATTCCATAATAGTTTGCTTCACCATCTTTGTTTAATACATTAACAAATTTGTCATTAAAAAGATTCATTTAATACACTTTCCAAACTACATACATTTTATTAATATAATGTCAAAAAGGTCTATAACCATTTAAATGGGGTAGACGATTTCAATACGTAGAATAGAATATTGAGTTTTGAAATTTGTCTTTTTGAACTCTAGACAACACTTGTATGACCTAGTTAAATTAAATTTGGAAAAATAATGAGTCTTCAACTTTAGTAAGCTCGTTAATATAGAATAATAGTATGTGAGTCATAATATTAGCACTATCGCAATTTTAGAATCTTGAAATCCAATTAGGTATATTATTTAGGATATCAAAATGATCAGTCCGACCCCCCCCCCCATTTTTATGGAATCACAGATAATAAAAAAAATCGCTTCACTCTTGCCTATATAATTGAATATTTCCATTAATTCATCTCTACGTATTGGATGTGTATAATTTGTATGGCTTTTTAGTACCATAGTTCACATATTTCCATCGCTCATTAGGTATCGTTAGTTCGTGAAATTCGTTCTGTAAATCAGGATCCAGTGATTTATATATATTCTCCCCGATGGACACTTTGTTTGGACTTGTTATTGACATTATTTTCGATGCTACATTCATACCATATCCTAATATGTCAATAGGTGAGCGTTGATCATATCCGAACTGAACAATTGCGTTTTCTCCCGCATCTATCCCTATTTTGACGGAAAGCTCTGGAAACTTGTATATTTTATGCATAAATGAATTCACTTCCTCTTGGATCGACTTTATCATTAATTTCCCAGATTCGATTGCTGTATCTGAAGCAGAATATTTGTTCTGATTATCAATGTGACTTGGAAAAAAAGAGATCACTGCATCCCCAGCATATTTTAAGACATACCCACCTAAAGTATCTACAACGTTTGAGATATGATAATCAAAAATCCGGACAATAGAAACAAGATTATCAATGGGTAAGGTCATACTCATCTTCGTTGAACCAACTAGATCAGCGTATATGATTATTATTGGGATCTTTGTGCCGACATGGCTAAGGAGAAAGTTTTGACCACGTCTCACAGTAGAATGAATTACCTTTGGCCAAAGGTTATCAAGTATCAAAGGTGTATGGGTTTTGTACCAATAAACCATCAATTCTTCTTCCTTCATACTCTTTTCGAGTAAAGACAAATTCTTTTGTTTATTTGGAATGTCAATCTTTTGCATGTTCTCTATCAATGATTCGTACGCCCTTAATTCACCATGATTTATCGCAAAATCTTGTCTAAGTTGTATGATTTCATAGTCCTCTGGTAAAGAATGTTTTAAATCCTTCTTCTGTTCTTCTATTTTTGAATTCTCTGAAAGATTGATTTCAGAGTGTGTTGGGTTTACATTAGTAGTTACGAATAATGATAACAAGTCGGTCTTTTTATCTGTGGGTTTTTCTCCAAATTGGCTTATTATATCTCGAAGTCTGATCTTTTGAATATTTGTTACTTTAAGATGCCTTCTTAATACCTGCTTTAACCCTCGAATTGGAGTTTTGTCTATTCGGGAAGCTATTCTAAGTGTTGCTGCATTTTCAATAGAAAGTACTTCATTTAGCTCTTTAACTAGAATTAGTTTTGACTGAACACGATTCTTTTTATCATTATTATTCTCTATCTTAGATATCAATAATTCAGATATTATATATCTCATCACTGATAAGGTTATTGTAACACATTGAAATCGAAAATTTAAAGTTTCTGAAAATAAATGCTTGAGATATCATGTATTTAGGAATATTGCATTTTAATGGTAATTATTGGTATTGGAGATTGTTTTTGTATTAGTGCCTAAATATATAACAGAATTATTAATTAAGTTCTGTCAAACAATTGCAAGAACCTGAGATTCCAATAATTCGTCATTCATACGTAATTTTTGATTTTGGAAAACAAATCACCTTCATAAACTGTAAGTAATTATATAAATTCTTTCACTAGCAATATTCAATTTTCTCTTATCATATAGACCAAATCGCAGATGTCAAAATATAAAAGGTAACATTACCAAAAACATTGGTTTGGTAATATTACTACATCTTTAAGAAGTGCTCTTAGAGTAATCAGTTTTTAATTTTAACTTAAAAATTCCAATTGATCTTGCAAACATAAATGACGTTATAATGCCTGAATGTTTATTATTAGTTAAAAGATCCATTTTAGGAATAGAAAACAATTGTAACTGATTACCTAGAATACCCAATGACTCACGTTATTTGGAATTATTGCCAAAACTATAAGTAGTACCCTAACCATTCATTAATATGTCAATAATAAAGATTGGCAATTGTAAACCATCTCTACTTGAAATAGGTATTTTGACTATATCTTTGATTCTTTTAACATTAACGATCCCCTATACTGATTTCTACGCTTTGGCCAGCTCCGATACAATCAAGACAAATGATCGTGCAAGTTTTAACACTAACGTGTCTCAACTTGACATATCTAAAATAAACTCGAATTCAACTTATTTGGGAGTAAATGATTCAGATTCAACAAATAACTATAACAAACTTGTTTCTATTATTCCCTTAAATGAAAATCAAAGGCAAATACAAGTAGACAGGGATGTATTACAAAGTCTCGTATTAAACAAATCAATAGGCAATATTTCTGGTTTTTCGAATGAAAACGAAGTAGTATGTAATACGATAGATGGTACTAGTTCAGAGTTCCTTGGGATTAATGGCCAAACTCCGTGTACTGTAACTTTGTCAAATAATGACAAAGAGATCAGGATTGACTTTGATTATGAAATTATAGAAAATGACGATACTAATGATATTACAGCATACTATAACAATCTACAACAACCAAATAATGTGGTTCTGGAACCAGGTGAAATATTTGTATTTTCTAGAGAAGGTGGAGAGGATTATGATGATTTAGATATTTTTTTGGTTGGCAGGAATGTTGAAAACGGAAATATTATAGGTTTTGATTCAAACGAATTTGCTAGGGTGTTTTTGGATCACTTCAAATTTTTTAATACTGATTTTTTCATAGTACCAAATCTAGATGATGGATTTTCTACCTGGAAAATGGTTATAGGTTATGAAAATAATGACGAACTGGTATCATTTTTTATCGCTGATAATGTAACCATAGAATAACAAGAGAAGCTATCAAGACGCTCACATCAACTTTAATTTTTTATGTCAAAATTTTTTGTCCCTTCGATAATTTTTATAGTTTTGCAATTAATTCTTTAACTCTAGATGAAAATGATATGCTACTTGCATAGAAAAATCATTATCATAAAAATCATTTAGTAAAGGATCAAAACAATCTAATTATAAACGATATGATTCTTGGTCGTAGCCTAATATCTCGTTAGAACAACTATTCCCCACACTTGAATAGATGGCACTTTGGTAGTAGAAATAGTATGACATGAGGATTTTAACTAAACTAAATTTCATATATTAAAATGAACTGCACAAAAATGAAGTGTTACAACGACTAACCTATTCTAAAGGTTAACTTGTTCAGAAGGAAATCCCCTAGGGTCTAGTAAATTAAATTCCTCTAACCAGGCTTTCGCTTCTTCTTGTGACCCCACAAAGGCCTTGGCTTCACCTTTTCGCATCTTATCCAGTTTGCCAATAACTTCTTTAAACTTCTCTGTATCCATTACTATTCCATAGTAATCTCTTACCCTTTCTAGTGTTGTTTCGTAGTGTCTCTTATCTCCGGATGCCGTAGCATCAGATATTATTGCTACATCGTAACCTATGTTAAATCCTTCCCTTAATGAGGTCTCTACACAAATAGAAGTATCAATCCCAGTAAATATCAAAAAATTAATACTTTGACTCTGAAGCATAATTCTGAAATCTGTATCCTGGAAAGCAGAATCCCTTCTTTTGATAACTACAGGATCTTTCTTATCCGGTTTTAGTTCATCGATTGTTAATCCATCCCATGTACCTCTAACACAGATAGGTACTTTCAACCTCTCCTGTCTTGATTTTGGTAAGATATTATGTACGTTTGTAAGAATATCTATGCCACTCTCCTCCTTCACTGCCTCGGTGTAAAAGACAGGAATACCCATACTTCTGCAGAATTCTATTGAATCTTTAATTTTTGGAATTACTTCCCTATATAAGGCTGTGTTATATCCTATTTTATCATAAGATCCTCCCTTTGATACGAAACCATTTTGCATATCTACAACAACTAAGGCAGGTACAATAGTACGACCATTGGGCAGAGTAACTTTAAACATTAATTCATTTTGAATAATAATCTGCTTAAAGATAAACTTTTACTATAGACACTCCTGGGGAAGGCTGATTCTTATCTTTGTTCAACATATGCACAGCGTATATTGAAAATTCCTTATAGTTGATTCAAAGAGGAAAAAACTCGATGATTCAGCTCGCAAGAATAATCGCCCCACCATTATCAGAATGATATAAGAGTGTATGGTATGATCTACAATACCATTTTTTGGTAGTGCTAGCAGAAGTTGAATCTAGCTGTGAGTTTTCTTTGTCTATAGTATAATTCCAATAATAGTAATAATACGTGTTATTACTTATACAAACAAGAAACTATTTATCTTTTGATGGCTTGTGAATCGCATATGTGTGTGTTAACATATCTCAGTATAGTACTTCGTATCGGTATCCAAATATGATGTAGGATTAGAAGGAACCGTCTCTGGTCTTATAGAAGATGATTGTCATCACAGGTAAGGATATTGTAAGACATTGAAATCGAAAATTTAAAGTTTCTGAAAATAATTCATATGAATAGTTAAAGAATGATAATAAATTAATAGGTCTTGTATGCACAATTATCCTTCAATAAACTAAGCAGACTCAAAAACGTTAACAAGAACATTATTCCTCTTTCATTACTAATACTAGCAGTTCTCTCTCCGATTAAAATTCCTATTTAGATGAATACTATATTGGAGAATCAACAAATAATCAAAATTCATAAATTATCTATTGCCTCTTGCATATCTTTTTCACTTAAACCTTGATATTTCATAATTTGATCATAAACTGGTCCTTTAGTGATTAACTTTGGTCCTGGTTCCAGTATCGAAATAGAATGCTTGATCAGGTCATTCATATATCTAATCCACTCTGTCAATTGTTCTTTTAGACTCTCATCCGAAGTCATTTTAGCGGTTCCTATTATTTGACTTAGTTGGTGAAATGCTACAATGATCATCAGTCTAATTCGTTGACATTCTTGCTTAAAATTATCATTATCTTTTATATTTGTAATTGTCTTGCTTAGGTGATACTGACAATTATCAAGTGAAGTTGCAACTTCATTTGTTTTCACAAATTCGATAAATTTATTAGAGAAGTTCGCCAGACCCATATTTAAATCTGTAAACCCTATCTTTGCCCCATTCAAAGTGATTTCATTGCCAGTCCTTTTTATTAACATCTCAAGTTCTTTCCCTTTGATCAGCTTTACGATTTTTGTAAGCAATTCCATTATTTTTTCTTGGATAGATATTATATAAATTTAGGTCGCATCTGCGTAGGATGTTTAATATATACGAAAATAATGTTGACGATGTAGTGAATGAGGGATTTGAGTATTGCCTATTTTTTGGCTTTAGTAAATCGGATTATTTACTTAAAATTCAATCAGTAATAAGGAAATGGAATGTTCCACTTTGGATGGTGCTAAAACCATAATCATCAGATTTGAATCTATCAAATATTAGAATCAATATTAAAGGACTGATATCGTCCGGAAGCCCACTGGGCCCATTTGATATATGAGATAAACCCAAGCGGACCAAATATCTAATTCGGTGGAACAATCATAGGTATCATAAATGCATAATACCAATAAGGTATCGCTTTATTTGTAAAAATTGGATCAAAAATATCGGCAAGTAGACAAATAATTATTGAAATAATGAACTTAATAATTATCAAACTTATTTGAATTTGTTATATTAGTCTGACGATACGAATTCTTTATCAAGTAAATATATATCTTAATTAGATAGGAATGTAGTGTTGATATTGACTTCTTACAATTTAATAATTTATCTGCTAATAATATCTCTTTGATTTTGCGGTTATAAGATCAGACATATGAATTACGAAAATCCCTAGAAATCCTATGATACATCCAAAAGTGGCCAAAAATATATTTTCAGGCAAATGACTAGGATATCCTAATTCTTTTAAGACTATTTGAATTACAAGTATAATTACGATATTAGAAGATCCTATAGTTGCCGTAAGAGAAGCACCAATCCTACGGAGGCCAATTACATAAGATAAAGAACCAATAAATGGAATTAGAGAAAACAAAAACAAGAGAACTAGATTTCTATGTACCGACAGCAATTCCACCTGAGATGGTGATTCATTCAAATATTGTACTGGTGTAAACGCTGTTTCGTATAACAATGAAAGAACCATGAATATCACAAGAATCATGCCTGAAAGAAACATGGATGCACCTGCCACCTGAATTGAAGAGTGTTTCTTGACTAATTTTCCCAGAAATAATACTCCAACTGCGAAACCTACCGCAGAAAGGATTGCTTCCAAATCACCGAAACTGACTAATGAGAAGACTGTATGAAATATTGAATTAATATTTGCACCCACAATGAAATTTGAGAGATTTGGATTGTTGAAATAATCAAAAGGCACGTCGCTAGCCAGAGACAGGAAAAACCCAAGAGATCCTATAAATATACCAATAATTTGAAATTTGTTTAATCGTTCATTCAAAAATACTCTTGCTAGAATAATTATAAGAATGATTTCTATTGGTGCAGCTATAAGGGCTTCTTTCGAAGCTCCTATTCGATTTATAGAGTCATACCATCCATATATTCCTAATGAAAGTGACAAAGATGCCATAATAAGAGATTTCCAACTTTTAGTAAATATCTTTATAAGATCATTATAATTTTTAAAGATAATAGATCCGACCGATAACAACATTATACCAGATAGCGTAATACTCAAAGAAGAAAGCACTATAGGAGAAATCCTAACAAAGTATATCGTAAGATATTCGATAATGATTGATTCCAAGGAAAGTGCAAGGGCGTACACAAAGACTATCCATGATTTGTAAAATAACAAAAGATCATTTCTCTATGTTCTTATCTTGTATATTAGGTATTTCGTCATTAAAAAAGAGCTTTGTCAAATAATTGGAAAACTTGTAAAATGGTATGTTTTTACCAATACATCGTCAAATGACAATCCATCTTCCTTTACAAATAAAGAGAAAGTCCAAGATTTATTGAACTCGTAGTATATCTATTACGAAGCCCACCAGGCCTGTTGTAATTTTACTATATAGCAGGACTTACCAATAAATATAAGATGAGATAATAATAGTTGTAAATAGAATTACAACAAGAATAAGGGCAAAACAGATATCAGTTTTGACTTACTTTTTTAGGAATCAGGTTGTAAATGGAGGACGAAAAGAAGAGTCATCCAAGGAAATAGAATCCAAGGGCAATGATTATGTAAACAGCAGTTAGCATCACTCCTTCAAACCAGTTGCTTTTTCCATCGTGGGCTATTAAGTTAAGTATTATTGCAGCTAAGAAAAGGGTTACCAATTCATATATTGTAAACTCCAAAGTAAAAGGTTGACCTAGGGCAATTCCTGCAAAAACTAGGATTGGAACAACAAAGAGGGCAATTTGTGTACCCGAACCTGCAGCTATACCAATAGATAAATCAATTTTCCCCTTCCTTGCCAAGAGTATCGCGCTACTATGCTCAGCCGCATTTCCTACAATACCCACTATGATGGCACCAACAAACATTTCACCAAAACCTAGCTTTTCGCCTGTTTCTTCTACAGAACCAACAAGAACTTCACTTACTACTACCACACCCAGCATACTAAGTCCAAGTATCAAAAATGACTTTTTCTTGCTCCAATGCTTCAGACTTAGAGAAGATAAAGTGTTATCATTTTCATTTGAATATTCAGTAGAAGTAAAAAGATATCTGTGGGTAACAAATGTAAAAATTATACCGGCCATGTAAACACCTAATAAAATAATAGCTAACGAGTCACTTAGAAGTTGGATCTTTGCTTCTCCGTTAACTGATTGTGGTTGAAATGTAGTTATTGCTAGCAATGTTGGTATTGCCAATCCAATGATAGAAAGAAATATCATTGAGGATTGTAAGCCCGCATTTTCACGATTAAAAGATTGTTCTTTATGACGGAATCCTCCCACAATCATACTTAAACCAAAAATTAGCATAATATTTCCCAAAATAGCACCTATGATAGAAGCTTTAACCAAGTCTATCAAACCTGCGCTTATGGCAATTATACCTATAATGATCTCAGCTGCATTTCCAAAAGTCACATTCAGAAGCGACCCAACTGTAGACCCATAATGTGAAGCCAGGTGTTCGGTAGAATCTCCGATTAGTTTTGCCAAAGGAATCAATGCAAGTATAGATACAATGAAAATAAGTGTGGCATTAGAATCAAATTGATCCAAAAAGAGAGATATTGGAGCAAATATTAAAAGAAGATATAGTATGGAAGATTTGCTAAATTTTACCATATTTATATAACTAATACTTCTTTATTTTAATACAAGATAAAAGTTAGTAGATTATGATATTAAACTACATTAAGAATTTGATATCTTTATAAAAAAAGTTAAACTTAATTTGTCATATCAACGCAAAAATATTTTTGTGAACAAGAATCAATGAACCATTGAATTTAAGCCTGAGGGGTTAACTGAGGATTTTAATTATCATTAGGTAACGTACAGGGAAACTGTTCTGAATTAGACAGATGCGAGGTCATCAAGGACCAAATCGAGCCAACGTATTATGAATTTCCACTATTTTCGGGTCCCCTGTTAAGGAGTATTAATTTATACCTTCATTATGTGTATACCAAGGATTTTTATAAGAATAAATGATTAGTAATTATTGAAGTCCTGTTTTTGTACCTCTTCCAGAAGTGTTATCTTTATCTTTTGCCAACTGTTTTGATTGAGTGTTTTTTGTTTGTAAAACTTTTGAATCGTATTTATTATTTTTAAGTTGCTCTTCTTTAATTGAGGTTACATTATTTTTACTATAGCCAGCAAATGATTCAGCTATTGTATTTTGATTTCTTTGCTTTAATTCTTGTGTAACATATTCTCGTATTTTACTTGAATAAATAAAATTATCTATGGGCGGATTTTCTTTTAATTTATTGATAATGGATTTGGATATGTCTTTAGCAAGCATAAACGGTGTTCCTGCCCTGCTAATTCCTCTCACGAGTTTCTCTTCCTCAAATTTTTCAGAATTACCACTCCTTTTTTCTACAATTAATTCTGATAATGGATGTTGATTTTGACCTTCGGTCATTTCATTTCAATATTGTATATGAAAGTATAAATGAATATGATAATATTGTCCTCGATATTAGTGAAAATAAAATTTCCCAGTGTTAATTCACCTTACTATCAAGGCTTGTACAGAAAGTCCAGTGGGTCTTATTCTTTAATTTTTGAATCGAATTCATGATAATACGTAGTTTAGTCGATATGATTATATCAGAATCAAATCCCAAAGTGCTCTAGACTTGTAATATATCTATTACTAAACTCCTTGGACCCAAACTAATTATTCGATTAAACGGAATCGAATTAAGTCTATTCATTAGTATCAATATTTGTAGAT